>FWPV01004400.1_pt1 | contig 30134 bp, 19 predicted proteins | sample 2228371 | NCBI WGS metagenome assembly FWPV01 (sample SAMEA103939776, study PRJEB20133) | metagenome | reverse complement strand
GTGGGGGCGGCAAGCCCTCCCCACCGGGAGGGTTTGGGAGGGCGCAGCCCTCCCAAGAACAAGAATATTTTCATTCTGGCGTTGTGCGCCATGCGCATGACCGTCTATGCAGGGTGGCTTTGCCCCTTCCGCATACCTTTACAGGGAGGGACAGCATGGCAATGGCCCCACAGGACTCTGGCACGGGCTCAGACGAGCAGATGGGGTCGAGGCGATCCGGGTCGAGCGGTGACGGCGCCTCGAGCCGGGGGCATGTTATCGTGTCGGGACCGCGGGCCCGGGTGACGTCCCTCGCGCGCAGCCTGCGGCGCGCGGGCTTTCGCGTGGCCACAACCGGCGCCGTGGCGGCGCTGCTGCGCCGTCTTGGCGGAACAACATCGCAGTTCGACGGGGTGTGCCTGGTGGCAGAGGAAGACGAGGCCGGCGAGGGCGAGAATCCGCCGCTGGGCGCGGTGCTGGCCGAGATCAGGCAGCTTCGACCCGGCCTTGCCGTGGTCGTGGTTGGTGAAGCGAAAGGCGTGGTTCGGCGCGCTCTGGCGGCGGGGGCTAGCTTTGCGATTGACGTGGGAGCCACGGGCGCCGAGCTGTGCGCCCTGGTGGCAGCCGCGGTTGAGTTGACCCAACTGCGACGCGCCAGGGCAACGGACGCAGCCCGGGCTGAGGCTGCCGGCGATGCGCCGGCAGGCAGCGCGTCGCTCCGCGCCGACCGCCTTGATCTGCGCAGCATCGAGCGCGCCGCCTCGATGATTAACTCTACTACCGACCTCGAACAGGTGCTTCCGCAGATCTGTCGCGCCGCGGTGGAGTTGTTCGCGGTCGATCATAGCGGCCTGGTCGTCTTCGACGACACCGGCGACAGCGGCGTGGTGCAGGCCGAATACCCGCACCGGGGCGCCGTTGGCGCCCGTATCGCCGTGCGCGGCGTTCCTGCCGAAGAGCGGCTCTTTTACGAGCGTCAGCCGATCGTCCTGGACGATGTGCAACAGGCTGCGCCTGAAGATCTCGGCCCGGTCGCGGCGATCTTTGCCCACTTTGACATTCGCTCGATCTTGATTGTACCGATCATCAGCGAGGGCCGTGTGCTCGGCTCCTTCAGCCTGGACGCGATTGGCCGCCGGCGCCCGTTCAGCGATGAAGATATCGAACTCAGCCGGATCTTCGCCGCTCAGGTCGCCACAGCCCTCGATAAGGCCCGGCTGCTGCTGGTGGCGCGCCGGCAGGCCGATCAGCTTGAGGCGCTCCGGCATACCACGTTCGCCATCACCTCAGAGCGCGATCCCCACCGGCTGCTGCAAACCATCGTCGCCAGGGCGGTGGAGTTGCTGCACGGGCGTGGTGGCGGCATCTACGTGCATAATGAGTTCCACGGGTGGCTCGAACTGGCTGCGGTCCACAGGCACGCCCTCGACCTGCTCGGCGCTCGCTTGCGGGTCAACGAGGGAATGGCCGGGGTCATCATCGCCCAGCAACTGCCCTTCTTGATCGTCCAGGATTATGCCAACTGGTCAGAACGGGCATCAATCTATGCCGACCACTGCCCCTTCGAAGCAGTTATCGCGGCGCCGCTCCGCTCCGAACGGCGAACCCTGGGTGTGCTCTTTGTTGACGCCGAGCGCCGGCGAGTGTTTACCGCGGACGATGCTCATCTGCTGCGCTTCTTCGCCGATCACGCCGCGATAGCCCTCGACAACGCCACGCTGATTCACGCCAGCGAGCAGGCGCGCTACCGCCTGGAAAAACTGGTGCGCGCCCTGCGCGAGATTGTCGCCACCCTCGATACCCAGGCTCTCGACGAGCAGTTGCGCCGGATCGTCCAGTATGCAACGGCGGCCCTCGACGCCGCAGAGGTGCGCCTGACCCTGTACGATCCCCTGCACGCTGACCTGCAAGCGATTTCGAGCGTCTCCGAGACTACGGCGATGGCAGGGACGGATCCGGAGGCGCAAGAGTGGGTGTTACGCGCGCCTGTGCCGGCCCCCGCAGGGCCGACTGACGTGCTCGAGGCGCGGGGCCACACGCCTCCTGAGGCTGGCGCCACTGCGTTCGATAGTCTGAGCGGCCAGATTCTGCAACTCTTTGCCGAGCTTGTCGCTGTTGCTCAGCGCGCGGCGCGGGCCGACGTCATGCGCAGCGATGAGGCGGCATGGCAGGCGCTCTTCGCCGCGCTGCCTGGCGCGCTGCTCTGGTGTGACGACGAGGGGCGCATCGTCAACGCGACCGGGGGCGCCGCAGTTCTGCTTGGCCACACGCCCGCGGAACTGGCGGGCCAGCCCCTGACGCGCTTCCTGGCCGATGAGCAAAGCGCCCGGCGCATCGCCCGCTTTCTGGCTACACCCGCCCCCGAAGCGATTGCGGAAGAGCTTGCCCTGCGCGCGAGCAGCGGAGCGACGTTGCCGACGCGCGTGATCCTCACCCTGCTCGCCGCCCCCGGAGGGGCAAGGCGTGGCGCGCTGGTGCGCTTCGATGATGCGCATGCGCCTCCGGCCGCCGAAGAACGCCTGCGCCTGCTGGTGCGCGCCAATCAAGCCCTTGCCAATGCTGACGGGCCGCTGGAGGCGCTGCGGAACCTGACCGATCTCCTCTTCACCAGTCTCGGCCTGGCCTCCTGCCGTGTGTTCCTGCTCGACAGACAGGGCCGGTTGGTCACTCAGGCGGTCAGAGCCGCTGCCGGTCTGAACTGGCGCGCCACGGCGGGTGAGACGTTTATCCCCGACGACTGGCCCGACCTTGCCGCGGCGCTGGCGGTTGACGGCCCAACACTGATCACGTCCGCGACGGGCTCGGCCTGGCTGCGTCAGTGGCTTGCCACTGATGCCTCGTCGGAAGTGACACGGGCGCTGGTGCTCATGCCCCTGCGCGACCGACAGGACCTGGTCGGCTTGCTCGAGGTGGGGCGCCTCGGCCCCAAAACGCGGAGCGGCTTCAGCGAAGCGGAGCGTGACCTGATCAGCGAGATCGCCCATCACGTCGCCCCACTGATCGACCGGCTGCGCCTGCAGGAGCGCGCCGAGTACCACCGCGCTCGCCTGCGCGCACTCGAGCACGCCAGCCGCGTGCTGCGCGTGGACAGCACCCCCGAGCAACTCCGCGCCGAGATCCTGCGCCTGGCAGTCGATACGCTGCAACAGACCCGGGGGGTGCTCTACACCGTGCGTCCTCAGCTCGGTGAAGTGGAGATTGTCGAAGTGTACGGGCTGCCTGCCACCCTGATCGGGCACGTCCAGCCCATCGGGGTGGGGCTGGCCGGGCGGGTCGCAGCGACGGGAGCGCCAGCGATGAGCGCAGAACAGCAAGCCGATCCGCTCGACCCCCTGAGCAGCGCCGGAGTGCGGCATGCCCTGGCCGCCCCGATTGAGTATAACGGTGAACGCACAGCCGTGTTGCTCGTCGGCGGCATTCGTCGCGACCCGACGCTGATCGACATTGACCTCAGCACCCTTACGCACTTCGCGATGCAGGTCTCAGCCGCATTGCAGACCGCAGGGCTGCTGGGGCACGAACAGCGGATGCTGGGCCGGATGACCCTGCTCGGCCAGTTGAGCCGCTTCTGCCAGGAGACCCGCGACGAGGACCAGATCTTGCATGCCTTCCTTACCGCGGTAACGGCCAATTACGGGTTGCGCTTCAACCGCGCCATACTGTTCCTGCTCAACGAGCGCAAAGATCTGCTGCTGGCGCGGATGGCCATAGGACATCTTTCGTTGCAGCAGGCGTCTCGCGACTGGATGGAGCATGACGCGGGCAGTTTTCCGACCTACCTCGACACGCTGCGGCGCGGCGTGCTGCCGATCACCCCGCTGTTCGAGCGCGTCTATCGTCTGGCCATCCCCATCACTCAGCACGAGCCGGATGCACTGCTCACCGTGCTGCTGGAGTCGCGGGTCTTCAATCTGGAAGCCGCTGATGTCGCCGAGCTCCTGCCGGAAGCAATCTGTGCGGCTCTGCACGTCTCGGGACCGACGGCGATTGCGCCGCTGACGGCTTCCGGCGAGGTGCAGGGGTTAGTGCTGGTTGACAACGCCTTCACCCAGGCGCCGATCAGCGACGATGATTGCGAAGCCCTGCTGGCCTTCGCCCACACCACCGCGGTGGCGCTGGAAAACCTGCGCCGGGCGCGCGACTACGAAGCGGCGAGTCACTGCCTGGGCCGGCTTCTGGCAACCAGCAGCGCTCCTCCCGACGCTGGCGCCGACCCGTCCGAACTGCTCCGCAGCGCCGCGGTGCGGATACGTGAGGTTACCGGGGCCATGTGGGCCAGTATTGTTCTGATCAACGACCAGGAGGAAGTGGGCCAGGCCATCTCGACCCGCGACGGCATTTTCAGCGCCCAGTGTATGATCCGTGAGCACGGCGTCTCGAAAGAAGTGTGGCGAAGCGGCCTGCCGCAGATCTTCGAGCGCACCGAACTGCACCGTGACCGGCTCCAGCCGGTGATCTTCAAGCGCGGAGTGGCTGCGGCGGCGTGTCTGCCCTTTATGCTCGGCGAGCGCCGGCTCGGGGTGCTCTGGCTGCACTGGGCCACAGCGCGCCGCTGTCCCCAGGCCGAGATCCAGGCCCTGCAACTCTATCTTCATCAGACAGCGATTGCCTACGATAACGCCCGGCGCATCCGCGCGCTCGAACAGATCCGTCGCGCCGCCGAGGCGGTAGCCGCGGCGCAGAACTGGCAGGCGGTGCTCGAGCAGATCGCCCGCCACGGCTGCGACCTGCTGCGGGGCAGCGCCGCCGTCGTCTGGACCTGTAACACCACCGACGGGCGCATTGCGCCTGAGCGCTCAGTCAGTTGGAACCTGGACCCCGGCATCTGGCACGCGATGCAGCGAGGCTCGCGCCAGATCAACCGCGTGGTGGATGCGGCCCTGGCTGAGGGCTGGTCGGCAATCGGCAACGTCGGAGAGACCACCGGCGCCGATACCGTGGCGATAGACCGGTTGATCGAGGGTGCTGGAGTGCGGGCCTGGCAGATGGTACGGATCGGCGAACCGGGTAGCGCGCAGGGCGTGCTGATGGTGCTCTACAGTCGGGCGCAGCGGTTCACACGGGAGGATCGCGAGACGGCGGAACTGTTTGCCAACTACGCTGCGCTGGTGTTGAGCCAGGCCGAACTGCTGGAATCGTTGCGACTGGCCAACCAGCGTCTCGACGCGGCTCAGGCAACTGTGCGGCTGGTGGTCAACGCCAGCGCGGAGGAGGACATCGAACGGGCCTTGCGCTCGCTGGTCGTTGGCACGCGCCGCCTGCTCGCCGCCGACACGGTGGTGTTGTATGCCTGTGACCCTGAGCAGCGCACCCTCACGCTGCCCCCCATCACCGAGGGGGTGGCCGACGAACGTCACGTGGCGCATAAACCGCGGGTGCTGCGCGACTCGCTCGTAGCCCGGGTGATGCATCACCAGAAGGTGCTCATCGTTGAGGAGGCAGCCGCCGATCCGTCTTTCAGCATCTCCAACTTCGTGCGCCGCGAGGGGATCGTCGCCTGCGTCGCCAGCCCGCTGATGTACGGCGGAAGCTGTGTCGGGGCCATTTTTGCCAGCTATCGCCGCCCGCACAGCTTCTCGGAGGAAGAGATCGGGCACTTCGCGCTCCTGGCCGACCAGGCCGCCGTCGCCGTTCGCAACCACCAGTTGTACCGCGAACGGCAGCGGCGCATTCTTACCCTTGAGGCGATCCAGCGCGCCGGCCAGGCTGTTACCGGCGCAATGGTGCGCGACGCCCTTGGCCGCTCGCCGCTCAGTGCCACGCTCAACCGGATTGTGGAGCAATCGCTGCAACTTATTTCGCCCGAGGTGCGCGACCGCAGCTTCAGCCACCTGGCGATGGTCGAGGGCACACGGCTACGCTTCACTGCCGCCCACCCTCCCGGGCGTCTGGAGGGGCTGCGGCGACGGATCGGCGATCTTGAACTGACCAGCGAACGCTGCGGCGTTACCGGGCGCGCCGTGCGGCTGAAACGCGCGGTGCGGGTAGACAATGTGCACGCCGACCCCGACTACATCTGTTACGACCCGGCAGTTACCTCGGAACTGGCTGTGCCGATCGTCCTGGGGCAGCGCGTGATTGGCGTGATCAACCTGGAGCATCCCGGCGAGTGCGCCTTCGATGTCGAGGACGAGGCGGCGCTTCGGGCCCTGGCCGATTATGCGGCGATTGCGATCCAGAATGCGCGGTTGTACACCTGCCTGGAAACGGTGGAGGCTATCGGGCGCAACGTGGCGATGAGCAACAACGTTGACGCCCTGCTGGGCGACCTGTGCCGGCGCCTCCAGCAGACCATGTTCCCCGGATGCCTGGTGCGCATCCTGCTGTGTGACCCTGATGCTGAACGGCCCTGCCTGATCGTCAATCCGGCCTGGAGTTCCGGCGAGATGAGCGGCGATGTCCACGTCCAGCCGTTTGGGGAAGGGATCTGCGGCCGCGCCGCCGAACAGCGTGCCGTGGTGCGCCGCGACGACCTGTGCGACGCTCACAACGAACCGACGTCGGTCGCGGTGGAGCAACCGTCCTTTCCGGCGCGCGCCGAACTCTGTGTGCCTATCGTTTGGGGCGAAACCACTCTCGGCGTGCTTGATGTACAGAGCCCCTGTCGGGAAGCCTTTGGCCACGATGACGTGCATGTGCTCGAGATCGTCGCTGCGCAGATTGCGGCGGCGCTGCACCACGCCCGCTACATCGAGTCGCTGCACTCGATGCGCGGCATCGTCGGCGGACGCGCCAGCCTGGAATGGATGCGCACCGTGGTCCATGTCTGGCGTCACGAGATCGAGGATTATGCCCAGAATATACGCAATGAAGTAAGGATGGTGACCCTGAAGCCGCCTTCAATGAGCTACGAGCAGTGGGTAGAGGCCCGCCTGGGCCAGATTGACGTCAACGCGCAGCGGATCCTGGACCGATCGCTCACCCCGGCCCTGCGCGCCGACGAGGGCGTCGCGGAGATCAGGCTCGACGAATTGATCCGACGGCGCGTGCGCGAACTCTGGCTTCAGGAACGTTACACAGCCGCTGTGCCTGCGCCATTGCTGGAATTGCATTCCGGGGCGGTGGTACGGGCCAATCCCGAACTGCTGCGGATCGCCATCGAGATGCTGGTGCGCAACGCCATAGAGGCCATGGCCAGCGTGGAGAGACCTGGCCTGCGCATCGCCACTGAGCGTCTCGGGTCCACCGCGCGCGTACTGGTCCAGGACAGTGGGCCGGGCATTCCGGCGGAAATCCGGCGGGTGCTGTTCAAAGAACAGGTGCGGCATCCCAACCGCGAGCGACTGCGCGGCACCGGGCTGTTGATGGTGCGGGCGATCATCGAGGCCTATGGCGGACGGGTGGATGTGCTGCACAGCGGACCCGACGGCACGACGATGCTTCTGGAATTGCCGGCGGAAGGGCCAGGATCATAAGAGCATCCGTTCACCTCAGTCATCCATGCGGCTGCGCCGCACACTGACAAAATGAACATAGGGTTTTTCCTGGGAGAGCGTAGGGGCGCGGCGGCGCCGCGCCCCTACGTCCAAACCCTCCCCCGGGCAGGAGGGTGGGAAAACCCGGTTTCCCCATATTCATATCAGGATCAACGAGGACGACCATGGCTTACTACCGCATCCTGATTGTTGATGACATCCCCGAAACGGCCTTCACAACTGCGGAATTCCTGCACCTGCACGGATTCGAGACCCTTGTCGCCAACGATCCGCCAACCGCCCTGCGCCTGCTTAAGGAGAACCGTATCCACCTGGTCCTCCTTGATCTGTGCCTCAAGCAAGACGGCGACCCCACCGATGGCGGGCTGGACCTGGCCCAGCAGATTGACCCGGCCATTCCGAAGATTATAATGACCAAGTTCCCCTCGTTCGAAACCCTGTATGATGCCCGGGTGGACCCGACCCGCGCGCCCCGGGTGGTTGACTATGTGCTCAAAGCGCTTGGTCAGGACGTGCTGCTCGAACGCGTGCGCGCCGCCCTGGCGACCTATGCGCCGATCAACTGGGGCTTGCAGATCCGCTGGAGTGAGCGCCAGCCGCCCTGGCAACGCCTGTCGCTTCCGCGCCTGGTCGAGTTAATCGAAGAGAGGAGTGATACCCCCGCGGCGCTGGCGCAGGAACTTGAAGAACTGTTGCGCATGCTGTTCCGAACGTGTGACGAGATTGTGTGCGAGCGCGCGCTCGGCGCCACACCTGGACGAGCCACCCTGGAAGTGCGAACCAGTCGCAAACGGCGGGTCAGCGGACACTACCTGGTGGTGTACGGTGTGAAAGCGCGCGTACAGGCATATGAGCAGCGGCGCCAGGAATACGCTCCGCGCGACGGGGAAGCGCGCATCCTGCACCCGGAGCTCCGGGCTGAAACCGGGCGCTTTGCGGCCGTGGCCTACCTGGTTAGCGGCATGCGCCTGGCTGCAAGTATGACGCTGGGCGAGTTCTACCGCAGCGCCGATGCCGCCGCAGTGACCGTCGTTCTCGAAGATCTGCTGGGATCAGCGCTGCGATTCTGGTACACACGAGCCTCGATTACCGAGAACTTCCAGGCCACGGCGCATTACTACCGCGATTGGCTGAGAGACTTCGGCGGCACAACCCGGAAGCAGAGCCTGCGCCGGCGTATCCAGGCCATTGCTGCGGCGAGCCTGTCACTCCACGACTGCCCGATGCGGGTCAATCGGGGGGAACTGGTGTTGCATCTCAGCGATGGTACCGAGCGCCGCCTGTCCCTACCGCCCGACGGCTTCAATGTCGAGTTTCTGCTCACCGGGAGCGAACATCTGGTCGGGCTTGTCAACGGCGCATTCGATCGCGATCCGGTGCTGGTTGACCCCGAGCGGCGGAACTGTGCCCTGGTTGAGTTTGAGTACGCGACCCTCGGCCCCCTCTGCGCCGACTACGCGGCGCTCGAGCACTGGCTGCGCCTCCAACTCTCGCCGGCAATTGGTCTGGCGACACGCCTGCGGTGCGAAGAAGTCTTACGGGACCTGCCGGGGCTGACTGCCACTCCTGAACTGGCCGGCATGCCGCCCGAGGCGCAGAAATTGATGCGTGCCATTGCCAGAGTGCGCTACCTGGCCGGCACGACCAGCCCGGCTCGTGATCTGCGATCCTATCAGGCCGCTCTCTTCTTCGCCGCTCTTCGCCACCTCCTCAGGCGCCCGCTCCCACCCTCGCCCGACGACCCTGCCACCACGCTGGGCCTGGCCCACAGCCTGATCTGTGTCGCTCTGCTCTACCGATGCCTGACCGACGGACGCCCCGCCGTCACCCTCGACCGCGCCCAGCGCACCGTGAGCATCTACGGTCGGGCGATCAGCCTTCCTCCGCAACTCTTTCGCCTCTTCGAATATCTCTACGACCGACGCGGAAAGGTCTGCTCCAAGCGTGACCTGCTGCGCGAGGCGCTGGATATGCGTGATATCAATACTGCAGAGGACATCCAGCGCAACCAGGGCGTGCTACAGAACCTGGTCTCCCGGCTGCGCGAAGCCATCGAGCCTGATCCGGATCGCCCGATCTATCTTCTGACCGTGCGCGCGCTGGGGTACCGCCTCGACCTCCCCGCGGGGTGATGTAAAGATGAAAATGGGTTGTTTTCTGGGAGGGCTGCACTCGCCCAAACTCTCCTCTCGGGGAGGGGCGTGGGGAAAGCCGGTTTCCCCATAACGTTAGTGCCGGCGCCCGAGTTCGTTGTGCTGCCAGCGGATATTGCCGCGCAGCAACAAATTGGAGGCCCGGAGCTTGTAGGCCAGGTCCGAGGCGATGTTACGCATCACCCGGTAGCCGATGCGGGGGTTGCGTTCGCAGAGGGCGGCGAAGTCGCGTTCCCGAATCACCAGAAAGAGACACGGATCAACACAGGTGACGGTGGCCGAACGGGTGGCGCTACCCAGCAGCACCATCTCGCCAAAGCTCTGGCCGGAGTAGAGCATGTTGATCGTGCTCGGCGCCGTAACGCCCTCGGGCAGGCGAGTGGTGATCGAGATGCGCACGCAGCCCTCGAGGATCACCATCATCTCGTCGCCTTCGTCGCCCTCGCGAAACACCTCGTGTCCCGCGGGCATACGCTGCGCCTTGCACATCGCTGCGACCTGAAACAGTTCCTCATCATTCAGGCCGCTGAACATTTCGACCCGCCGCAGATGTTCGACAAAGATTGAGTGCATAGGCCCTCCCGCCCCTGCTAGCATTGAGGGACTTTTAGTATAACACAGCGCATTGATATGGGGAATGAAAAACCTGACACACTGGGGTTCGGGGCGCGCTCTCCCCAGCGGGAGGGTTTGGGAGGGCGCAGCCCTCCCAGAAGGGTCTCTTTGCCTCCCTGTCGTGCGCGGCGCAGCCGCATAGGCGCCTGCAACCGCAATATGCTATAATCGCCCGCTGATGGTTGCCCAAGCGCCACTGCTGATCGCCCTCTACGCGCCCCTGCTGCTCTACCTTCCTGGTTGGGCCGTGAGCCGGCGTTTTGGCGCACCCGCCGATAGTCTGGAGCGCCACTTCGAGCGGGTGGTGGTCAGCGCGCTCTGGAGTGGCTGGCTGGCCCTGCTCCTGGCCCAACTGGGCCTGTTCAGCCTCTGGCTGCACCTGATTCTGACCGTTGCCGCCAGCGCCCTGCTGGCTCAGGGCGGGCGCCGCCCCGCTTCGCCTCTTCCCCTGCCCCGCTGGCAACTTCTGGTCTACGGGGCGGTGCTGGCGCTGGCGCTGCTGCTCGTCGCGCGCCCCTTCGAGGTGGTGCTGGGCGTGCGCGACGCGGGGGTCTACGCCAATACCGGCTTTGCTATCGCCCGTACCGGGGCGCTGGTGCAATCCGATCCGCTGCTGGCCGACCTGGGGCAGCGGGCCGATGCTTCGGACCCTCAGATCGCCAACCCGGCCCGCCAGGCGATTACCAACTACACCATCGGGCAGCCGCGGGAGCGCTACATTGCCTCGCGGCTCCGGGCCGCCGGGTTCTTTGTGTATGAGGGGGAGCTGCCCCGGGGCCGGGTGGTGCCCCAGGGGCTGCACCTGCTGCCCGCCTGGATCGCCCTGTTCGCTGCGCTCGGCGGCCCGGCCGCGGGTTTGTTTGCCGTCGGCGCGCTCGGCTGGCTCGGGGTGTGGAGCGTGGGCATGCTCGGGCGGCGCCTGGCCGGCCCCCGGGTCGGGTGGCTGGCTATGGTCTTCCTGGCCCTCAACGGGGTGCAGGTCTGGTTCGCCCGCTACTCGACGGCCGAGACCGTCGCGCAGTTTTTGATCTGGGCCGGGTTGTTCTTCTTCGCCGTGATGCACGATCCGGCCAGTGATGCGGCTTCCCGACAGCGTGCCGCGGTGCTGGCGGGCCTGGCGGTGGGGCAGGTGGCCCTGGCGCGGCTTGATTTCTTTCTCCTCGGCCCGCTGGCGCTCTACCTGGTCTACATCTGGATCAGCCGGCGCTGGGAGCGCCAGCACACCCTGCTCACCCTGGCCCTCGGCCTGATGCTCGGCCATGCGGCCCTCCACGCGCTGCTGATTGCGCGGGCCTACGTCTTCGACACCGGCCACGAGCGCCTGTTGCGGGACTCGGCCCTGGTGGCCCTGGTAAGCCTGCCCTTTCTGACGCCCGAGGTGCGCGAGACGTTCCTGAGCAGCCCGCGCAGCGCCCTGGTCCGTCCGCTCATCTTACCCGCTGGCCTGAGCCTGGGCGCCTGGGCGCGCCTGGCGCTGGAAGCGGCCCTGCTGGGGGCGGGCGTGGCAGCTCTGCTCGCCCTGCGCGCCCGCGCCGGCTCGCTGCGGCGCATCGAGGACGCGCTGGCCCGTCGCCGCGCGCCGCTGCTGCGCGCAACCATGGTCGCGCTCATGCTCCTGGCCGGCTACGCCTACCTGGTGCGCCCGCAGATCCTCGATGCCGATATCTTCTTTAACACCCGCGGGGGCTGGAACGACCCGCTCACCCGCGACCCGGAGCTGGTGGCCGGCGATGTGCGTACAGGGCGCATGACCATCGAGGAGGCCCGCACCATGGCCGGTGTGGCGCTGGTGGGCAACAAGGTCTGGGAGCAGCAGCCCGACCTGGAAGCCACTGCTGCCCTGCGCGCGCGCCTGGCCGAGGAGCGCGGCCCCTGGCGCGGGCCGTTTAGCAACCAGACTCTCAACTGGTTGCGGCTCCAGGGCTACGTGGGCGCGCCGGTGCGCCTGCCGGTGCAACTCTGGTACGACGAGTACAACGGCATGTCGTGGTGGCAACGGCTGACGACCGACCCGGCAACGTTCACTTCGCAACCGGAGATTATCAACGAGAAGTACCGAATCCCGCTGGCGAACTTCGTGCGTGTGGGCTGGTACCTCTCACCCCTGGGCGTGGCGTTGGGGTGCGTGGGCTACGCCCTGTGGTGGCGGCGGGGGCTGAGCGCGGCGGCCTGGCTCTTTCTCAGCGTCAGCCTGCTGGGTACGTTCTTCTATGTGCGGCAAACGTATGGCACCGGCGAGCAGCACTACATCTATATCTTGCGCCGCTTCGTGCCGATAACCTACCCGGCGCTCAGCCTGGGGATGGCCTACGCCCTGGTGGCGCTGGCCGCTGCCGGCAGGAGGCAGGGGCGTTCCGTACCCTTCCTCGGGGGGGCAGTGATGCCTGGCATCGCGGTCCTGCTTGGCACGCTGCAACTGGCTTTTTTTATCGTCACCAACCGCCCGATCTTCTTCCACACCGAGTACCGTGGCGCCCTGGCGCAACTCGACGCCCTGGCGCGCCAGTTTCGCCCCGGCAGCGACGTGCTGCTCCTGCGTGGCGGCGCGCCCATCCATGCCCAGGCGCGCGACATTCCCGACCTCGTGGCGACGCCGCTGCGCTTTGCCTACGGTCTGGATGCCTTTGCGGTGAAGAGCGCCCAGCCGGGCAACTACGCCGCCGACCTGGCGCTACAGGCCCGCCACTGGCGGGACGGGGGCCGCGAAGTCTACCTCATGCTGAGCGCCTCGGGCGGTAGCTTTGCCCTGCCTGGCTTCGACCTGGAGCCAGCGGGCACTTTCACCCTTGATCTGCCGGAGTTTGAGCAACTCACTGACCAGAAGCCACGGAATGTCTCGCGACTGACCCTCCCCTTTGTGATCTACCGGCTCGTCCCGGGTACGCCCGGGGTGGTCGCCACGGCTGGCCCATCTCTCCTTCCCGACGCCTTTGCCGCCCAGGTCACTGGCTTCTACCGCCCCGAAGCGACCCCGGCGGGCCGCGCCTATGCCTGGACCAACGGCGACGCGAGCCTGCGCCTGCCCTGGCCCGCCAGCGCCGCTGCGGGCGAGGTGTGGCTGGAGCTGGGCGCGGGTGAGCGTCCGGCGCATCTGGGGCCGGCGCAGGTGTGCCTCAGCGCCTTACCCGAAAGCAGCCTGTGGCCCACCACTACCGGTGCGCCACTTGAACTTGGCTGTTTCGCGATCACTGCTGAGCCAGGCCGTTACCGTGTGCGCCTCGATCCGGCCCGGCTGCCGCCCGCGCCCACCGGCACACTGCTGCTGCGGCTTGCCGGCAAGCCCTGGATGCCCGCTGCCGAAGACCCGCGCCAGAACGACCGTCGCGACCTGGGGGTGCAGGTGTATGGGGTCGAAATGGCGACCACCCAGCCGTAACCGCTGCGACGGGAAGGGGAAACCGGGGTTCCCCATCTTTTCACCTCAGCCATCTATGCGGCTGCGCCGCACAACGCCGGAATGAAAATAATTATTCCTGGGAGGGCGAAGCCCTCCCAAACCCTTCCCAAAGGAAGGGAGGTACGGGGAAACCCGGAGTGGCTATTCCTCGTGGTATACTACGCAGCAAATACGGTGTGAATGCCTGCCCTCAGGATCACCTATGCCCGTGCGTGTGCCCCTCACCTCCAGCGGACCGCTCGTCGAGGCAGAGTTCGTCTCCCGGCCAAATCAACTGGTTGTGGAAGCCCGTCTGGGCCGCCGGATGGTGCGCGCCCACCTGGCCGACCGGGGTCGCCTGCTTGACCTGCTGATCCCCGGCGCACGCCTGTTACTGGCGCCGCGTGAGGAGATTGGTCGGAAAACCGGGTATCAGGTGGTTGGCGTCTATCAAAACGGCGAACTCGTTTCTCTCGATACGCACCTGGCCAACCGCCTGGTTGTCGCAGCCCTGGCTGCCGGGGCGCTGCCGCAGTTCGCGCGCTACACCAGGGTGCAGCGCGAGGTGATGATTGGCGAGCACCGCTTCGACTTCCGTCTCAGTGAGGGCATCAACACCTGTATCGTGGAGGTCAAGTCAGTCAGCAAGGTCGAGCAGGGCCTGGCCCGTTTCCCCGATGCGCCAACCGATCGCGGGCGCCGCCAGGTTATGGCCCTCACCCAGATGGCGCGTAACGGGCAGCGCTGCGCCATCGTGTTCATTATTCAGCGCCACGCCGCTCGCGCCCTGGTTCCCGATGATGTGGACCCGGAGTTCGGGCGCGCTCTGCGGGCTGCCATCACTGCCGGGGTTGAGGTCTACGCCTATCTCTGCCCCCTGACACCCGAGGGATTGACCCTCGGCGAACCGGTAATGGTCTATGGCTCCCCCGAGGCGATCCCCAGGTCGCGCCCGCTGTAGTATCTCTTGCGGCTGCGCCGCACAACGCTGATGTGAAAATACGGGGAAACCGGGTTTCCCCACCTGCGGTGAGCCTGTCGAACCGCACCCCTGCCTGTGGGGGCGCCAGCCGCTTCCAACAGCAGTTGGGACATGGGGAAACCGGGTTTCCCCACACCCCTCACCTGCTGGCGGGTTGTTTCCTGGGAGGGCGTAGAGGCGCGGCGGCGCCGCGCCCCTACGCTCAGACCCTCCCGCGGGCGGGCTATTTTCACATCGGTGCGTTCGAGTCGTGCTATACTCCCCATGATGGCCCCGGTGAAAGGAGTAGCTGTGCGCGCAGGACACATAGCGCTGACCGTGATTCTTGCGCTGCTCTTGCTGGTCGCCTGTGGTGGTCAGCCTGGCGCGCCCTCCGGCGCAGCCACTGCCGACAACCAGCCCTTCGAGCAGCGCTATCGCTCGATGAGCTTTGAGCAGATCGTCGAAGCTGCCCGCGGCCAGACCGTGAACTGGTTCATGTGGGGCGGTTCGGACGCGATCAATGCCTATGTCAACGGCTATGTGGCCGGTACGCTCAAGGAACGCTATGATATTACGCTCAGGCAGGTGCCGGTCACCGATATCGTCGAGACGATCAACAAGGTGCTGGCCGAGAAGCAGGCCGGTAAGGATCGCGACGGCTCGGTGGATCTGATCTGGATCAATGGCGAGAACTTCCGTACCCTGAAGGAAGCTGGCGCGGTGTTCCGCAACTGGGCCGACCTGCTGCCGAGCAATCAGTTTGTGGATTGGGAGAATCCGGCGATTGCCTACGACTTCGGCTTTCCGGTTGAGTACGATGAGTCGCCGTGGGGTTCGGCGCAGTTTGTGATGGAGTACGACAGCGCCCGGGTGCCTGAACCGCCCCGTACCATCGAGGCGCTGCTGGAGTGGGCCTGCGCCAATCCCGGCAAGTTTACCTACCCGGCGCCGCCCGATTTCACCGGCAGTGTCTTTGTGCGCCACGTCTTCTACGCCGCCGCTGGCGATTATACGCAACTCCTTGGCCCCTTCGATGAGACGCTCTATGCCCCCATCGCCGAAAAGACCTGGCAGATGCTCAATTCGCTGGAACCTTGCCTGTGGCGCAGTGGTGAAACCTATCCCCAGACCAGTACCGCGCTCTACGACCTGTTCTCCCGCGGTGAGGTCTGGATCGCGATGAACTACAGCCCGACCCACGCGGCGAACCAGATCGCCCGGGGGGTGTACCCTGCCACTGCCCGTACCTGGGTCTTCGATACTGGCACTATCGCCAATACGAATTACGTGACCATCCCGTACAATTCGCCAAATAAGGCCGCAGCCATGGTGACGGCGAATTTCTTGCTCTCGCCAGAGGCGCAGCATGAAGCGGCAAAGCCCGAAGTGGCGGGCTGGAGCACGCCGCTCTCCTTCGCCAAGCTACCCCGGGAGTGGGTGGAGAAGTTCTATGCCCTGCCCCGCCCGGAGGCAGTGCTGCCCGCCGATGAACTCGCTGCGCGGCAACTCTCCGAGTTGCAGGCGCCCTGGCTGACGCGCATCGAGGAGGACTGGATCGCCAATGTTCTGGAGCGCTGACCCGGAACGCCCCCGGATCTGGCTGATGCTCGCCCCGATGCTGGCGGTGGTGATCTTGCTCTTCGGCGGTGGTTTGTTCTTCGCCCTGATCCAGTCGTTCGGGTATCTGCCGCTGATCGGCCAGACAAGCGTCAGTCTCGAGGCCTACGCCACGGTCGTGCGGCAACCTTCGTTTCTGGCCTCGCTGGCGCTGACGCTGTATATCGCTGCTGCCTCGACGGTCGTCGCCACGGTGCTGGCAGTGGCGGTAGCCCTGGCCATCCGCGCCACGACGCGGGGCCGCCAGGCGCTGAGTTTCATCTTCCAGTTCAACCTGCCCATTCCCCACCTCGTCGGGGCGATAGCTGTCGCCGACCTGTTGAGCCAGAGCGGGCTGCTCGCCCGTGTCGCGGCGGCCTTCGGGCTGATTGACGATCCGGGCCAGTTTCCCGTGCTGGTCTTCGACCGCTGGGGCGTGGGGATTATCGCCGAGTATGTCTGGAAAGAGACTGCCTTTATCGGCGTGACGGTGCTGGCCGTGCTCCACGCTATCGGACCGGAGTATGAGGAACTGGCCCGCTCGCTGGGGGCCAACCGCTGGCAGCGCTTGCGCCTGGTGCTGCTGCCACTGATGCTGCCGGGGGTGCTGGCGGCCTCGGTGATCGCCTTCGCTTTTTCCTTCGGCGCCTTCGAGGTGCCCTACCTGCTCGGCGCCAGTTACCCGCAGGCGCTGCCGGTGCTGGCCTACAAGCGCTACACTGCGGTGGATCTGGCTGCGCGCGCCGAAGCGATGGCCCTGTGTGTGATCATCACCCTGGTTGCCGGCGCCGCAATTGTCGCCTATCTGCACGTGAGCCGGCGTTACCTGCGCCGCGAGTCAGACTGACAATGCCCATCGGTGGTGCTCCCTCCAGGCTCGCTCCGCGCCCGCCCCTGCTGCGCTGGTGCCTTCTGGCGGCGATGGTGGTCGGTATGCTCCTCCCCATCGTGCCGCTGGTGCTCTGGTCGTTTGCCTTTCGCTGGAGCTTTCCCGACCTGCTGCCGGAACGCTGGAGCCTGCGGGCCTGGCGCTACCTGGCTGCCCCCGAGTCACAGGTGCTGCCGGCGCTGCGCGACAGCCTGTTGCTCGCCGGGGCCGTAACCCTGCTCGCTACGCTGATCGGTGTTCCCGCCGGGCGCGCGCTGGGCATGTACCGCTTCCGGGGCCGCGCCCTGGTCGAGATGCTTATCCTGGCGCCCCTGATCGTCCCGCCGTTTGCTGTGTCCCTTGGCATCCAGATCGTGTTCATCCGCTATGGCCTGGCCGATACCTTTCTCGGGGTTACTCTGGTGCATCTTGTGCCTGCCACGCCGTACATGGCCCTGGTGATGGCGAGTGTATTCGCCAATTTCGACCGGCAGTACGAAGATCTGGCGCGCACCCTGGGCGCGCGCCCGACGCAGGTCTGGCGCCTGGTGACTCTGCCGGCGGTGCTGCCGGGGCTGGTGGTGGGCGCGCTGTTCGTCTTTCTGATCTCGTGGAGCCAGTACGCGCTGACGCTGATCATCGGCGGTGGACGGCTGGTGACGCTGCCGATGCTGCTCTTCGCCTTTGCCCGGAGCGGCGACAACGCTGTCACTGCCGCCCTCAGTCTGGTGTTCATTGCCCCGGCGGTGCTGCTGCTGGCATTGATCGCGCGTTTCCTCGGCGCTGCCCCGGCTGCCGGCGGTATTCGCGGCCTGTAACCGCTGATCTATGACTGCGTTGCAGCTCGCTAACCTCACCAAGACGTACCCTGGCGCAGCGGCGCCCGCGCTGCGCGATCTGTCGCTCGACGCGGCCTCGGGCGAGCTGGTCGCGCTGCTGGGCGCTTCGGGTTGCGGCAAGAGCACCACGTTGCGCCTGGTGGCCGGACTGCTGATGCCGTGCCGCGGGGATGTGCGCTTCGATGGACAGTCGGTGCTGGCGATGCCGCCGGAGCGTCGGGGTGTGGCGATGGTCTTTCAGAAGCCGCTGCTGCTGCCGCATATGAGTGTTGGCGAGAATGTGGGCTTCGGGCTGCGGGTGCGCGGCGAACGCCCGGCGCGCATCAGGCGCCGGGTAGACGAGTTGCTCGAACTGGTGCAGTTGCCGGGGATGGCCGCCCGCCGTCCGGGTCAGCTTTCGGGCGGGCAGGAGCAGCGAGTGGCCCTGGCGCGGGCGCTCATCGTTGAGCCACGGGTGCTCCTGCTCGATGAACCCTTCAGCCAGCTCGACGCCGGGTTGCGAGCCGAGATGCGTGAACTGGTCGCCGGCCTGCAACGGCGCCTGGGCATCACCACGCTCCTGGTAACCCACGACCAGGAAGAGGCTCTGCTGCTGGCCGACTGCATCGCGCTGCTCGACCAGGGGCGTCTGTTGCAGTACGACACCCCGCGGGGCCTCTACGAGCGCCCGGCCAGTCTCGCTGTTGCGCGCTTCCTCGGCGGGCGGAACTTTATCCCCGGGCGTGTCGCAGGTCGGCGCTTCCTGAGCGACGTGGGCGCTTTTGAGCTTGCGACGGAACCGCCAGTGCAAGGCGCGGCCACCCTGACCATTCGCCCCGAAGCGCTTGTGCTCGGCTGCGATGGCCCGGTTAACCGCCTCCGCGGCATGGTGACGGCGGCGCGCTACCTGGGCGCCCGGATGCGCTACCAGATCCAGGCCGGCCCGCTGGCCCTCGAGGCCCTGGCCGATGCCGCCACGCCCTACCACCCTGGCAGCCCGGTAAATCTGACGTTGCCGCCAGAACGGCTGTGGGTGGTGGCGCGTGACGAGTAGGGAACAGCTTCAGGTTGTGGTGTGGATGGACTGTGCGCGGGAGTTTGGGAAGGCGCAGCCCTCCCAGAAGAATTATGCCGGTGGGGTGCGGCGCATCCGCACGGGCATCTGCTGATTAACCAGGTCTGGCGCCAATGCTCGCAGCCGATCTTCTTCCACTTGTCGAGAGCTACCTGCGTCGGCCAGAGGTGGCCGGGCATCCCGGGCTGGATCTGACCGGCGACTGGGCACTGCGTTTTCTGGCCCAGGGCGAGTACAACATCAACTACCTGCTGGAGCGCGACACCGGCCCACCCCTGGTGGCGCGGATCAACACCGGGTCGCAGATCGGCAAGCCGGGTGGCGCCCAGATCGCCTATGAGGCGGCGGCCCTGCGCCTGCTCGAACGGGTGGACGTGGCCCCCCGGCTGCACTACGTGGACGATACCCTCGCGCTGCTGCCCTACGGCCTGCTGGTGATGGAGTACCTGCCCGGCGGGCCTCTCCGCTACGATGATGCCACGCACCTCGTGGCCGCGGCGCGCACCCTCGCCCGCCTGCACCAGACACCCGCGACCCACGCCACCTTTATCGTCCGCCGCGCCCTGGTTGACGACCTGGAAGAGGCCCGCGGCTGGCTGGCGCCCTATCTGGCCTGCTCGCGCGCTCCAGCGGCGGTGCGCGAGTGCCTGGCGCGCCTGCTTGAACGCGCCGCAGACGATGCCGCGCGCTATGCTCAGCGCTTCCCCGCGCCCTTCGCCCTCGTCCACACTGACGTACAGGCGCACAACTTTGTGGTCGAAGAGCTGCCCGGCGGCCTACGCTGCCGGCTGGTAGACTGGGAGCGCCCGCTCCTGGACGACCCCACCTACGACCTGGCCCACTTTACCATTCCCACCACTACCCGCTGGAAGACCGGGCTGACCCTCGGCCCGGCGCAGATCGATGACTTTCTGGCTGCCTACACTACCGCTCGCCCGGATCTTGACCCGGTGGACCTGCGCGAGCGACTGGCCATCCGCCGCCCCTTTATTCTGCTGCGCGCCGTGAGCTGGTGCGCTGGCGCCTGGGTAGACTACACCGGCCCCGGACGGGCGATCCAGCACGTGGATACGCTGGCGCGGATCGAGGAGTATCTCCAACCCGAGGAACTGGCAAGGTTGTTTCCAGCGTGGATGGAGGGAATCTAGGCGCCTGGGCGCAGCCCTCCCCAACCCTCCCCTCAGGCAGGGGACGGGGAAACCCGGTTTCCCCATCCCCAACCGGTGGCGGGGGCGCCTGGCGCCCCGTCAGGCAGGAGCCTGGGGAAACCTGGTTTCCCCATCCCCCAACCGGTGGCGGGGGCGCCTGGCGCTCCGGCAGGCAGGAGCCTGGGGAAACCTGGTTTCCCCATCTTTTCACCTCAGCCGTCCATGCGGCTGCGCCGCACAACGCCAGAATGAAAATACTGGTTCTTGGGAGGGCGTAGCCCTCCCAAACCCTCCCCCTGGGGGATCGTTTCTGGGAGGGCGCAGCCCTCCCCAACCCTCCCCTCAGGCAGGGGCCCGGGAAAACCCGGTTACCCCAATGTTTAAAGTAGGGGAGCGACGGTGGTGACCCGCTCCCAGGCGGCGTAGAGCACCTGGTAGAAGCGCTCGCGGTCGCGGATGCGCTCGGGCATAGTGATCTCCGCGCCCTCACCCGGGGCGCCGAGGATGAGTTGCCCCGTTTCGAGGTCGGCAACGCTGGAGCGCAACCAGACGCGTTCGTTGGAGAAGAGTTCGGGGTGCGAGAGGAACACTGCCGGCAGCAAATCCCAGAGGTAATCGGCGGGTATGCGACCCTGGTCGGCGCCGCGACGTACAAAGTCGGCCAGCGCAGCGTAGATCCGGGAGTCAAAGGCCGCCAGCGGCGCCAGTTCGGCGGCGTCGAAGGGCGCATCGAGGCACACCTGGGCGTTCATCAGTGTCACCGGGCAGGGGGCATTGAGGGTCATCCAGGCGCCCTCGGGGTCAGCCGAGAGGTTGAGTTCGCGGACGGTGCTCCAGAACGGGCCGGGGAGGGGGCGCAGATAGCCGCCCATACAGGCTACCTGGCGCAGATTGGCGTAGAACGCCGGGTCAAGGGTCGCCGCGCCGCGCAGGTTGCCGTGGGGGCCCAGCACCAGCAAGCTGATCTCACCAGGCCGCTCGGCGGCCATCGTGGCCAGAAAGCGGGCCGCCTCGGTCGGTGGCGCGCTCCGTCGCTCCGCGCCGCGCAGCAGGGGCAGATCGGCGCGACCCACGGCGCGCAGCAGCCGTTGCGTCGCCGCGTACACCTGGTCAATGCTGCCGTTGCCAAAGGTGGTGGTGACGCCGAGTAGTTCCACGTCCGGCCGCCCAAGCAAGTAGAGCAGGGTCTGCCCGTCGTCCACCGGCATGCCCGGCAGGGGCATGGTGTTGTCGCAGTCGCAGATGACTTGTAGTTTCATAGCATTCTGAGGTGAACATATGGGGAAATCGGGTTTCCCCGGCCCCTGCCGGTGGGGGCGGCAAGCCCTCTCCACCGGGAGAGTTTGGGAGGGCTGCGCCCTCCCAGGCAAAAACCTGTCTTCATCGTGTCATACCATTTTTGGTTTTAGATTTTGGATTGTGGGTTGCCACACTGGGCAGCACAACGCCTAAAACCGCTTTAAGCAATGCGGCATCATCAACGGTAATTGGTATCAGAGGATGGGGAAAACCCTTTTCCCCATGGCCCTGCCCACGGCGGACCATGCTACTCGTTGCGGAGCGCCCGGATCGGATCGAGGCGTGCCGCGCGCATTGCGGGGAAGAGGCCGAAGAACAGCCCGACGCCCGCTGAAATCGAGGTTGCCAGGAGCACCGAGAAGAGCGACACCGTGGCGCGCAACCCGCCGTTGGGCGACAGGCTGGTCAGAAAGACGTTACCGAGGAGCGACAGCAGATACCCCAGCCCGATGCCGAGCAATCCGCCAAAGAGACAGAGCACAATGGCCTCGATCAGGAACTGGAGCAGGATATCGCGCCGTTTGGCGCCCACTGCCTTGCGTAACCCGATCTCGCGAGTTCTCTGGGCTACTGAGACCAGCATAATGTTCATAATCCCGATGCCGCCCACCAGCAGCGAGATGCCGCCGATGGTGCCCAGAAACGCGCTGAAGCCCACGGTCACGGCGCGGAACTGGTTGGCAAGCTGGGCGGGATTGGTAATTGAGAAATCGTTGGGCTGGTAGGTCAGGCGATGCTCCTCACGCAGCACCGCGGTGACCTGACGAATGGCCTCATCCACGTTCAGCAGGTCGCGGGCCTTGACCGTCATCGTTGATACATCCACCCGCTCGGTCACATCGTTGCGAAAGAGCCGGCTACGCGCCGTGCTGTAGGGGATATAGACCTGCTCGCGCGGGTCGCCGAAGCGCCCAACGGCGCCCGCGGCCTGGCTCTGTCTGGTCGTGGCAACGCCGACAACCTCGAACTGCACACCGTTGACGGTGATGCGCCGGCCCACGGCGCCCTCGATGCCGCCGAAGAGCGTTTCGGCCACAAACTGGCCGATGACCGCTACGCGCGCTGCGGTGTGCTCTTCCTGAGCGTCGAACCAGCGCCCATCGCCCAGTTCCTGGGCCCCCACAGCAAAGTAGGTGGGTGTCACGCCTTTGATGCCGAAGAGGTAACGTTCGCCGCCGCCGCTGATTACCCCGCTGCGGCTCAGTTCCACCACGACGAACTCCACTGCCGGCGCGCGCCCCGGTTGCATAATCGCCTCGGCGTCGGCGGCGGTCAGCCGTGGCTGTAACGGCTCCTCGGGATCGGGGCTGTCAACCTGTGGATTGATATAAAATGTGCCCAATCCGAGGCGCTCGAACTCGGCGTCGATCCAGCGGGAGTAGCCATCGCCAATGGCCAGCATCCCTACCACCGCGCCCACGCCGATAATAATGCCCAGCATGGTGAGCAGTGAGCGCAGCTTATGGCTGGTCATGGCCTCCCAGGCCACGCGAAAGGCCTCAGTAAGGGACATAGTATCGCCCTGACGTGAACATATGGGGAACCCGGTTTCCTCATTCTCCCTCCCTGGTGGGGAGGGTCTGGGAGGGCGTAGCCCTCCCAGGAAAACGTCATTCCGATTGCCCCATACTCCTGCCCCGGGACAGGAGCGCCCTACTCTGTGCGCAGGGCCTCGATCGGGTTAAGCCGCGAAGCCTGGAACGCCGGGAAGAAGCCGAAGGCGATCCCCACAGCGGCGGCAATGCCGGTGGCGAGCAGGATATTCTCCAGTCGCACCGCGGCGACGGCGCCCTCCGCCTCAAACACGTTCACCAGAATGAAAGTGCCGAGCAGTGAAAGCCCGAACCCCAGGACGATCCCCACTGCGCCACCGATCAGGCAGAGGGTAAGGGCCTCAATCAGGAACTGGAGCAGGATATCGCGGCGCTTTGCGCCTACGGCCTTGCGCAGTCCGATCTCCCTGGTGCGCTCGGTAATACTCACCAGCATAATATTCATAATGCCGATGCCGCCCACCAGCAGCGAGATCCCCGCAACGATACCCAGGAAGGCGTTAAAGCCGCCCACCACCACGTTAAGCTGGGCAGCGATCTGCTCCGGATTGATGATCGTGAAATCATTATCCTGATAGGTGAGCCGGTGCTGGTCACGCAGGACCAGAGTTACCTGGCGGATGGCCTCGTCAATCTCGGCCACACTGCGCGCCCGTACAGTCATGATAAACACGTTGACCCGGTCGTTGACCTGGTTGCGGTAGAGGCGAGTGACGCCGGTCGTGTAGGGCACGAAGATGGCCTCAGCCGGGTCGGCGCCAACGGAGACCGACCCTGGCTCGGTAGCAAGGACGCCAATGACCTCGAAGCCGACCCCATTGAGGGCCAGACGTTGCCCGACACCGCTCGTCGCGTCCCCGTAGAGCTGTTCGGCCACCTGTCTGCCGATCACCGCGACCCTGGCGCGTTCGCGATCTTCATCGGCAGTGAAGAGACGCCCGCCAGCAAGGTCCTGCGGCGTAACGTCGAACCAGGAAGGGCTCACCGCGCGCACGCTGTAGCTGCCGCGTCGCTGGCCTGTGCTGGCCTGTGCCTCGCCGCTGAACTCGATGGCGACCTGCGCCACCGCCGGCGCCCGCCCCGGGGCCATAATGGCCTCAGCATCGGCGGCGCTCAGGCGCGCGGCCGTGATCGCATCTACCCGGTTACTGTCAACAAAGGGCGCAACGTAGAAGTTGCCCGCCCCGAGCTGGGCGAACTGGTCGTTCAGGAACTGCTGAAAGCCGTTGCCCAGGGCCAGCATCCCGATAACGGCGCCAACGCCGATAACAATGCCCAGCATCGTGAGCGCCGAACGGAGTTTGTTGCTGGACAGCGCCCGCAGAGCGACGCGGAAGGACTCGATCAGGTACATCGCAGCCCCTCAACCCGCCGGCGCGGGTTCCACAGCGCGGACCGTTTCGGTGATGATACGCTCAACTACCGGCTCATCACCGGCAATCAGGCCGTCGCGCATGCTGATGATCCGCTCGGCATGGTGAGCGACATCGTGCTCGTGGGTGACGATGATCACCGTAATGCCCTGTTCGCGGTTGAGCTTCTGAAAGATGTCCATAATCTCCTCGCCAGTGCGGGTGTCGAGCGCGCCGGTCGGCTCATCGGCCATAATGATGCGCGGCTCGTTCACCAGCGCGCGGGCGATGGCGACACGCTGCTGCTGGCCGCCCGACAGCTCGTTGGGCTTGTGGTGCATGCGATCCTGCATCCCCACCGCGGCCAGCGCCGCCCGCGCCCGCTCGTGGCGGCTACCGCCCTTGCTGCCGTAGAGCATGGGCAACTCGACGTTCCGCAGGGCCGTCGTTCGCGGCAACAGCATGTACTGCTGAAAGACAAAGCCGATCTTCTGGTTGCGGATCTCGGCTAGCTGGTTATCGTTCAGCTCGGCGACATTGATGCCGTCGAGGTAGTACTCGCCGCTGGTGGGCTGATCCAGGCAGCCAATGATGTTCATCAGCGTGGATTTGCCGCTGCCCGACGGCCCCATAATCGCCACGAACTCGCCCTCGCGGATGCTCAGCGTAACGCCTCGCAGCGCGTGAACCTCCACGTCGCCCATACGGTAGACCCTGGTCAGATCTTTTACGACGATCAAATCGGACATGCGCGATCCCTCTGGTCTAGTTGATGTGAACATACGGGGAACCCGGGGTTCCCCACCTGCGGTGAGCCTGTCGAACCGCGCCCCTGCCTGCTGGGACGCCCGACGCCCCCACCACCGGTTGGGAGATGGGGAACCCGGGGTTCCCCAAGCCACCGCCTGGGGGGCGGGTTGAGATGGGGAACCCGGGGTTCCCCACGCCCCTGCCTGCTGGGGCGCCCGGCGCCCCCACCACCGCTTGGGAGATGGGGAACCCGGGGTTCCCCATTGTCCTGTCAGCGGTTCGGTCGCCCGGTTGGCACAAACGTACTGACGACATCCTGCACCAGCACCTCATCGCCGGCGTTGAGGCCGCTGAGGATCTCGATGAACTCACTGTTGCTCAGGCCGACCTCGACCTCGCGTCGGATGCCGGGAGGCGGGGCTGGCTGGCCGGGCAGGGCCGGCTGGGAGCGCAGGGTGGGATCGGGCACATAAACATAGCTGCGCCCGCCTTCGACTCGCAGCGCCCGCCGTGGCGCCAGCAAGGCGTTGTCTTTCTCGGCGGTGATAATCTCCACCACGGCGGTCATCCCTGGCCGCACGTCGGGGTTGCCGCCGTCGAGCGTCACCGTCACCGTATAGCTGGTGGTGCCGGTCTCACTGCGCGTCGCCTGGGGCGCGATGGTCGTCACCCGCCCGCCGATCGTCTGGCCGGGCAGAGCATCGAGGCTGATCTCGGCCCGCTGGCCGATCTCCACCTGCGCAATGTCGAGTTCATCAACCGGCACGTCTACATGATAGCTGCTCACATCTACCAGGGTGATGAACGCATTGGCGCCAGCCGGCTCGCCCACCCGCATGCCCACTCGACCAACGCTGGCGGCAAAGGGCGCCCGGAGGGTGCCCAGCTCCAGGTTGCGCTGGGCCTGGCGCAGGGCCACCTCGGCGCGCACGACTGCGGCCTCGCGGGCGGTCAGGGCGCTGGTGGATGGGTCGGCCAGCAGCCGGTCGAGAGCCGCCTGGGCAATGGCAACGTTGGCCTGCTGGGTGGCGAGGCTGCTGGCGCGATTAGCGCCGGTAAGCTGGTCGAGGCGCGCCTGGGCCCGTTGCACCTCGGCGCGGGCGCTGGCAAGCTCTTCGGGCCTGGCGCCAGCGAGGAGCTTATCGCGCGCATCGAGGGCGCTGGTCAGGTCGGCCTCGCGGGCGGCGAGCACGCTGATCTCATCGGCGCGGGCCTGCTCGTAGGCGATCCGCGCCGCCTCCAGCGCCGCCTCGGCGTCGGCGACCGCCCGCAGGGCCGCGGTCTCGCGATCGACGCGCTCACGGGGCAGTTCGCCGGGGAGTTTTTCGAGTTCCCGATTCTCCCAGTAGATGCGGCTGTACTCATCTTGAACGTTGCGCAGCGCATTTGCGCGGGTCTCGAGGTCGATCCGCGCGCGCTCCTTGGCTGCCGCGAGGCTCACGCGGGCCTGCTCAAGGGCTGTCTGGGCGCTCTGGACACGCTGGTTGGCGCTGCTCACCTCGTCGGTGGCGGGGCCGGCCTCGAGGCGCGCCAGGCGCGCGCGGGCGCTCTCCAGATCGGCGCGCGCGGCGTCAATGTCGGCCTGGGTAACGCTGCTCTGCGTTTGCGCCAACTGGCTGCGGGCCTGGGCGACGCGGGCGCGAGCTTCGGCAACCTCCTGCTCGCTCGCGCCATCCAGCAGGGCCTCCAGGTCGGCCTGCGCCTGCCGCAGATCGGCCTGGGCGCGCTCCACCTGCAACTGGAGATCAGCGAGATCAACCCGTGCCAGGGGTTGTCCCTGTTCTACCCGGTCGCCCGCCCGAACCAGGATCTCGCGGACGACGCCGCTGGTCTCGAAGCGCACCTGAGCCTCGGCAGCCGGCTCCACGTTGCCCGTGGCGCTCACGCTGGCGGCGATGGGGCCGGTGACAACCGCAACGCGCTGCCACCCCTCGGGCAGCGCGCCCGGCGCCGGGCCGCGCGGTTGCAATACGAAGATCAGCCCGATGGCGAGGGCCAGCGCCAGCGCGCCACCACCGATGAGCCACAGGGCGCGCCGGCGGTTGCGCGTTCGCTTGCGGGGGCTTTCCCCGGATGTCATAGCTGTCAACTCCTGATGTGAAAATTCGGGGAAACCGGGTTTCCCCAACCCCCTCCCTGAGGGGAGGGTTTGGGAGGGCTTCGCCCTCCCAAGAACAAATATTTTCATTCCGGCGTTGTGCGGCGCAGCCGCATGGATGCCTGCGCTGCGGTCAGTATCGGCGATACAACGAGCGTTTGCATCGCCCGGTTGCACGATGGCGTTGCTGCAACCTGCTGATGCGTGATCCTTCTCTGGTACGATACCACATCCTCGCCCCCGCGAACGACCTGGTGAACATAATCTGGAGATTCCCGGGTTTTCCGTCCCCCTGCCCCCCTCTCCCTGAGTGCTATGCAGTACCAGCATGTCGCACTGCGTCATGCAATCGAATGCCGCGGAACGCGTCCCAAAGCGGTACCAGGCCCTGGCCCCCACGCTAGCCCGGCTAGAGCGGGGGGAGCAGGCTGCTCCCGCCCCCCTCTCCACCGTAGGTGGAGAGGGGGGGCTGGGGGGGTGAGGACCTGCCCACCCCTGAGCGCCAGCAAGCCTACGGACCCATGGAGCGGTTGCGGGCGACTCAGGCGGCTTTGTCTTCAACCTCCCGGCCCCCCTCATGCTCGCCCCTGTTGTCGGAGCTGTGCCGGGCTGCGACAGAATACCGTATAATGCACAAACGTATTCGCCCGCCGGCTGTGACTTGGAGCCTTGCGCATGTATCGCCAGCATACGTACTGCTCGTTCTGTGGACGTCCCTTCCAGGAAGGCCAGCGCTGGCCGCGGATCTGTGGTCATTGCGGCAGCACGACCTACCGCAACCCTCTCCCGGTTGCGCTGGTACTCCTGCCGGTTGATGATGGGCTGCTGGTGATCCGCCGCGCCGCTGCGCCCAGGCAGGGCCAGTTAGCTCTCCCCGGTGGCTTTGTGGAGATGCACGAAAGCTGGCAGCACGCCGCGGCGCGGGAGTTGCGCGAAGAGGCGGGCGTGATCGTGGCCCCTGAACTCATCACCGATTTTGGCGCTCGTTCGACGCCCGATGGCTACCTGCTGGTGTTTGGTCTCGGCCCGCAGGTCTACGAGGCGGACCTGGAGCCGTTCGTGCCCAACCGTGAGGCAGAGGCGCGCGTCATCATCACCGCGCCCACCGAACTGGCCTTTCCCCTGCATACCGAGATGGTGCACCAGTTTTTTGCGCGTCGGTCGTAAGCAGGGCCGGTGCAGTGGCCCGGCCAGTGCTCCGTCCTATGCCCCATCGCGTCGTCAGGCGCCGGTCAGCGTCGCGATGACCAGGCCCAGGGCCAGCAGAGCAATGAGCACCAACCCGATTGCCAGCGCCAGGACCGCGGCGCCCTGGATGGCGCGTTGACGCCGGGTGGCGCGCATCGCGCCGAGCCTGTCGCGGGGTGGCGCGTGGGTAGTTGCGAGCCTGGCGCGGCTGAGGCGGATCGCGCGGCCCACATCGGCCAGACTGACGCGCCGCTCGGCCCGCAATGGCGCCTGCGCCTCGTCGAGAACGACGCGCAGGTAAGCGGGGAGCTGGCTGAGGTCCAGGAGTTCTGTCAGAACAACGCTCAGAGCGTAGACATCAGCCGACTCGTCGAGCGGTTCTCCCGTGATCTGTTCGGGTGGAGCGTACCCCGGCACGCCCACGCCCCGCAACTCCGGCAGGCTAGCCCCGATCGGCCGCGCCAGGCCCAGATCGATCACGTTCACCTGGTTCTCATTCTGCACAATGATATTGCCCGGATGCAGATCCGCGTGGATCAGACCGGCGCGGTGAATGACGGCAACCGCCTCGACCAGTCCCGCAGCGATAGCCAGTCCTGTGGCGAGGGGGGGCTGGCCGCCGGCAAGGATCTGCGCCAGCGTAGGACCTTCGACGTAGGTTTCGACGAAATACCAGCCGAAGCTGTCGCATTCGAGCCAGATCAGGGAGGGAAAGGGACCGTTGAGACGGGCGAGGGTGCAGGCCTCGCGGATGAAGGCGTCGCGGGCCACGGCGGGCGATGGCCCCCGCGGGGTAGGCGCCAGGCACTTGACGATGCAGGGGGTGTCGTCAAGCGCATCGTAGGCCTTGTAGACTGCGCTCATCGCAGTGCGCGCCAGCCGTCGCTCCAGAAGGAAGCGCTCCCCCAGAAGCGTGCCAGGGGGCAGGGTGTCGGCGCGCAGATGGCCGCGTAACGGCGTTGTGCGATAGGGGTCCATATCCTTCTATCCCCTGATGTGAACGCAGGGAAAACCGCGTTTCCCCAGGCCCCCGCCCACGGGGAGGGCCTGGGAGGGCTGCGCCCTCCCAGGAGAATCTCTTTTCATGTTTGTAGTATGCGGCGCAGCCGCGTGGGCGTCTAGCGCGAAACGACCAGCAGCCGCGTGTCCGGCGTCATCAATGTGGCCTGGCGTGAGGCGATCAGGGCGCGCAGGGTCCGAAAGCTGGCCACCTGGCGCATACGCAAGAGGCGGCCCTCGCAGATCACCTGGATGGTGCCGTAGTTGAGCAAACGCGCCACCAGGCCATACTGGTACGTGGGCGCCGCGCCCCACAGCGGCACGCTGTATTCATCCATCGCCAGCGTCCCGTAGCGCATAACCAGGAGCGCCCCGCGCACAATCACCGCTTCGGTGTGGTAGCGGAGCAGTACCCTGCCGGCCATTAAGAGCGGCGCAAGGGCGCTCAGGCCAATCAGGGGGTTGCTGAAGATAATCGCCGCCGCCAGCAAGCCGATCAGCACCCCGGCGTAGAGACCCATTTCTGCCAGCACCCAGGGCAGAAAGCGACGAAACACTATCTCCGTATCCCGCTGTCGTCGAACCCTGCGCAGCATGGCTGCACCTCCTCTCTGCGCCACCGTAGCCGCCCGCCCGATGATCGCATCTTACCGCCTGGCGTGGACACCACCCTTGCAGGTGTCTATGATTTATCGGCGCGAGTCTTACAGTTGGCGGCTGGGTAGCTGATGTGAACATACTGGCCGTCTATGCGGCTGCGCTGCACCCTGTCCGAATAATACCAATTACCGTTGATGATGCCGCATTGCCTGAAGCGATTTCAGGCGTTGTGCTGCCCAGCGTGGCAATCCACAATCCAAAATCTAA
>FWPV01002563.1_pt1 | contig 30154 bp, 29 predicted proteins | sample 2228371 | NCBI WGS metagenome assembly FWPV01 (sample SAMEA103939776, study PRJEB20133) | metagenome | reverse complement strand
GAACTCAATTCCTTGTTTGGGGTGGTTTTTTGGTAGTAATTGGAATAACTATTCTCCTTTCACCCTTCAAAAAGATTGCTCTTCAAAATAGCTTGCGTCTTTGGGGAAGCTTTATTTTTTTTATTCTTTTTCAAAGATGGCTTTTTAAAAAAAATCTTTTTCCAAAAATTAGTCTGCTCATTTTTGTTGGTGGTATTTTTCAGTCAACAATTGCTCTATTCCAATTTTTTCTCCAACAATCTCTTGGTTTGGGCTTTTTGGGAGAAAGCATTTTGGCTCCTGATTTATTGGGAGTGGCCAAAATTGAAATGGATAATGAAAAATTAATTCGTGCCTATGGTACTTTTCCACACCCTAACCTTTTAGGAGCATTTCTATTGTTTTCTCTTGTTTGTGGAATTTTTGTTTTTAGCCAAAGAAACTTATCTTTGAAAAATTTCCCTTTCCCTTTTTTCTTGAAACTTTCCTTTGTTGGAAGTGGAATTTTATTAATTTTAGGGGGAATATTAGTAACTTTTTCTCGAAGCACTTGGCTTGGAACAATTCTTCTAGTAACAATTTTGACTTGGGGTCATCGAAAGAAACTAATAGAAAAAATTAAGAAAAAAACGAAATTTTTTCAACTAAATTTCGTTTGGATTTTGTTGATATTTTCTTTTGCAACAGCATTTCTTTTTCCCATTGTCATTTCAAGAATTTGTATAAAAAATTGTCTCTCTGACTCTTCTTTTAAACTTAGGAAAATTTATACTCAAGCAGCTTGGAAAACAATTACTATTCATCCTTTTTGGGGAACAGGAACGGGAACTTTTACGGAAAATCTTAAAAAAAATTCTTCTTTAAAAAAAGAAACTGATTTACTTTCATCTTGGGAATTTCAACCTGTTCACAATCTTTATCTTCTAATTTGTTCTGAAACAGGAATAATTGGACTTTTGTTTTTTTTAATTCTCTTATTTTTTAAAGAGATTTTTCTTTTGTATTTAAAATTAATTAAAAAACAAAAAATCATTTTAAAACAAAAAATGAATCCAAATCTTTTTAGAATTATTTTCTTTGTTTTTGTTTTTTTGGGATTTTTTGATCACTATTTTTGGACTCTAGCTCAGGGTCAATACTTGTTCTTCTTTGCTCTTGCCATAAAAAACCATTTTGGCTAGGATATAAAAAGCCTTTTGTTTCGTTTTGATTTAATAATTTATTCTTCAAAAATGACTACTTCTTTTCCTAAAAACTTCAATACTCAAAAAAGTGAGAAAAAACTTTATCGGAAGTGGCAAAAGCAAGGTTTATTTACCCCCTCTCTTAACAAAAAATATTTTGAAAGAAAAAATTATTCTATTGTGATGCCTCCCCCTAATGTAACTGGTGTGCTTCATTTAGGTCATGCTTTAACGCTAACTCTAGAAGATATTTTGATTCGCTATCATCGTATGAAAGGATTTAAAACTGTTTGGATTCCTGGAACTGATCATGCCGCTATTGCTACTCAAACCAAAGTAGAAAAATTATTAAAAGAAGAAGGAAAGACGCGACATGATTTGAATCGAGTTGAATTTTTAAAAAGAGTGGAAAAATTTGCTAAAGAATCTCGCTATACTATTGTTAATCAAATTAAAAAAATGGGCTCCAGCTGTGATTGGAGTCGAGAAGCTTATACTTTAGATAAAACACGAACAAAAGTCGTTCGTTTAGTTTTCAAGATGATGTTTGAGGATAAGCTTATTTATCGTGGAAAAAGAATTGTTAATTGGTGTCCTCGATGTCATTCGACTTTAGCAGATGATGAAGTAGAATACAAAAAGCAAAAAACTTTTCTTTATACTTTTAAATACGATGAGAATTTTCCTTTCGCTATTTCCACTACTCGCCCAGAAACAAAATTAGGTGATACTGCTGTAGCTGTAAATCCTAAAGATATGCGATATCAAAAATTTATTGGCAAAACCTTTAAAGCTGTCTTTTGTGGTATTCCTTTAGAAATAAAAATTATTAGTGATCAAAGTGTTGATCCAAATTTTGGTACTGGTGCTCTAGGAGTTACCCCAGCTCATTCTTTGATTGACTGGAAAATAGCTCAAGCACACAATCTTCAAATGATTGAAGTAATTAATGAGAACGGGTTGATTAAAGAAGGCTTTGGAAAATTTTCTCAAAAATCAGTTCTGAAAGCAAGAACCCTAATTGTGGAACATCTTAAAAAAAACAAAAACAACCTATTGCTTCAAAAAGAAGAAATTGAAAACAATCTTTCAGTTTGTTATCGTTGCAATACTCCTATTGAACCTCTTCCTTCATTACAATGGTTTATTAATGTTAACAAAAGAATCGGTGGCAAAAGTTTAAAAGAATTAGCTAAAGATGCTGTAAAAAAAGGAATTTTCGGAAGATCTCCTATTAGAATTATCCCTAAACGTTTTGAAAAAAATTATTTTAATTGGATTAATAATCTGGAAGATTGGTGTATTTCTCGTCAAATTTGGTTTGGTCATCAAGTTCCAGTTTTTTTCTGTTGGGATTGTAATCAAGAAAAATTAATCAATAGTCCTTTTGCTAAAAAAATATTCCTAGAAAAAAAAGGTTCTCTTAGTTTCGAATCAGTTAAAAAAATGATTGAAAAAGAAGGTCACTTTATTGGATCAGAAAAAATAAGATTTGAACCTTATGTTGAAGAACCTCGTCAATGTTCCTGTTGTGGTTCAAAAAAAATAATAAAATCATCTGAAACTTTGGATACTTGGTTTTCTTCCGGGCTTTGGACTTTTTCCACTTTGGCGAAAGAACCTAATCAAGTTATTCAAAAAAACAATCGCCTTTTAATAAAAACCGCTGATTTTAGAAATTTTCACCCCACTTCCGTTTTAGAAACTGGTTATGACATTCTCTTTTTTTGGGTTGCTAGAATGATTATTATGACAGCTTATGCCGTTAAAGATATTCCATTTAAAGATGTTTATCTTCATGGTTTAGTATTGGATAAATATGGCAAAAAAATGAGCAAATCTAAGGGCAATGCCATTAATCCAATTGAAATAATAGATAAATATGGAACAGATGCTCTTAGATTTTCTTTAGTTTCTGATATTGCTCCGGGTAATGATTTGAAATTTTTTGAAGAAAAAGTTATTGGTCAAAGAAATTTAATAAATAAATTTTGGAACATTTCCCGTTTTATTATTACTAATACTTCTTTAATTTCTTCAAAAAAATTTATTCAGGAGAAAAAACTCTTTCCTTCTGATTTTTGGATTATAGCTAAGATGAAAAATTTGATTGAAGAAGTTGAAAATTCTATTGAAAAATATGATTTTTCATTGGCAGCTGAAAAAATTCGTCAATTTACTTGGCATAATTTGGCTGATTGGTATCTAGAAGCTTCAAAATTTGAAAAAAATCAATCCGAAAAAACTTTTATTCTTCAAAAAATATTAAATGATCTTTTAAAAATTTGGCATCCTTTTGCTCCTTTTATAACAGAGGAAATTCAGCAAAAAATTGCTCCTCAGAAACCTCTAGCTGTTTCCTCTTGGCCTAGAACTGATTTTTATCAAAAAATCTTTCGCAATTCCCAGTGTAAAAAAATGATCCAACAATTTGAAATAGCTAAGAAAATAATTTCTGAAATTAGAAATATTCGTTCTGAATTTAAAATTTCTCCCACTCAAAAAATTAACCTTGTGGCAGTGGGAAAAGAAATTGCCCTTCAGCCAATAAAAATCCAAGAAAAATTAATCAAAAGTATCCGAACTGGAATAGAAAAAATATCTTTTGAAAATAAAATTTCCTCTGATCAGCTTTCTTTATCTGCCTATGTTGGATTAGAAAATTTGGAAATATTAGTTCCTTTAAGAGAGATTATTGATTACAAAAAAGAAAAAGAAAGACTTTTAAAAGAACTTTCTGAAATTGAAACACTCCTTCAAAAACAGCTGCAAAAAATAAAAAATAAAAATTTTATTCAAAAAGCTCCTCTTAAAATTGTAGAAAAAGAAAAGAAAAAACTGGAAAATTTTAAAATTCGATTTCAAAAAATAAAAAGATATCTTCAATTTTTGAGCTAAATCAAAAAATGCTGAAATTAATTAAAAATTCTTTGCTTCTTCCCTTTGGAACAGGATTAAGTTGTGGTTTTTTGTCTTTGGTTTTCTTTGCTCTTTTACCAACAGAAAATAATTCTTCATGGATAGTAATTTCACTAATAACAATAATGGAAGAATTGGTAAAAATTTTGGTTGTTTTTAGTTTTTTTTTGATTTTCAAAACCAATAATTCTAATAATTCTTCTTTTTTTTCAATTTGGAGTGGATTTTCATTCGGTAGTGGTTTCTTTTCTTTTGAAATTCTTTGTTTTTCCTTAAACAAAGAGAATACTGATTGGAGCAATGCTCCTTTAGTTGCTTTTGTTCATATTTTTTCGGGAATAATGATTTTTAAAGCTTTTCTTCTTTTTCAAAATCAAAAAAAAATTCTTGCAATATTTTTGATTTTCTTTGCTATTATTTTTCATCTATGTTATAATTGGATTGTCTTTAACTACTTAGCAAGTTAGATGATTATTTTGTTTTAATAAAAAAAATAAAAAATAAGATTATTAAAATCAAAAAAATGGCAAAACAAAAAAGATCTTTTTTTGAACGACTAACCGGAGTCAAAAAACTTCCCACGGAACAAGAACAACACTTTCAAGTAAGTCATCATTCATCAGATGAACATAATAAAAATCATCCCGTTCATCTAGAAAGAGATTATCCCATTCAAGCTCAATATGAAGAGGAAATTTATGAATTTCCAGAAGAGAGAAGAGTGCAAGAATTCAGTGAAGGATATGAAGAATATTATGAACAAGAAGATCCAACAACAATCAGACAAAGGGAAAGTTTTCATCAAAAACCTTCTTTTGATCAAGCTATGGAATCAGAAGGTCAGCTTACTATTGATGTTTATCAAACTGATGACGACATTGTCATTAAATCAACTATTGCTGGAGTAAAACCTGAAGATTTGGATGTTAATATTAATAATGACATGGTAACAATTAGAGGAGAAAGAAAACAAGATGAAGAAATTAGTCCTGACAACTATTACTATCAAGAGTGTTATTGGGGACCATTTTCCCGAAGCGTTATTCTGCCTGTTGAAATTGTTTCTGAAAAAGCAGAAGCGACCATGAAAAATGGCATCTTAACCATTCGACTTCCCAAAGCTGACACAACAAAAACCAGAAAAATTCAGGTTAGAGGATACTAATTAATGATGTTCAAACAAAAATTCAAAAACCCCAGTTTATTTTGACTGGGGCTTTATAATTCTTGTATTATTAAAACAATGTTATATTCTTAATTACAGAAGGCTTATTTTGAGAATTTCCATTTAAAAAAGATTTTCTAGTTTTTTATGAAAAAAATTTTATCAAAAATAGTAGGAACGAAAAAAAGAAATATTGGGAGTATGCTTTTTCTTTTTGCTCTTCTAATGCCTTTTTTTTCTTTTTCTTCACCGTCACCTCAAAAAAATAAAGAAATTTTTTCACTTTCTTTAATTCCCTTGGAAAATAACAACAAACCAGAAGATATCAGATTAAAATATGATGGTTTTTATTTTTTAATTGAAAAAGAACAATTTTTGAAAACTAAACGTCAATTTAATTTCAAGGAAAATTATCAAGCTGAATCTGAAAATATTTTTTTTCTGCCTCTAAATAAACTTAAAGAAAAAAATAACTTTTGGTTTGTGTTTGAAACAATTGAAAATCGGTTTCATTATAAAAAAGAAATTGCTTATTATCTGAATACGAAAACATTAAAAGAAAAACTTCAAGAAATTTCAAAAATTGTTAAAAAAGATTCTCAGGAAGGCAAATTTGAAAAAAATGAACAAGACGAAATATATTTATTACAAGAACCTCAAGAGGGCTATCAAATGGATGCTGACAAAACACTTTATCAAATTATTGAAGGCATTATTCAAAGAAAAAACTCCTTTTTTATTGAAGTTGAACCTATTCTTCCTGAAATTAAAGCTAATGAGATCGAAAAATTTTATTTTAAAGATCTTTTGGGAAAAGGAGAATCAAACTTTGCTGGTTCTCCTGCTAACAGAATTCACAATATCCAAGTAGCTGTGAAAAAATTTCATGGATTAATTCTGAAACCTAATGAAGAATTCTCTTTTACTACTATTTTAGGTCCCGTTGATAAAGAAAATGGCTATAAAGAAGAATTGGTAATTAAACAAAATAAAACCATTCCAGAATTTGGTGGCGGTATTTGTCAAGTTTCCACTACTATTTTTCGTGCTGCACTAAATGCTGGCTTTAAAATTACAGAACGTCATAATCATGCCTATCCTGTTCAATATTACTCTCCTCAAGGCACTGATGCTACTGTTTATGTTCCCAATCCCGATTTGCGTTTTATTAATGATTCATTCAATTTTGTTCTTGTTCAAGCTAAGATTGAAAAAACCAATTTAACTTTTGAATTTTGGGGAAAATCCGATGGTCGTCAAGTTGAAATTGAAGGACCCACTGTTACTGAAAGAAGTCCTGATGGAAAATTAAAGACGATTCTTTATCAAATAGTAAAAGACAAAGATGGAAATTTATTAAGAAAAGATACTTTTAAAAGTTTTTATGATAATCCAAATAACTATCACGAACCTGATTTCAAAGTAAAACCTGAAAATTGGTCATATAAACAATGGGAGGAATATAAAATTAAACATAATCTCCAATGTGAAAGAACTTGCCGCTAACAAACTTATTTTAAAAGATAATCTAAAAAATATTTAACTATAAAAAAATGATTCTATTTTTTGATCTAGGAGGAACAAAAACACGTCTCTTTGTTTTGAATAAGAATCTTTCTTTGTCAGAAACTTCTCAAACAGTTATTTTTAAAACTTCTTCAAACTTTGATAAATGGTTTTCTAATTTTACTGAAATTTCTCAAAAACTATCTGGCGGAAAAAAAATAAATTTGATTATTGGTGGCGTGGGTGCTCTTTTGGATAATCAAAAGAAGAAAATAGTTGGTACTTTAAAGAAAAAATTTTCTTCTTGGACTAAAGTGCCATTAAGCAAAAAACTTGAAAAAAAATTTCTTTGCCCAGTTTTTTTGGAAAATGATGCTACCCTTGCCGCTTTAGGTGAAGCGATTTTTGGAGCAGGAAAAGATAGTAACTTTATTGTTTATCTCACCTTTAGCACAGGCATCAACGGAGCTAGAGTAGTAAATAAAAAAATTGATCCTAGTTTTTGGGGTTTTGAAATTGGAAATCAAATTATTGATCCTCGCGCAAGTAACTTTTTTAAAAAAACACCCTTTCCGGCCAAAATAGAAAGTCTTATTGGAGGTGAGTCTTTATTTAAAAAGTTTAAAAAATTTCCTCAAGAAATTAAAAAGAAAAAATTCTGGGAAGATTTTCATCAGCTAGCTGCTTTGGCTATTTATAATGCCATTGTTTTTTGGTCACCGGAAACAATTGTGTTAGGTGGATCTCTTTGCCAAAAAATCTCCCTTTTGACAATCAAAAAAAATCTAAAAGAAATTAATCAAGTTTATCCCACTTTACCCAAAATTAAAAAATCTGCTTTGGGAGAAAAAAACGTTTTGTTTGGAGGATTAGCCCTAGCTCAAGAGAAAAATTTACTTCTTTAACAAAAAAAGAGTGGGCGAGTAGAGGGAATCGAACCCTCGTATCTGGTGCCACAAACCAGTGTTCTACCATTGAACTATACTCGCCATATGATTTTTTTAAATTTTAATTAAATTTGTCATTAGCACACTTTTATTTTATATAGCACAAGAATGTTTATTAATTTTTCCAGCGTTTTTTAAAATTAACTTTAATTTTTCAAGTTAATCCAATTCTTTTTTAAAAATATTATTTTTTTTCACTACTTAAATTATCACAGCAAGAAAATAATTCAAGTCTCTATCTTCTTTTATTCTTCTTCTTACCTTTTCTCAAATTCCTTTTTCCAAAACCAAATTTCCATTGAAGAACCAGTGTAATTAGTTTCAATTTTTTGAAAAGTTTTTTGAATATATTTTTTAGCTTTTCCTTCAATATGGTCCCAATCACTAGTTGATATTACTAGCCAAATTTTTTGATTATCTTCCTGAATTTTGATTATTTTCTCCAAAGTAAGTCGATCTCCTTTTTTATTTTCTCCACCAAAATCAAAGAGTTTGCTATTGCTTTCTGCCAAATAATAATTTCTAAACCCTCGAGTAATTATTAAATCATTTGACTCTTTTCTTTTTAAAATATATTTAAAAACTTGTCGGTAGTTTGGTTTTTCCCATTTCGCAGGATTGCCCCAATAGACTTCTTTGGAAAAATAAAAAGAAAAATTAATCAAAATTAGCAAAGTTACTATCAAAATAATTCTCCAAGCCATTTTTTGTTTTTGGAGAAATATTTTTCTTGATATAGTATCAGAGAAACTTAAGATTCCTGCTGCCATAATAATAACTTTGAAGGGATGTAAAAAGAAAATATATTGGTGTCCAGCGCTACGATTCCAAACAAAAATAGCTAGAAATAACGGCACCCAGAAAGAAACCACCACCCAAATTCCTATTTTTTTATAATTTTTAATTAGATAATAGTTTCCCAAAATAAAAAATGCCAAACCTAAAGGTAAATAGGAATAATCCCAAAAAACTTTTTCCAGATAGCTCCAATTACCTTCCTTCCAACCAAAAAATAATAAAGCATCCCTGACATAAGTAGAAAAAGAAAAGATCAGAAGAAACAAAAACAATATTGCCAAAAAAAACTTCGCTTGATCAAATTTCCAGCTTCCAAAGATGATTTCCTTTTTCTTTAGAAAATTCTTCTGGCAAAGAAAAATAATCAAAATTAAATAAATTATTAAAGAAGGCAAAATATTAACTGTTAAAAGATGTATATGAAGACTAATCAATCCTAAAAAAAATATAATTCCAAGAAAAATAACTTTTTTAAGTAATTCTTTTGAAAATAATTTGGAAAAATAAAATTTGCTTTCAATAAAATTAAACACAAACCAAGAAAGAAGAAAATAAAGAGGGGAAAACATTGAATACATTCTTAATTTTCGATCATAATTTATAGCAGCAATACTAATCGCCAAAAGAAAAATTGCTAAAAGAGTTAGTTTTTTGTTTTTTGTTTTTCTGAGAGTAAACAAAAACACACCAATCAAATTCAACAAACCCCAAAAAACACTCACCAAACGAGCATAAAATTCAGTTGGTTCAAAAAATCTAAAAATTTGAGCTACCTGCCAATAGTAAAGACTAGCTCGATTATAAACTTTTTCAGTCAAATTTCCTTGATTAAAATCCCACATTTTCCATTGGCCCGTTTTGAAATATCCATAACTAGCATTTATTCCTAAAAATTCATCCGCAGAAAAAGAAGGATTGCCCAATTTCCAAAGTCGTAAAAAACCTCCTAAAGTTATAACTATCAAGAAAAGTCCTAGGGTTATTTTATTTTTTTTTAAAAAAAAAGTCATTTAAAAAATACTTTTTAAAATTTAAACTTCTTGAAAGCTCTTGTTAATTTTGTAAAAAGTCCCCACCCCAAGAATAAAAAAATCAATAATTTACCATTCACAAGATATTAATAAAATTTTATTTAAAATTTAATAAATTAATGATGATTGCTATTAAAAGATATTCCTTTTTTGGTGCGAGGAGAATATTTTTTTGCCACTTTGATGCGAGCAAGATGCTTTTCAATCTGAGAAATTACAGAAGCATATTGTTCTTCATCCAAGACTTTTCTTTTTTCTTTTTTTCTTCTTTCTGCTTCAGCTCTTGACTTTTCTGCTCTTTCCAAATCTATTTCCTCAGCTCTCTCAGCTGTATCAGCCAAAATAGTTAATTCATTATCATGAAGTTCCAAAAAACCACCTGATATAGCCATAGGAATTATTTCTCCATTTTGCTTAGCTTCAATCACTCCAGGACGAATGGGACTAATTAAGGGAACATGATTAGGCAAAATCGTAATTTCTCCTGACTGAGTAGGAAGAGTAATTTGATCTATTTCACCTTCCAAAACTACTCTTTCGGTGGTAGCAATTTTGAGCTTTATCTTTTCTTTTTTCTTTTGAGACATAACTTTAATTATTTTTTTTAATTACTTCTTCAATTCCTCCCTTCATATAGAAATCAACTTCATTGAGATTATCGTATTTACCTTCTAAAATTTCTTTAAATCCTCGAATAGTTTCTTTTAGAGGAACATACTTTCCCTCTTGACCAGTAAATTGCTCTGCTACAAAAAATGGTTGAGAGAGAAATTTTTGAATTTTTCTAGCTCGAGCTACTGCTAGTTTGTCTTCATCAGAAAGCTCTTCAATTCCTAAAATAGCAATAATATCCTGAAGATCCTTGTATTTTTGAAGAACCTTTTGAACTCCTCGAGCCACTTCATAATGTTCTTGTCCAATAATTTTTGGATCCATAATGGTAGAATTTGAATCCAAAGGATCAACTGCTGGATAAATTCCCAGTTCCGACAAGGAACGAGAAAGTACCACTGTTGAATCCAAATGAGAAAAAGTAGTAGCTGGAGCTGGATCGGTTAAATCATCAGCAGGAACATAAACCGCTTGAACAGAAGTAATTGATCCATTTTTAGTAGAAGTAATTCTTTCTTGCAATTTTCCCATTTCTTCTGCCAAAGTTGGCTGATAACCAACGGCAGAAGGAATTCTTCCTAGAAGAGCAGAAACTTCTGATCCGGCTTGAGTAAATCTAAAAATATTGTCAATAAAAAGTAAAACATCTCGTTTTTCCTCATCTCGAAAATACTCTGCCATTGATAAAGCTGATAGTGCCACTCTTTGTCTAGCTCCTGGTGGTTCATTCATTTGACCAAATACTAAAGTAGTTTTATCCAAAACACCTGATTCAATCATTTCATTATAAAGATCATTGCCTTCTCTGGTTCTTTCTCCCACTCCAGCAAAAACTGAAAATCCACCATGTTCTTGAGCGATATTTCTAATAAGTTCTTGAATGAGTACCGTTTTTCCTACTCCAGCTCCACCAAAAAGACCTACTTTACCACCTGCCAAAAAAGGACAAATCAAATCAATTACTTTTATACCCGTTTCAAAAATCCTAACTTCGGTAGATTGCTCAATAAAATCAGGTGCTTTTCGGTGAATCGGATAGCATTTGGAAGCTTTTATTTCTTCTTTTCCATCAATAGATTGTCCCAAAACATCAAACATTCTACCTAAAACTTCTTTTCCCACTGGCACTTTTATGGGAGCACCAGTGTCAATTACTTCCATTTTCCTCCTCAAACCATCAGTTGAGCCCATAGCTATTGTTCTAACTTGATTGGACCCTAAATGCTGGGCTACCTCAAGCACTAATTTTTGATTCCCTTCCTTTGGAATCACCAAGGCGTTATTTATTTCCGGTAAATGATTCTCAAAAATAACATCTACTACCGGACCAATCACTTGTAAAATTTTTCCTTTTTTTTCCATGTTTCGTCAAAATTAGAATTTAGATTTTTCAAAATTAAAATTTTAATCTTCCAGTGCTGCTTGGCCAGAAGTTATTTCAGCTATTTCTTGGGTAATACTAGCTTGTCGCAATTGATTATAATGATATTGCAAATCATTTACCATCTCTCCTGCCGCCTCGGTAGCATTTTTCATTGCCACCATTCTTGCTGCCTCTTTTGAAGCATTGGACTCACAAATAGCATGATAAAGTTGCATCTCAACCAATCGAGGCAAAAGATGATTCAATACCCCAGATGGCTCTGGTTCAATTAAATAATCAATTTCTTTTTCTTCGTCAAATAATTCTTGATCTTGACCTTGACTCATTTCTTCTATTTGTTTCTCAATATCAATTCTTGAGACAGGGAGTAATTGACGAAATTTAGGTTTTTGCACTAGAGGATTAATAAAATCAGTAAAAGCCACCACTACTTTATCATATTTTTTTTCAACATAGTCTCGCATAATCAAATGTGAAAGTGGTCGAATGCTTTCTACTGAAACATGATAATTAAACTGATCAAAAAAAGCGACTATATTTTGGTTGAGAGAATGTAAATAATCAAAGCCTTTTTTCCCTACTGCAACAAAATCAAATTCTATCTCATTGTCAGGAACAGCAGAAAAAATTCTTTTTTTTCCTACTCGATTGATTTTCATCAAACTAGGATTTTTTACTTGCTCCATTAATTTCTTTAATAATTGAGTATTAAAAGAACCACATAATCCTCGATTGGAAGTTAATACCACCACTAAGATTTTTCTTACCTCTCTAATCTCTAGAAGTTTATTTTTATACTTTTCAAAATTGCCTGAAAGGTAAGAAAGAATGTTCCAAGCAGAATAAGCATAGTCTCTAATAGAAAAAACATTGTCAACTTCTTTCTTCATTTTTGCCGCTGATACCATTTCCATTGCCCGAGTAATTTTGCAAGTATTTTTAATTGACTTTATACGTCTTTTTATTTCTTTAGTTCCACTAGCCATGGTTTTTTACTTTTGCTTAGTTCTTGTTTTTACTTTCCGAGGAAAGTTTTATTAAAATCTTCCACCGCTTCTTTGAGCTTTTTCTCAATAGAATCAGAAAGATCTTTTTCTTTGGCAATTTCTTCCAAAACTCCTTTTCCAGAATTTTCTAAATAATCTAGAAATTCCCTTTCCCAACGTTTTATTTCATCTTTTTTTACTTCATCTAAATATCCATTTACAAGCGCCCAAATAATTGCAGCTTGCTTTTCCATTGGCATAGCTTCATATTGGTCTTGTTTGAGAATTTCCACTGTTCGATACCCTCTTTCAATTCTTTTGCGAGTACTTTCATCTAAATCCGAACCAAATTTTGTAAAAGCTTCCAGCTCTCTAAACTGAGCTAATTCCAATTTCATTTTTCCAGCTACTTTTTTCATAATTTTAGTTTGAGCAGCTGATCCAACTCTTGAAACAGACAAACCCACATTAATAGCTGGACGAATACCTTGATAAAACAAATCCGCTTCAAGGAAAATTTGACCATCTGTTATTGAAATAACATTGGTGGGAATATAAGCTGAAATATCACCCGCTTGAGTTTCAATAATTGGTAAAGCAGTAATACTGCCTCCTCCAAATTTTTTATTTAATTTGGCAGCTCTTTCCAAAAGACGAGAGTGAATATAAAAAACATCTCCTGGATAAGCTTCTCTTCCCGGTGGACGACGAAGTAGCAAAGAAATTTGACGATAAGCCCAAGCATGTTTTGAAAGATCATCATAAACCACCAAAACATCTTTTCCTTGTTGCATAAAAAATTCACCAATTGTACAACCAGTATAGGGAGCATAAAAAGAAAAAGCGGCAGGATCAGAAGATCCTGCTGCCACAACTACAGTATGATCCATTGCTCCAAATTCTTCCAACTTTTTCACGATTTGAGCAATCTTAGCTTTCTTTTGACCAATTGCCACATAAACACAAATAACTCCAGAATTTTTCTGATTGATGATGGCATCAACAGCAAGCGCTGTTTTACCAGTTTGACGATCGCCAATAATTAACTCTCTTTGTCCTCGACCAATTGGAATCATGGCGTCAATTGCCTTTATTCCTGTTTGAAGAGGCTGGTTGACTGCTTCTCTGGTTATTACTCCCGGAGCAATTTTTTCTATTGGAAGACATTGTTTAATTTCAATCTCTCCTTTTCCATCAATTGGTTGACCAAGAGGATTAATCACTCTTCCTAAAATTTTACCTGAAACTGGAACAGAAAGAATTCGGCCAGTAGCTGTAACCAAATCTCCTTCTTTTACTTTATCAATTTCACCAATAACAACAATCCCCACATTTCCTTCTTCAAGATTAAAAACTACTCCAAAAATCTCTTCTTGATTATTTTGATCTGATTCAAATTTAACCATCTCTGCCATCATTACATCATCTAAGCCAATCGCTTTGGCGATTCCATCCCCCACCTCAATTACCTTGCCAACCTTCTTTCTTTCTCCCTTAAGATCAATTTCATATATCTGTTTTTTTAATTCTTCAATGATCAGATTCTTATCCATTTTTTTAGAAAAAATTAAAACTTACTTCTTATTATTGTGCTTGATTAATTATCTTGTTACTTTGCAAAAAACAAATTAAAGACACTCAAATAATAACTTAGCCCGCTACTACTTTTTTCATTTTTTTTAAAATTGTTTGCCAGCTAAAATCCCAAAGATCACTTTTTATATTTATTCGAGCGCCGCCAATTAATTTTGAATTAATTTTTTCTTTAACCATCATCTTAGCTTCATTTATTGCAAGTTTTTGAGAAAACGTCTTTTTTATTTCTTCCTTTAAACTACTTCCCGTTTTCCAAGCTGTTTCCAGCTCTATTTCAATTAGGCCCTCTTTTTGAGTAATTATTTCATCTAAAAATCTTCTAATTTGATCTAATTTCTTTTGATCCTTGTTTTTTCTAATCAAGTCAACCAGTCCCAAAAACATTTGTTTTTGTTTATTTTTATCTTGTTCTCTTAGGATTTCATAGATCAAAAGAGCATATATTTTGGGACTTATTTTCATTTTAAAAAAATAATTAACAGAAAATTTTTAAAATATCTTTTAAATTTCTTTTAGTGCTTTTCTGAATAGTTCTTCTTTTTTTTCAGAAGTTAATTCTTCTTTGAGGATTTTTTCAACCAATAAAACAACCAATTCACCCACTTCTTTTTTGGCTTCTTTGATGGCTATACTTTTTTGAGAAGCAATTTCTTCTTTTGCTTTCTTGATTATTTTTTCTGCTTCCTCTCTAGTTTTAACTAAGAAATTTTCCTTGTTCTTTTCAGCTATTTTTTGAGCTTCTTCAATAATTTTTCGTGCTTCTTTTTTAGCTTGAATAATTTTTTCTTCTCTAATCTTGTCAGCTTCCTCTATTTGCTGTTGAGCTTTTAATGCATCGTCCAATCCTCTTTTTATAACCATTTCTCTTTCCTTCATATTCTTTAGAAGTGGTTTATAGGCAAACTTGTACAAAACACCTATCACAACAGTAAAATTTATCATTTGAGCTAAAAGCAGTTTTACATCAATGTGAAAAGTTTTTATAAGCTCTTCCATCTTAAAAAATTTAGTAATTATTAGATTTTTCCTAGCTGGCCTTGTTTTTCTCAACAAGGCCAAAAAGAAAAACCTAAAGAAGAACTTTTTAAAATTACTTAATACTAAAAGCAATTACTAAAGCATAAATAGCAATAGCTTCAGCAAAAGCAGCTGCCAAAAGCATAGGGGTTAAAATTTTCCCAGCTGCTTCAGGATTTCTTCCAATTGATTCCATTGCCTTTGATCCAATTTTTCCAATAGCCAAGGCTGGACCAATTGAACCAATTCCAATTGCCAATCCCTTGGCAATCATTGTGAGATCTAAAGCAGTTTTCATTACTTCATTTTCCATTTTTTTAGTTTCAAAAAATTGCAAATTACTTACGACGGAATTTTTTTATTTAACGTCGGTTTTGCAATTTTTTGGTTTTTAAAATTAAAATTAATTAAATTTAACTATTTATGCATTAAAAATTTTCTAATATTCAAAATGCTCAAATTAATAGTCTAGTGTTCTTGATGAGCTGTTGACATAGTGAGAAAAACTAAAACTAAAATTGAAAAAATTAACGCCTGAATCAAGCCCACCAAGACCTCCAGAAATAAAAAAGGTATGGGCAAAAAGAAAGCAAACAATGTCATCATTGAAGCTATTAAAACTTCTCCGGCAAAAATATTTCCAAAAAGACGAAAAGAAAGAGAGGCAACCTTGGCTAGTTCTCCTATAATCTCAATTATTCCAACAAAAGCTTTCATTGGATTAACAAAAGCAATCATTTTATCGCGAGAAAAATTCTCAAAAATTTCAATAAAAGCTTTAAGGTTTATAAACCGATTCAAGTACTCCCATACTCCTACCGAAAAAACTCCTACTAGGTGAATAATAAAAACTGAAAATCCTGCTAAAGCTAGAGTAGTGTTTAAATCAGCTGTACCACCTCGAAAAAGAGGAATCATTACTTTATGTCCATTATACTCTTCAATAAAACCAATTGTTCCAACACCGGGAAAAATTCCCAACCAATTATTAATCAAAATAAAAAAGAAAAGTCCTAGTACGAGAGGCAGAAACATTTCTGATTTTTTGCGACTTCCAGTAATGGAATCAGAAAATTTCAAGGCTCCTTCTAGAATTATTTCAAAAAAATTTTGAATCCCTTTAGGAACTTTAGAAATCTTCCTCCCGACTAAAATAAAAAAAGTAGATAGCAAAATTACCACTAAAAAACTATTCAAAAAAGAGTTTGTAATAGTAAAATTTTTGAATCTGAAAATTGGTTCGGCAAAAAGAGTAGCTTCGTGTTGAAGTTCCTGATGAGAAGATTCAGCTTCTTTAGATGAATCAGCTTGAGCTGTCATAATCAAATGTTTCTGTAAATTAAAGACAAACATTTTTTTGCTCCTTAGTTCTTGCCATTTTTTTTAAAATCTTGCACCAAAACCTCCTTTACTTTTATTTTAATTCATAATTTAAAATTTTATTTAAATTGCTAGTGCTTATATAAAAATATAAAAATAAAATTTTTTTGAAATTTAAGCTTGTTTTTTTATACTTCTTGTTTCATCTTAAAACAATTTTCTAAAATATAAATCTTTGATTTTCTGATTTCTGATATTTGCTTGGTTCTTCTTATTTCTAATCCTTTAGTATTCGTTTTTCAGCTTGATCTTTTCCTTTCTTAACATTATCTTTTTGAACTTTTTGAATTTCTTGAACATCTATTTCTTTCAGTGATTTTTGGGCTTCTAGTACTATTCCAAAAGAAGAAACTAAAAAAGCAATTCCAATTGAAAATAAAAATATAAATGGCTTAGTTTCAAATTTATCGTCTAACCAATTTCCAATAAAAAGAGCTATCAAAACAGGTGTTCCAATCCAAACAGAAAGCCTTCCAAACATTATCAAGCTTGGGCGCCACCATTTTTCTTTTATTTCTTTTTCGCCCTTATTTCCAAATTTTTTTTTCATAAAAAACTAAAACAACTTTTTTTATCCTAACCAAAATAAAAAAGGCTGTCAATATTTTAAAACATTTTGCTAAATTTATTTAAAAGATCAAAGACACAAAATTCTAGTTCTTTTTAAGCAAAATATTTTTTCTAAGAAAGTGCAATATCAATAATTTCTTTGGAAATTTTTTGAACTGCATCTGGATGATAAAATTTAGCTAATTCTTTCACCATTTTTTCTCGCATTTCCACATCATTCATTAGTTGATTTATCTTTTTTATTAAAAGATTTTTTTTGAAATTTTCTTCCTCTAAAACAATTGCCCCTCCTGCTTGCGCTATTTCAAAAGCATTGATTCTTTGATGATCGTTGGCGCTTAAATTAATAGGAACTAAAATACAGGGCTTTTGGTTAGCAGCAATTTCAGAGATAGCAGTAGCACCCGCCCGAGAAACGACTACATCAGCCAATGCCAGAAGATGCCCTATTTCATTCCCAAAAAAAGCAACGGGATAATAATCTCCATGACCAATTTTTTGTCCTCTTTGTCCAGCTTCCTTGATCACGGCTTCATAATGAATTTTACCTGTTTGATGAATCACTTGATAACGTTCCGTTAATTCATTGATTGCATCCAAAACAACTTCATTTATAATTTGAGCACCTTGAGATCCACCAATAAAAAGAACCACTGGTTTTGATTCTTTTTTTATTCCCAGAATCTCCATTGCTTTGTATTTGTCACCATCTAATGCCTCTTTTCTAACTGGAACTCCTGCAAGAAAAGTTTTCTCAGCCACAAAATAAAACTTAGCTCGTTCAAAACTAATAGCAATTCTTTTCGCAAGTACACCAGCCACTCTATTTGAAAAACCTGGAACTGCATCTGATTCATGAATAATTACCGGAATTCTATAAAATCTTGCTGCTAAAATCACTGGCAATGAAACATATCCTCCTTTAGAAAAAACTACATCTGGCATATACCAAAGCAAATGCCAAAGAGACTGAATAATTCCAAGCGGAACCTTTAAAAAATCACTAAAATTCTTCCAAGAAAAATAACGACGAAATTTCCCAGTTAAAATTTTTTTGATTGGAATTAATCTTGGAGTAAAAATTTGTCGCTCCATTTCTTCTCCTTTACCGATAAAAAGAAATTCTATTTCTTCTTGAGATGAATATTTCTCTTTCATAAAATCAGCTACTGTCGCCAATGGAAAAAGATGACCACCAGTTCCTCCTCCGGTTAAAACAATTCTAATTGCCATTATTCTTTTTTATTTTTTTATTAGTTATTTATTAATCAGATCTAATTACTCTTACTTTAAATTATTTTTTAAATTTTCTATTTTAATAAATACTCAGCGGCTTTAGCATGTTTTTTGATTAATTATAACATAACTCTATTTTTGAAAAAAATTTTATTCATTTTTCTGATTTTGCTTTAAAATTTTGTTTATACCATCTTCATCTTTGCAACCATATTGATTATCGGCTGAATAATAACCTGGAATAGGACCAAAACAGCTGCCATTATTTCTTGGAAGAACAGCCAAAAAAGGAACCAAAAAACCTACTCCTTTTTTCTTAAAATTTTCATAAAGATTGGATAAAGTTCTGATTCTTTCTTGAGAATTCATTTTGGCAAAAATACTCATATCATCTCCAATTTTTCCACTCCAATCAAGATGAACTAAAACATTATTAGCCTTTTTTAGGTATCTTTCGTGCCAAAGTAATGCCCAGCACCATCCTCCCTTTTGTTTATCCCACCATTTAGAAGAACAAGGCAAATCTTCTATCCTTCCATTTTTGTCAATTCCCACTCCTCCTTCAATAAAATCAAAAAGTTTTAAATATTTTTCATCAGCTATATCATTAGTTTGGGCACCAATTAAAATTTTTATTCCTCTAAAATCAGCATATTCTCTCATGTCTGCTAAAACTTGAGCAATTTCAGCCTGAGAAATATCATCTTGATAATAAACCTGGCCAAACAAAAAAACTTGTACACCCAAATCCATTGCCTTTTCGGCTGTATAAAGAACATATTGACGATATTCCTTTTTGGAAAAAGAAGGTATACAAGTATGCTCTCCCCAGAAATTATCACTCCCTTGACGACACATTCTAGAAAAATTAAAATTCCTCCCTTCATTGGAAAAATAGAATTCATCTTTTTTGTCTATAGCTTCAGCAAAAAACATTCCCACCACAAAACCTTTTTCTTTATTGAGTTTTTTCATATTCTTCTTAATTTTTTTAAAATCAGGAGCATCCAACCATGTTTCAATAGCTCGATGAAGATATTTACACTCTGAGCGATTAACCATAGCAATCATTTCTTCTGTTTTATCACCATAACCATTAAGTAAACCATCAGTCACGCAACCTTGATATTTTATCCAATTCATTTTTGGAGGAGGAGGAACTTCAGGACCAAGATGAAGAAAATTAACAATATTATCAATTATCCTAAACCGCATTCCCTCTTTTTTTTCTTTTTCTTGATATTCTGATTTTACTATAACATCATTTTTATTAGACTTTTCTCTTAAAATGACATTTTTGAATAATAAAATTAAGAACAAAAAAAAGATAATCCCTAAAAAGATAAAAAGTGAGAAAAATTTATTTTTATTCCAAGATTTATTTTTATTATCGTTAAAAAGCTTGCTCTTAGCTTTTTTATTCATATTTCAAGATAAAAAAAGGAGATTGATTAAAATTGAAGTTATTGCTCTAAAGTAACATCTACTACTAAAATTGCTTTCTTTCCCTTTTCAATATCTTCTTTTTTTCCGGGAAAATCAAAAATAGCATCGTAAAGAACATCTATATTATAACCAAAACTATTTCCTCGCTTAGTTCCGGGATCATTAGTTATTATTTCATTATGCTTAAAACCTTTTAAAACTAGATTATGATAAAGTGGTCCTGGAGGAGTAAAAAAAGGATTGCCCAATCGTCTTCCCGCCGTTGGAGCAATCATAATTTTTCCCTCCTGAAGATTTCTTTTCAAATCTTCTTTTGAAAAATTATAAACAACTCTAAGATTTTCCATTTCATAATATTTTTTTCCGATTTGAAGTAGTCTCTCCATATTGCTATCTTTATAATCCCCGTATTCTTTAAGTTGAAATTCTATTAGTTTTTGAATTTCTTCCTCTGCTATCTTGGGATTAAGTTGTTTTTTATCAAGATAAAATTTAACCATTATCAAGCTTGCTTCTTCGCAAGCTTCCTCATGAATATCGTCCCAAATACCAAAGGGGGCTTGAGAGGTGAAAGGAACATCAAATAAGATTTCTTCTTGATTGCCTTTTGAAATTACTTGATTGAAATGTTTTTCTTGCTCATTAATTAAAGAGAAATCATTATCAGCTTCTTGTTCTTTTTCATCTTGAGAGATTTTTATCCAATTATTTTTTTCTGGCTTTAACTCTTTTTCATTATTTGATTTATTTTCAAAAATTGCTTTAACTTTATCTTTTTTATTAAAGGGAATTTGAAAATTCTGTTGTCTTAATCCATTTTTCTTAATCTCTTCTGCTTCTTTTATCATTCGATGAAGTAAAAAAGCAAAGCTTGTCATAAAAACTATAGTCATCAATCCACCTACTAAAAAATTTTTTTGCTTTTTTCTATTTGAAAAAATAAAAATCAAACATAAAGAAAAACTAATTCCCAAAAAATCAATCACCACATCCTCTGGTTTCCCTTGTCGCCCATAAACAAAAACTTGATGAATTTCATCTGAAATAGCAAACCCCAAACTTAAAACTAAAGCACTTGCTAAAGATTTTTTCAAACTAAGTTCTTCTCCTTTATATAACCAACGAAAAATCAACCATACCAAAACTCCAAATTCAAAAAGATGGGCAAATTTTCTGAAAACCAACTCTTTTCCTGTACTCAAACCTGCCTTTAGTCCAGGAATAGAAGAAAAATAAAAAATCATCTCCATCCAAATAAGAACTGGAACAAAAAAGAAGAGAAAGATTTTAAAATTTCTAGATATTCTCATCGTTCTTTTCGCTCTAGTCTGGTTAAATTTAATTTCTATTCATTTTTCTTTTTCTTGTTCCATTCTTCAATAATATCCTTTAAAATTCGATAAAATGCATAAAGTGGAAGCCAAATCCAAAGTAATCGCTCAATAAAAAATTCAAAAAATCTATTCATTGATATCTCGAAAATTTATTAAACTATTCTAAAAATTTATAAAATTCCTAATGTTATTTGATTCTAATGTTTTTAGATTACAAGTTACATCATAAATAACATCCTTTTTTTCTATTACTATTTTCCATCCTTTTTTTTTGGCAATTTTTTTTAAATTTGAATTGGGATTAAAAGCAATTGAATTTTCAGTTATCTCTAAAAAAGCAGCATCCGACTCAGTATCGCCCACCCCTAAAGAATTTTTCAATGTCAACTTATTTTCATAAATAAATTGTTTTACTACAGCTCCTTTATTTTTTGTTGGCTCAAAAATCACTTTTCCTGTATAAAAACCTCTTTTGTCAATTTCATAAATACTACCAAAAGAAAAATCAAAACCAAGCGCTGTAGAATACTTACTAACAATTTCGATTGGAGAGCCAGAAATTGCTACTAAAAGATAGTTATTTCTTATTTCTTTTATTAGATCATGTGTAAAAACATAAATCCTTTTAATATTAAATCTAGTTACTATTTCAGCTGCTTTTTCAATATCAAACTTCTTACAACCTCTTAAATTCTCTTCATATAATTTAACCAATTTTTCTCGATAAGCATCATAAGTGCCTTCATTATTTAACCAATTGCCATAGGCCATAACAAGTTGATTTTTTACTTCTCGAGAAAAAATTTTCATATAAACCAGTTCGTCTAAAAGTTCATAATGAAGATTTTTTCTAAAAATGGTCCCATCAATATCGAAAATTGCTATTTTGTTTTTTTTCTTTTTTGTCATTTATTCTTTCTTATCTTTAAAAAATTACCCGTTATTTAAAATTAAAAAAATTAAAATAAAAAAATTAACCAAAAAGCCTGCCTTGTCAACTGAAGAAATTAGTTTCTTGAAAATTTGATTTGATTAGCGAAACAACACTTTCCTTATTTTAAAGTTTCAAAAACTTTGATAACTTCAAAAATTAACTTTACGATCAATTCTCACTTTTAACACATCTGGAAATAAATTTCAACTAAGAAAAATAAAGTAGTTGAAAAGCAGGCTTTCGTTTTTTATTTCCCTTTTCTTCTTTCTCTAAGAATTTTTTCATCATCTGTAGCACTTAATCGAATATAAATAGCCACAAGCATTAAAAAAATCGCCACTAAAACCCACTGAGTGGAAGCTAACCATAAATCTTCTGTCATTGCCCAACCATAAATAGCCGCTAAAACTGCTATAAAGGAAAAAATGAAAAATCCATCTGCCATTATTTTATGAAACATTTTGTCACCTCCTTTCACAAATAATTTTTATTTATTTTATATTTATATTTTTATATCTTTATTTATTTATTTATATTTTTTATCGATTTATTTCTCTACTCATTAACGATTTTTTCAAGGTAAAACAGATGGGATTTTGTTTTTTTCTTCAAATTTTACATCTTTCTCCAGATTCGAAACATTTTGATCATTATTTTGATTTTCATTGAGTTGAGTTTTGTTAATTTCTTGTTGATTTTCATCATTTCTTTCTTTTTGTTGCTCAAGTTCTTCTTCAATTTCAATTGCTTTATTTAAAGAAATGATTTCTTCCTTTCTAAGAATCCATTCAGCTTCTTCTTTAGTAGCAAAAATTTCTTTTCCAAAGACCTCTATTTTACATTCAATTAATTTTGTTTTATGATTTTCCAAAATCTCAATTCCATCTTTAATTTCACTAATTAATTGCTCAAAACTCTTTCGAGAAGCAGAAACTTCTTTTAAAACTCTTTCAGAAGGTTTAGGCATGTAAAGACAACTCCACCAAACCCAAAAGGAAAAAATGAAAATAGTTATCAAAAAAATAACTGTAAAAATCCAAGAATTATTTTCTAAGAAAATAATTGTTCTTTGAAACCACTTCTTTAATAATCTATTGTCAATATTTTCTTTTTGGTTTTTATTTTTTTTAAAAATATTTTTCAGATTCAGATTCATTTTTTGTTTTTTAACTCTTTTACGGAAAAGGAAATTAACACATTAGATTCCAACACACTTTCTGGTTTTTTGTTTTCTTCTTGATTGCTTCTTGAATTGAAATTTTGTTCTAATTTATTCTTAGAAAAAAGACCAACTGATTCTATATCAAAAATATAGTCTAAATTTTCTAATTGGCATAAAAATTTCAAAAACTGAGAATAGTTCCCTTCCAGTTTTAAATTAAAATAAACTTTCTCATCTTTGTTAGAACCATTAGATTCACCAGAAGAATCATTAGATTTATTTTTTGAATTAGTCTCTTCATCTTCATTCTTAGATTTTTTTTTCTGAGGAGAAGAAGTGGGAATAATCGAGATCTGAGATCCCACTTCGTGAGCTAATCTTTCAATTTCTTCAATAAAAACTATTGCCGTTTCTTCTTTAATAGTAATCTCATCTAAAATTTTTCCTTGATCTACTATTGTTGCTATTGTTTTCATAATTTCTTCTCGTTCTGTTATTTCTTTCTCTGCTGCTCGATATTCTAATTTATTCTTTTCCAGCTCATCCTTAAGAGAAAAAATTTTTCTGGTAACAGGAATCGTAACACCAAAAATTCCTCCTATTAAAATAAGAATAACAATAAACAAAGTTATCCAGATAATTTTCTTGCTAATTTTTTGATCTTTTTCTTCCATTATTAGTTATTTTTTATTTTTTCAATTGAAAATTGAAATTCTAAATTTTGGCTAGAAATAAAATTAGAAATAGGAGAATTCACTTTCCCAAAATTATTATTTTGTTCTAATTCATTTTTAAAATTCAAAAGTTGTTCTCTATTCTTAGCTATTCCTCTAATTACAATTTTCTCCTTATTTATCTCAAAACTGGTTAATAAAATTTCTTCAGAAATAATTCCATTAAGTTGTTTAAAAACTTCAAAAAAATGAAATTTGTTGTTTTCATTATTTTTAATTAGAGCTGCATTAGAACTAAGTTTTTCTAATAATTTTCGATTTTCTTGTGTTTGTTTAAAAGCTTCACTTTCTTTGAAAACATAATTATTTTTTTCAAAATCACTTTTTTGAAGGGACATAAAACCATAACAAAACCAAAGAAAAATAAGAAAAATAGCAATAGAAAAAAGCGCCATCGAACCAGCTTTGATAATTAATCCAGCCATTCTAAGATTTCTTATTTTTTCTTTTTCCCATTCGGGAAGCAAATTCATTTTAATCATTTTCTTTTTGATAATCTCTTAAGGCTAGTCCGATAGCAGTAATATAACCTTGGGCTTCTTCTTTTGATATAGGTGGAAGTTCTCTATCAAAACCAACATTTTGCCATGGATCAGCTTGAACAACAGGTTTTTTTAGATTTAAAGCCAAGAAAGATGTTAATCCTTTTAAATTAGATCCTCCTCCACATAAAATTATTTTTTCAACTAAATTTTTAGAATTATTTTCTTTTTTGAAAATTTCACTATTACTAATCATCTGATTTTCAAAAAAATGAATTGTTCTTTCTAATTCTTCTAAAAGAAGAGAAAGTAGTGATCCATAAATAGCAAATGATTCTTCTTTTTCCTTCTTGTTTGATCCTAATCCGATCTTGATTTTATAAATTTCTGCCTTTTTCCAATCTATTCCAAAATAATTAGCCACTGCATCTGTAAAAAGTTTACCCGTAACGGATCCGCTTGAAGTAAAAACAGGAAAACCATTTTTGAAAATAGCATATCCTGTTCCATCTAAACCAATATCAAGCACTAAAACTATTGCTGTATCTTTTGAATCAATTATACTCCTGCCTGTTGCTATAGAAACTGGCTCAAAAGCTGAAACAACGAAACCAGCTCGATCAAAAACTTCTAAATAATTATCTATTATTTTTTTAGGAGTTGCCACTGATAAAATTTGAGTATTTTCTAAACCATTTCCAATTATTTGCCAATCATAATAAGTTTCTTCAATTGAAATAGGAATATTTGACTCAATTTCCCAATGAATCGCTCCTTTTATTTCATTTTCATTCATCTTAGGCATAGTAATCACTCGAGTAAAAACTTTATTTTCAGGAATACAAACAATCACAGTTTTCCCTTTTATTTCTCCGTAAGCATTTTTAATAACTCTTTCAAAGATTTCAATAAATTCATTTGTTTTTTTGATTTCAAAATTATCCACTATTCCTTTAGAAATTTGAACTGAATTCCATCCGGAAATTTTATATCCTTTTTTTTTCTTTTTGATTTGAAGCACTTTTAAAAAATCATTATTAAAATCTACTCCGAAACTTTGTGAGGATGATAATAATGCAATTTGTTTTTTGATTTTGTTCAAATCCATTCTTTTTTAGTTGATATTCTTTAATTTAAATCCTCCCACAAATCAAGTTGATATTTATTACCAGTTGGAAAAAAAGGAGGAGGATAATAAATTAAGTTATTATCAAAATAAAGATTTCTAATCTGATAACCAGTTCCATCAGTATAGGCAAATCCATAACGATTGTTAGTAGCAATTGAACCAAAGACAGTTATTTCATCTCTTTTATAGTAAGTAGAAGATTGAGAGAAGGAATAGTAATCTCTTCCCACTCTTCCTTTTTGAGCTAATAAAGCAGCATCTATTTCTAGATTATCTTCAGAATAAAGCCCTACACTTATATTATTTTCAGCGATAAGACCAATAATATCTTGCCCATCTTTATTAGTATAGAGAATGTCGTTATTGATATAAATATTTGTTTCAATTTCAGAAGAATTAATATTAGCAGAAGCCAATGTCAGTTTGGCAGTGTCAATTTGCCCATCTACCCAAAGATTATTTTCAACAAAAATAAGTCCGTTAGTTGGAAAATTAACCACTTCAGCATCAGATTGATCAGTAATCATGTAGCTGACATTGTTATAACTAAAAATTCTTCTTATTTCTAATTTATCATCGGTTCTCAAAGTAAGATAATAACCCTTCACTGGTACATTGACCAATTGACAAACCCAAGTAAATCGAGGAGGACGACCACTCCGAATCCAATCACATTGATTTTTAGGATAACTTTCTTCACCTAGAAATATTCCTTCTGATTGAGCTTCTGATTTCATTAAAGAAAGATCTACCGTGATTCCAGCAAAATCAACTGAAGAAATAGGAAAATATTTACCCGCTAAAAAAACTGTGCCCTCATTGGGTTGTGAAGTCCAAACTCCTGGTTTCATTTTCCCAGTATCAGGATCTAAATACTGATCAATTGCTGAAGTAACTTTATTATAAGCAACTCCATCAAAACGAATTCCATTATTTGAATGAACTGGTCCATAAACGGTTGTTCCCGATCCAAATCTCATTACATCATTGGCTACTACAGCATATTCACTCCAAGAGGGCCTTCTAAATCTCACTTTTACTTTTCTAGTAAGATTAGGGTGACGATAAGTCCAGCCAGTTGAAATAAGACTAACAATAGTAGAGCCTGGATCAGGAACAGTTACTTCAATTCGATATCTTCCAATTGGATCACCATTTGCATCTTCTATCTCTTTTTCATAAGGAGTAATAACTCCTAAGGCATCACTTGATTGCCAAAAATTTTTTATTTCTTGAGCAGTTTTTCCATCTAAACTATGAGCCAAATACCAACGATAAAAATAAACTCCGCTTTCAGCAATCTCCAATGCTTTTTGACGAGAAACTTCGTCAGAAGAATTTCTCACTTGAGTAGAGACAAAAATCAACATTCCTCCTAAAAGAGTAGCAATAACAGCTGCTCCAATCAGAGCATAAACAGTAATAACTCCCTTTTCTGTTTTTTTCATTTTTTGGCTTTTAATTTTGTATCTTTGTTTTGATTTCTCTTGAAACAATTTTTAGTTTTTCTTTCTTTAAATTAAGCTCAGCTCAAAATAAACATTTCATTGATTAAATTTTAGCACAAATAAAAAATATTTTCCAATCTTCTATTTTTTCAAAAAATAAATTCAAGTTTATCAATAAAGCTAATTATTTAATTAATAATCTTTTTGAGAAACCCTTACTACTAAAAATAAATTTCTTTTTTTTCCCTTCTTATCAAAAGTATTACCTTTTTCAATAACCTCAAATCCATTTTTCAAAAAAATTTTTTCTAGCTTCTTGAGGGTCCAAAAATAACAAGGACGAATAGCTTTTTTGCTACCCTTACTAAAAGGAATATCAATCCAAAAACCCCAATTACCAAGTAAATTATTTCTAAAAAGCTGTTTTAAGTATTTTTTTTGCCAAAGATTCCAAACACTAACAATAACTATTCCCTCTTTTTTCAAGATTTTCAAAAAATCGGCTATTGTTTTTATAATCATTGCTTCATTAAAATGATGGAAAACTGCAATTGAAAAAATTAAATCAAATTTTTTATTTAATTTTTCCAATTTATCATTAAAATTAAAAACTAAAAATTGATATGCTGGATATTTTTTCTGTGCCAGTCGAATCATTTCTGTTGAAACATCTATTCCTAAATAATCAAATTCTTGACTTTTTACTTGATGAAGATATTCAATCAAACGCCCATTGCCACAACCAAAATCTAAAATCTTGGGTTTACCTTTTAAATATTTTTTGATAAAGTTAAATCCATCCCACCAACAGCTTCTACTTTGAGAAAACTCTAAAGCCATTTCTTGATAAAATTTAATTGTTTTTTGAAAAATTTGTTCAAATTGATTATTTTTTTTAATATACATTTTTTAAATAATTTTAAAAATTTCTATAAATTTCTTTTTAGATTGGGCACAAAATCCTATGAATCAAGCTAACATAAAAAAGTTAATAAAGGAAGTTCAAGCTATTTCTCAAAATGATCTTTCTCCTGAAAAAAAAACTAGGCTACTTGAAAAAATGAAACGAAATTTTTCCAAACATCAAGGAACAAAAAAAGCTCTAATAAAAACAGTCGAAATTAGAAAAGTCTATCAAAAAATGGTTGCCAATAAAGAAATTAAGCCTTCAGAAAAACTAGAAGATTTTTTCTGTGCCAGAAGAATTCGCTCTCTTTCAGGAGTGGTTGTAGTGGCCGTACTAACTAAACCAGCTAATTGTAAGGGAAAGTGTCTTTACTGTCCTACTGAAAAAACCATGCCTAAAAGTTATCTTTCCAATGAACCAGCTGTTATGAGAGCAATAAAAACTAATTTTAATCCCTATCAACAAACTCAAACACGCCTCAGAGCTTTGAAATTAAATGGACACCCCATTGACAAAATTGAATTAATTGTAATGGGAGGAACTTTTTCATATTTTAGCAAAAACTATCAAAAATGGTTTATTAAAGAATGTTTTAGAGCTGCAAATGACTTCCCCTTTATTAGAAAAGAACTTTCCACTGATCGTCAAAATTATCTCTTAGCTCTTCAAAGAGAAAAAAAGATAAATGAACAAGCCAAAACTAGAATTGTAGGACTAACTTTAGAAACTCGACCTGATTGTATTACTTTCCAAGAAATAAAAAAATTTCGCCTTTTGGGAGCCACTCGAGTGGAATTGGGTGTTCAGAATATTTTTGATGATGTTCTTGAAAAAAATCAACGTGGTCATACAACAAAAGAAACAATTTTGGCAACAAAACTGTTAAAAGATGCTGGCTTTAAGGTAGGTTATCACTTAATGCCCGGTCTTTGGGGAAGCACTCTTCAAAAAGACTTTAAAATGTTTAAAAAAATTTTTTCCGATCAAAGTTTTCAACCTGATCTAATTAAAATTTATCCTTGCGTAGTAACTGAAAATTCAAAACTGTTTCATTATTGGAGAAAAAGAAAATATCAACCTCTTAACAATAATCAAACAAAAAAATTAATTATAAAAATTAAAAAAATTATTCCTCCTTATGTTAGAGTCTCAAGATTAATAAGAGATATTCCTGAAGAGTCAATTGTTGCTGGTCCTAATATTTCCAACCTTAGACAAATCATTCAAAAAGAAAAAGGGGTTATTTGTCGTTGTATTCGTTGTCGAGAAGTTAAAGGAGCTTGGAAGAAAAATGAAAAAATAGTTCTAAAGAGAACTGACTATTTTGCTTCAGAAGGAAAAGAAATTTTTCTGCAATATAGCTCTCCCAAAGAAGAAAAACTCTATGCTATTTTAAGACTTCGCATCCCTTCTTTATTGAACAAAAATCATTTTTTAAAAGAACTTCGCCTAACTGGATTAATAAGAGAACTCCACACCTACGGAAAACTAACAAAAATAAACCAGCAGAACGTCTGTTCTCCTCAACATATTGGATTAGGCAAAAAATTAGTTAAAAAAGCTGAAGAAATTGCCAAAAAAGAATTCAACCTTTCCAAGATAGCTGTTATTGCTGGAGTAGGAGTGAGAGAATATTATCAAAAATTAGGCTACCATCTTGAAGGAGAATATATGATAAAGAAAATTTAATTTTTAAGCTTTTATTCTTTATTTTTCATTTCTTTCCAAAGTATCTCCCAGGTATCATCAGGAACAAAAATTTTTTTTCCAACAGGACTTTGACCGGGATAAATCCAAGCAGAAATTATTTTTTTCTTTTTTCCTTTATTTTGGTACATTACCCAAATTTCCTGATAATTTTTTGTTTTTTTTGCTTTCATTACAGCAATTGTTTGGGGAGCGTTTTAGCGATACCTTCTTCTTTTCTTTCTGGAAAACGAATCACTCTTTTAATCAAATTTGAAGAAAGACCATATTGAGTCATCTTGATTTTGGAATGAAGTGTCCATAGAAAATTATCCCTAATCTTTTGAATCTTTGATAATTCTTTTTTCTTTGCTAAAAACATCTTTCAAGTGCCCCTTTTTTTATTATTCTCAGAATTAATTTTTCTTTAAGAAATTTTCAAATTAATTAAAATAAAATTTTACTTCATCACCAATACGAATATTATTCTTTTCCACCCAACCTGCTGTAATCTCCAAAACCTTATCATACTCTTCTGCTCCTCTAATATGACCCAAAAAATCAGCTGAAACATTTTTTAGA
>FWPV01004396.1_pt1 | contig 30167 bp, 17 predicted proteins | sample 2228371 | NCBI WGS metagenome assembly FWPV01 (sample SAMEA103939776, study PRJEB20133) | metagenome | reverse complement strand
AGGATGTGATCCCCGCCCAACACACGCAGTTCAGCCGGGTGCACCTCACCTTCACGCAGACCACGCTGGTGCAGCTCAACACCGCCCTGGAAGACCAGTTCCCGGAGCTAAAGATGGTGGGCTGGTATCACACGCATCCGCGCATGGCGGTATTCCTGTCCACCTACGATGCCTGGCTACACCGCAACTTTTTCCGAGAGCCGTGGCAGGTGGCCCTGGTGGTGGAACCATACCATGAACATGGCGGGTTTTTCTGTTGGCAGCCAGCCCGTAACCTGGACCTGCGCCGCTACGTGGGATTCTACGAGCTGGCGGATCTGCAGGAAGAGAGCGTGGTGACCTGGACCAACCTGGAACCTGTGGAAGAAACCCGTTTTCTTTCAGAAAACGGGTTTCTGGAGGGCGATAGAGAGGAGCGTAATCCATGAGTCGGCGCATGAGGATCTATTACTATGCCATCCTGGGCGCGCTGGGCGGGCTGTTCGGCTGGCAGATCGTGGAGTGGCTGGGCTTTGTGGGGGGGCAAAACGTCTACCTGAGCGATGCCCTGTTGGGCGGGGCCATCGGGGTGAGCGTGGGCCTGCTCATCGGCCTGGCCGAGGGCCTGTCGAGTCGCTCCGTGCTGCGGGGCTTGCGCGCGGGCCTCATCAGCGGGCTGTTTGGCCTGGCGGCCGGCGTCATCGCCCTGCCGGCCAGCGAGTGGGTCTTTTTGACCCTCGGCCAGATCATCGGCGTCGAGGTTGTCGGCCGGGCCGTCGGCTGGGCGATCTTTGGCCTGTTCTTGGGCCTGGCGCAGGGAGTGACTGGCGGCACCCAGATGTGGAAGGGCGCGCTGGGTGGCGTCATCGGCGGCACAGTCGGTGGGGTCATCCTGGAGCTGACCCGCCTCGTGTTGGGCGACCCGCTGGTGGGCAAGGCGCTGGGCCTGGTGATCCTGGGCGGTTGCGTGGGCATCTTTATCGCCCTCATCGTCGTCTTGCTGTCACGGGCCTGGCTGGAAGTGACCAGCGGCAAGCTCCTGGGCACCGAGTTCATCCTGGACAAGTTCATGGGCCTCAAATCGCCGGCCGCGTTCATCGGCAGCAGTGTCCTCAAATGCGACATTGCCCTCACAGACCCAGAGGTGGAACCCCAGCACGCGCAGCTCAAGGGGGCAGATACGCACTTTGTGCTGGAAGACCGGAGCCTGAAGAAGGGCACGTTCGTGAACGACCGGCGTATCCAGACCTGTCGCCTGGCAAACCGGGACCGCATCCGGGTCGGCGATACGGAGCTGACCTACCACGAGCGGAGGTGAAACATGAACACCCGTCATAGATGGCTGTATTGGGCGATCTGGGCGCTCATCATCATGTGGGTCGCCGGGCCTGTGGGGACGCAGGCTCAAGGACCGATCAACGTGCAGGTCGTGCAGGTGGATCAGGCCCAGTTCCCGGTGATTGACGTGTATGTCTCTGTCACCGACGCGGCCGGGCAGCCGGTCAAGACCCTGCTGCCGCAGGCTTTTAGCCTGGAGGAGAACGGCCAGGCCCAGTCCCTCGATCACGTCAGCCGCGCCGGGGAACAGGGGCCGGTCACCGCTGTGCTGGTCATTGACAAGAGCGGCAGCATGGGGAACGTGGGCAAGATGAAGGCCGCCCAGGATGCTGCCATCGCCTTCGTGCGGCTGATGCGTCCCACCGACGTGACCGGCGTCATCGCCTTTGACACGGAAGTGACCGTGGTGCAGCCGCTGACCAGCGACCAGGATACGTTGGTTCAGGCGATCCAGGGCATCACCCCCAAGGGCAATACGGCCCTGCGTGACGCGCTCTATGCGGCCACCGAGATGCTGGAGCCGGTGAGCGGGCGCAAGGCCATCGTGGTGGTCTCTGATGGCCTGGATAACCGCAGCACGCATACCCTGGATGACTTGTTGACCTTCGTGGGGGAGCAGGGCGTGTCCATCTATACGATTGGTCTGGGCGACCCGGCGCGCAGCGCGGACGAGGACGCCGGCTTTGACGAGGTTGCGTTACGGGCCATCGCGGAAGGTTCCGGCGGCCTCTACCTCTTTACCCCCAAGCCGGATGAACTGCGTGGCCTGTACGAGTTGCTCTCCGTCCGCATCCAGAACGAGTATCGCCTGAGGTATACCTCGCCCAACGCCCTGCGAGACGGCACCATCCGCACCGTCACGGTCCAGGTCCACACCAGCGCCGGCCCCACGACGGTGCAGGCCCGGTATAACCCCGGCGGCGTGATCCCGGAGGTCGCGCCCACGCGCCCCACGTGGCCGTTGTTCCTGGCCGGGCTTGTGGGGCTGGGCTTTCTCCTGATCCTGCCGACCCTGGTGGGCTGGGGCCGGCGGCTGGCCGCCGGCAAGCCCAAACCGGCCGCTGAGCCGGCCGTCCCCAAACCCCGCGTCCGCCTGACGGATGAGCAGGCCGAGAAGGCAGAGAAGCGCGAAAAACCTCGCGCCAAGCGACGTCGGCAGAAGTAAAACGTCAGGCGTAAAACATATTGACAGCACGAGCCAGACCCTTCGGATTTCCCCAACCCGAAGGGTCTCCGTTTCCGGCCCCCGGCAGGGATTCAGATCATTGCTACCCCGGCGCGGGTTTTAAACCCGCGCCGGGCGACTGCCCCTCATTGCTCGTCACACCGCCATGTGAATCCAATCCGCGTGGGCACAGTATAACCAGGCAAACCCCCCGCCCTTGCCAGGCCCCGTAGGGTGGGGTATAATCACCCGTGGTGTTCTGTTCACATCACGATTCGCGTGCAGGAGGTTGCCGTGGCGATTCGGCACATCTGTTCCTTGACGATCATCGGGGTGCTGCTGGCCGGGGCGGTGGCCGGGGCCGCTGGCTGCAATGCCGGCCCCCCCCTGGTCTCTGCCTCCGTCGCCCCAAATGCCATCAGTCCCAATGCCGACGGCGTGGAGGACGTGGCCGTGATCACCTATGTCCTCCGCCGGCCGGCCGAGGTCTCTATCTACTTTGTGGAGCGCTACGACCAGACCAAGACCCGGCACTATTTTCGCGACCACGAGAAGCGCAACGCCCAGGAGTACCACGCCTACTTTAGCGGCATTGTGGATGGCCGGCTCCTGCCCGACGGGGACTATATGTGCGTGGTGGAAGCCGTGGACCGCGACGGGGCCGGCGCGATCATCGAGTTGCCCTTTGCCATTCGCGGCGGCGACCCCGTGGCGCTGGACATCGTGGACCTCAGCGTCTTCCCGCTCACCTTCAGCCCCAACCGGGACGGCATCAATGACCGGGTCAAGATCTCGTATCGGCTCACCAAAGATGCCACCGTCATCGTCACCGTGCTCAATCGGGAGACCGGCGAGCGCTACCCGGTGGACCTGGACGCGGAGGCCGAGGCCGGCGTCCAGCAGCACGACTGGGAAGGGGGCGTGGACCTGGGCGCGCCGCCGCCGCCGGATGGGTTCTACACCGTCACGGTGGAGGCCCGCGACCTGGTGGGGCAGCACGCGGTGGCCGGTGTGCCGCTCACCATCACCAATGGCGGCGTCCCCCTGGCCGAAATCGTCCGGGCCGAATTTTGGCCCGAATCCGTGCCGCTGAACCAGACCATCGTCGTGACGGTGACGGTGCGCAATACCGGCCTGGTTGCCATCCGCACCCAGGGGCCGCCGAGCGGGTTCACCTACAAGAACAACGAGAACTTTAACACCGTGGGGTATTTCGAGTCACCGGGGTGTTTCCGGGTGGGCGTGGACTTTGAGGGCAACACCATCACGCGGGTTTATCCCTACCGCTGGGCCATCAGCAAGCGCACGGACCTGGCCCCTGGCGAGTGGGATTACCTGCAGCCCGGCGAGGAAGTGACCATCACCGGCCGCATCCAGTTTGTGGAGCCACCGCCCCAGGGCGGGCCGGATAGCCCCTACTTCTGGGTGGGCCTGGAACACGAGCACGTGGGCCACGTGAACGACCGGATGTACCCTACCCGGATCACGTTTGGGTACTGAACCGAGATACAGAATACACGACGGATAAGACGTATTTGGCGGATGATGTTCGAGCAACTTGAATCCCCGGTCGTTCAACAAGCCTCCGTGTTGCGCCGCAGCACAAGCTATCGAGATCGCTTCCGCGCGCTGCTCGCCAGCGATCTGGATTTTCACGACGAGAACAGCGCGTATGCCTCGCACGATTTTCACGCCTTCCCGGCCAAGTTCCCGCCGCAGTTGCCCCGGACGTTCATCGTGGGGCTGACGGAGCCGGGGGACGTGGTGTTGGACCCGATGGTGGGCTCGGGGACAACGCTGGTGGAGGCGTTCCTCGCTGGGCGCCAGGGCCTGGGCTTTGACATTGACCCGTTGGCCCTGCGGCTGTGCCAGGTCAAGGTCACGCCGTTGGATCGGGCAGAAGTAGCCGCGGCCGGGGAGCAGGTGCTCTATCGGGCGAGAGAGAGCGTGCAGCAGGATGGGGTCATCCTGCGCCAGGAGTACCAGGCTCGCTATGGAGAGGCCGAGCGGGATTTCTTTGACCATTGGTTCGCACCGGCTACCCAGCTAGAGTTGATGGCCTTGATCCGGGAGATCGAGCGGATACCGACCCGCGATGTCCGCGAGTTCTTGGAGCTGGTCTTCTCGGCGATCATCATCACCAAGTCCGGTGGCGTCTCGCTGGCCCGCGACCTGGCGCACACCCGTCCCCATCGGGTCCATGACAAATGCCCCCGTTCGGCCTTGGATGAATATCGCAAGCGATTGAGCCGGAACCTGGATAGCCTGGCGTCGTTGACGCCGGGCCGGGGAACGGCCCAAGTCTGCTGTGGCAATGCCCAGAACCTGCCTTTGCGCGGTGGGACAGTGGATCTGATCGTGACCTCCCCGCCCTATGCGGCGAACGCCATTGACTACATGCGCGCGCACAAGTTCTCCCTGGTCTGGTTGGGGCATCCGCTGGCCAATCTCTCCCGACTGCGGCGCGACTACATCGGCCACGATGCGGTCGCCGGCTTTGGGTTTGCCGAATTGCCGGACCTTCCCAGCCAGGTGGTGGCCGCCGTGAGTCGGGCCGACCCCCAGAAAGCCAACGTGCTGCATCGCTATTACTCCGAGATGACGCGTTGCCTGGCGGAGATGGCCCGGGTGCTCAAGCCCGGCAAGGCAGCCGTGGTCGTCGTCGGTTCATCCACCATGCGGGGGCTGGATACCCAGACCGGTGCGTGCCTGGGCGAGATCGGCCGGGCGGTGGGGTTGGAGTTGTGTGACATCGCTGTGCGCCGGTTAGACCGTGACCGGCGCATGATGCCCGCGCGGTGGTCCGCGGCCGACCGTTCTCAGATCGAGGAGCGGATGCACGAGGAGTACGTGATCGGGTTTCTCAAACCTGAGCCAGGGGGGAGCAACGCATGAGCCTGGAGCAGCTACGTCGGACCTACCACGAGGCCATCTGCCAGCAAGTGTTGGGATACCAGGGTGGGAAGCTCAACATCGCTGACAAAGAGAACAAAAAGAGCATCCAATTGGCTGAGGGCATTCTCGCTCGGCTAGGGTTTCCACCCTGCCCGAATCCCCCGCAAGGGCAAGGCGCAGGAGCACGGTTTGAATCACTGACGCGCGACTATCTCCAACGGGCGTTTCGCCTGATTCAGCACCTCCGCCCTGGAGAATGGACTTTCTCCGTCCACGGAGACATAACGGCATTCGATCAGTATGAGCACCTCGCCGATCTCGCGCAGGTATTGGCGCAACACCCTGGCTTGCGTGCAACCCTGGGAGATTATCTGGTCCAACCCGACATATTGATTGGGAGATGCCCGATTTCGGATCAGCAGATCGATCCGCGTGCCGAGATGTTCCCAGGCAACACGGCCAGACTGACCCCGCTGCGCGCGAGCAATTCCCCGAAACCTATTCTCCACGCCAGTATCTCCTGCAAGTGGACGATCCGCAGCGATCGATCTCAGAACGCGCGCACTGAGGGCTTGAACCTGATCCGCAATCGAAAAGGCAATACGCCGCACATTGCCCTGGTGACGGCGGAACCTCTGCCCAGTCGGATCGCATCAGTGGCGTTAGGCACTGGCGATGTGGATTGCGTGTACCATATGGCACTTTACGAATTGGGGGAAGCCGTCGTGGGAATCGGTGACGAAACGTCAAGAGAGATGTACGACCTGCTGGTAAATGGCAAGCGGTTACGAGACATCAGTGACTTGCCGTTCGATCTGGCGATCTGATGGGGCGAGTGATGAGTCGTGCGGCGTAAAAAAACACCAGGAGACAAGGATGACTGACATCTTGGCGACCATCGCATCCAACCTGTACGATGGCGAGGACGAAGCTGTGGCCCACCTGGTCCAACAGGCGTTGGACCAGGGGCTGACGCCGGCGGAGATCCTGGCGGGCGGGCTGATCGCCGGCATGGACCACGTGGGCCGGGACTTTAAAGCCGGCGACCTGTTCGTGCCGGAGGTGCTCATCGCCGCCCGCGCCATGCACGCGGGCCTGAACGTGCTGCGCCCGCTGTTGGCCGAGCGCGACGTGCCCAACGCCGGCAAATACCTCATCGGCACCGTCCAGGGCGACCTGCACGACATCGGCAAGAACCTGGTCAGGATGATGCTGGAAGGCGCCGGGTTCGAGACCATTGACCTGGGCGTGGACGTGCCGCCGGCCGGCTTTGTGGATGCCGTGCGCACGCACCGGCCGCACCTGGTGGGGATGAGCGCGCTGCTCACCACGACCATGCCGGCCATGAAGAGCACCATCGAGGCATTGGAACAGGCCGGCCTGCGCAGCGCGGTCAAGATCATGATCGGGGGGGCGCCGGTGACGGCCGCGTATGCGGAGCAGATCGGCGCCGACGGCTATGCGCCCGATGCCGCCAGCGCGGTGGAGCTGGCACGCCGCCTGGTGAGTCAATAACGGGGGAAATAGCCCTATCCGGTGAGTGAAACGGCTGGGGGCCAGGTACACCAGGCCCGGACCTGGTCATAGGCAGCCAACCGACGCGCCAACTCGTCATCGGGCAGGTTGCTCCGCCGGGCGCGCCGGGTCTCGCGCCACAGGCCCAGCCGGATCACGCAGCGCACGGCCCAGCGGAAGACCGGCCCGTGGTAGCGGTCAAAGTAGCGAAGCCGGCTCCGCCACAAGGCCACGAACATGGCCTCACGGAACTGGCCGGTGCTCTGGCCGGCATGGTGGATCACCCGGGCCTGGGGCACGCAATAGATGCTCCACCCCGCCTCCTTGATGCGCCGGCACCAGTCAATCTCCTCCACGTACATAAAGTACCCCTCGTCCAGAGGCCCCACCTGCTCCACGACCTGGCGGCGCACCATGAGACACGCGCCCAGCGGATGGTCAATGCGAAATGGCTCGCCCCGTTCGTAGCGCGCGCGGGGATAGCGGCCATTGAGCCAACTCTCCATGATCCGCCCATGAAGAGGGAAAAAGTCCAGGAACGTCTGGGCCAGGCCGGGGAAGCGGAAAGCGTTGGGCTGGAAGCGGCCATCGGCGTATAGGAGGCTGGGCGCGCAGGCGCCGGCATCCGGCTGCCCGTCCAGAAAGCGCACGAGCCGGGCCAGAGCGTCGTCCAGCACCGCCGTGTCCGGGTTCAGGAGCACCACGTAGCGCCCCGTGCTGACGGCCAGGCCCTGGTTGTTGGCGGCCGCAAAGCCCCGGTTCTCCACGTTGGCGATGAGGACCAGGCCGGGGAATGCCTGGCGCACGGCCTCGGCGCTGCCATCCGGCGAGGCATTGTCCACCACGATGACCTGATGAGCCAGGCCGCTCGATTCCAGGCTGCGGAGCGCAGCAGCCAGGGCCGCCAGGGTCAGGTCACGGGTATTGTAGCTGACGACGATGACAGAGAGGTCCATAGGCCGGCCGCCGCTGAAACCGATCGCCGCCCTCCTACGTAACTACCATGCGCTCAGAGGCGGTTTGTAACCGCCGTTTTGCGCAATCTGTGTTGTTATTCGGGCATGACGCGGGTTTACAAACCCGCTTGGCGCATAGGCTGAGTAGCCGCCTTCCTACTACTGCCGGCTACGGCTCGCATCTACTGCGCCGACACCTTGTATTCGTAAGAGGCCCACCGCGCGGCATACGGCGTGTGTGCGGTCACTACCAGCACCGCCGACCGGTCGCCGGTCAGATTGAGGGTGATGGAACCGCGATTCGTGTCGTCCAGGGTCATCCGGCGAACCACGGTGGCCTGATCCCCCGCGAACTCGATGACCTGGACGGTGTAACGCTGGGGCAGGAGGGGCACCACCCGCACAAAGCCCTGGCTGACCCATCCCCCATCCCCGTCGTCCGGGTCATAGCGATAGCCGATCTCTGGGATGCAGATCTCGTCCAGGGCCAGGCCACCCACGGCGAGGCCCAGGCCGGTGATGGCCTCAAAACGTACCTGGACCTTGTGCCCCGTCCAACGGGACAGATCGAAGGAGACAACTTCCCAGGTCGGCTCGGCGCCGTCCCCGCTCTGCCCGCTGGTCGAATCCACTTCCGTCCACGTCTGGCCCCCATCCGTTGAGATCATCAGGGCGATGAGCATCTTGTCCACGCCGCCCTGCCGGGTATCGTACCAGACCGTGGCTTGCAGGGTGGCCCGGCGGACGTTGCGCAGGTCAAACTCGCGGGTGAGGGTGGCGTCGCACGAGTCCCCCCAGCCGAACCACCACACGCGCTGGCCGCTGTGGGCCTGCCCCGGCCCGATGGGGACCACGGTGGAGCCGGTGAAATCCACGCGCACGTTCCCCAGGCCCCCCTCCCCGGCCCTCCCCCCGCCTGCGGGGGGAGGGGGTGCCAGCTTGATATAGTCGGCGGCATACTGGTGGACGTCGGCCAACTCGCCGGCCGGCAGACGACTGATCGCCGCGCTCAGGCGAGGGCGCACGGCATCCACCCCATCCGGGAAAACGTAGCGACCGCCGCCCAGGTTCTTGTCGTTGACGTACAGGGCCACGGCCCAATCGTTGAACACGTCGTCGAAGGTGAGGCCCTGGGGCCTGAGCACGTGGTCAAAGCCGGCCGTGCCGTTGGCCGGGCTGTTCGCCACCGCCTGAGCGGTGTTCTGCCCAAAGCGGCCCAGGAAATAGGTCATGAACAGGTAGGCGTTGCCGTAATGGGGGATGGCATCCTCGCCATACTCCCAGGCGTTAAGCTGTGTGTCGGGCCGACGGCTGAAGCTCACCTCCACCGCGCCGGCGTCATAGCCGTTTAGGTACTCGGCCATCTTGGAGCAGCCCTCGTTGACCCAGAGGTCCTCGTTGGGGTCGTTGGCCCAGTGGATCATGTGCTGGAACTCGTGGGCCAGGGTGCTCAGGTAAAAGTCGCTCTCCGGGGGAACGGCATTCGGCCCCAGGGCGTTCATGAACACCATCTCGCGCTGGTTGCTGGATCGGACCACGGCGCGCAGGTATTCGTTGTTCGGCTGAAAGTAGCCGGCCAGGCCCGGCTGGACCGCGTTAAAGTTCAGGATGTGGATGCGCGGGTCATTGTCCACACCGGGGGTCCATTCACGGCCAAAGAAGGCCCGGTTCCGGGGCGCGATGGTCGTATCAAACAAGTCGGTGACGGCCTGGATGGTGGCCTGGCGATAAGGCTGCCCTTTCTCCACCCAGACGTAGACGCCGGGCGTTATGTAAACCAACTGACATTGGACCTGAGCCACGTCGTTGCCCCGGCTGGCGTAGAGGGTCTCCACGTCGCCGACCTGATACGTGGTCGTCTGTTTCAAGGTACGCGGCGTGCCCGGCGACACCTGCCCCGTGCGGATCGCCAGGTCGTGCAGGTCTTGGGCGGGCGGCTCTGTGGCGATGAGCATCTGCAAGGTCTCACGCGCGGCGGCCGGGACCGCTTCCCGACGCAAGGGTTGCACCGTGTGGGTCTCGGCCGCGCCCTTCTCCACGCGCCAGTCCATTTGCACGCCAAAGAGGGCCACGTCGTCGAAATAGACCGCCGTGGGGGGCTGGTCGTAGGTGCCGGCCACCAGGCCCACCTGGCCCTTTGTAAAGCCGGGCACCTGGGCGGCCGTGAGCACCTGGCCGTTGGCGAGGACCCGGGCCTCCTCCCCCTGCACCTCCACGCGCAGCAGGTTGGGCAGATGCCCTTGCTTGAGCGCGTTGGACGGCGTCCAGGGTTGAAGCTGGCGGAAGGCGCCGGCGGCCTTGTGCAAGATGGTATAGCTCCCCTGGGCCGTGACCAGGAAGGCGTAAAAGTTGTCGTTGTCCTGGTAGCCAAAGATGAGGCCATAGGGGTTGCGCTCGTCGCCGACAGCCTGGTATGCCCTGACGGAAAAGGCAAACTCGCGGACCCGCCCCGGCGCGGCGGACCAATAGGCATTGTTGGGCACGCTCAGGGTGATGCGGTACGCGCCGTCCACGTAGCCGGCCGAGCCGCCCATCTCCTGGCTCACCTCCCAACCGCTGAGGGGATCGCTGAAATCGTCGCGGTAAAGAAGCCACAGGCCGGGGAACCGAAGTTGGGGCATCGAGCCGAGGGTCTGGACCCGGCCGCCGGTCGTGCCGGTAAAGTTCTTGCGGATAAAGTCCTTATCGGAGACCGGCTGGCCGGTGGCGGCGTCAATTGCCAGCACGGTATAGTGCAAATCGCCGGGGGCGATCCGGCCATCGGCCCAGTCCCGAAAATCCTGCGCCCGCACCTGGAAGACGATGATGTAACGTTTCTGATACACCACCGCGCTCCACAGGTCTTGGGCCGGCGTGTAGGCCCGGGCCAGGGCATACCACCCCTGGACGATCTGCTCCTTGCCCAGGTCGTCAAAGACGCCGGAGACCATCTCCATGATCACCACGGCCGTGGCGTCCTGGTCCGAATAGACGACCTTTAGGACGGTGTAGCCCTGGCTCTCCAGGTAGACCTGCACGTCGAGGGCCGGGTTGGTGGATTGCGGATTGGGGATTGCGGATTGCGGATTGCGGATTGCGGATTGCGGATTGCGGAATATGGATTGGGGATTGCGGATTGCGGATTGCGGATTGCGGATTGGGGATTGCGGATTGGGGATTGCGGATTGCGGAATATAGATTGGGGATTGCGGATTGCGGATTGCGGAATATGGATTGGGGATTGGGGATTGCGGATTGCGGATTGCGGAATATGGATTGGGGATTGGGGATTGCGGATTGCGGATTGCGGAATATGGATTGGGGATTGCAGATTGCAGATTGCGGCTTGCAGATCGTGACTCCGAAATCCGAAATCCGAAATCCGAAATCTGAAATCCGAAATCCGAAATCCGAAATCCGAAATCTGAAATCCGAAATCCGAAATCCGAAATCCGAAATCCGAAATCCGAAATCCGAAATCGGCTACGGGGACCCATGCTGACATGGTCAACGCGAGCATCAGGATGCAGTTGAGACCCTTGAGGCGGTGGTTCATTCCACGGTGTTCCTTTCCTTGTCTGCGAGAGCGCGAGGCATTACGTTTTGCGCTTTTTTCTCTTGGGCCGAGGTTGAGACGGCGGCGGTTCCAGGCTCAGCGTATCCAGCAGTTGTTGTTGGGCCTGGAACTCGTCGCGGGCGCGGTCAATGGCCTCTTGCTCCGCCCGCCACGCCACCTGCTCCACGAAGGAGAGCGGCTCCGGCGGTTCCTCGTCGGGCGACTCCAGGGGGAGCTCCTTCGCCAGCTCCCGGCGCGCTCGCTCCCGTTCGGCCGGGCTGGCGTCCGGGTCCACGCCCAGCAGCGTGCTTTCCAGTTGCCGGCGCATCCGCAACTCACCGTGCGCCCGCTCGATGACCTCCTCCGTCGCTTGCTGGGTTACCCGTTCGAGCAAAGAGGGCGGTTTTACCTCCTCGGCAGACGCCTTTGGGGTCACATCTTGCCTGGTCGGCTTTTTCTCGGTCATGGCAACATCTCCCTGTCATCTCGTCTTTTCCTCGCGCCCACGCTCTGCGTGGGCGTGTGACCCGGGCTACGCACCTTTGTTCCCACGCAGAGCGTGGGAACGAGATAAAGATAACTTGTTATTGCGCCGTGATCTGATACTCGTAAGGCGCCCACTCGGAGGCGAACGGCGTGTGGGCCGCGACGACCAGCACCGCCGTCTTGCTCCCACCCAGCCCATTGACGGTGAGGGAACCCTGGTTGCTGTTATTCAACTGCATCCGGCGCACCGCCGTGGCCTTGTCTCCGTCCATCTCAATGACCTGGACGGTCCAGCCCTGCGGCAGCAGGGGCATGATGCGCACAAACCCCTCGCCGACCCAGCCGTCGTCGCCGGTCTCGGCGTCGTGCTGGTAGCCGATGTCGGCGATGGTGATGTCGTCAATAGCATAGCCGGGGACCGGCTGCCCCAGGAAGGTGAGCACCTCAAAGCGCACGTGGACCTTGCGCCCGGCGTAGGATGACAGGTCTACCGTATGCTGGATCCACCGGGCCGTATCTCCGCCGCCGCTGCGCCCAGACAGTTGCCGGCCGACCTGCTTCCAGGTCTGGCCCCCATCGGTGGAGACGGACCAGAAGCCCAGCATCTTGGAGCCGGTGCTCATCTCTGTATCGTACCACATCCAGGCCTTCAGTTGGGGGCTGCGGGCGTTGGTCAGGTCAAAGGCGCGAGTGAGCTTGGGGTTCAGCATGTCGCCCCAGCCAAACCACCAGACCTTGCTGCCGCTATGGGCCTGGCCAGGGCCGACGGGCACGACCGTGGAGCCGGTAAAGTCCACCCGCACATTCCCTGTGCCTTCCAGCTTGATGTAATCGGCGGCGTATTGGTGTACGTCGGCGTGCTCCTGCGCCGGGTAGGTGCGGTGAGCCTGAGCGAAGCGGGGCCGGATGGCGTCCACGTCGGCCGGATAGGCGTAGCGGGGGTCCAGGGCCGGGTCGTTGACAAAGTTGGCGATGACCCAGTCGGCAAAGAGGTCATCGAAGGTGAGGTTTTGGGAGGCCAGCACTTTGTCAAAGCTGGCGGTCCCCCGGCCCTCGCCAGAGGCAATCTGCTGGGTCATCTCCCGGCCAAAGCGGCCCAGGAAATAGGCCATGAACAGGTATGACTTGCCATAGTGGGGCGTGCGCGTCTCCAGCCCCTGGTCAAAGGCATTGAGCTGGAGGTCCGGGTAGCGCCCAAAGGCGATGGCCCGGTCCGTGGGGTCTATGCCCAGCAGGTATTTCGCCAGGTCTGCGCAGCCCTCGTCCAGCCACAGGTCGTCGCCGGGTTTATTGTGCCAGTGGATCATGTGCTGGAACTCGTGGGCCAGGGTGCCATAGTAGGCATCGCTGCCGGGCTGGTTCTGGGCGGCGTTCATGAAGAACATCTCTTTCTCGTTGCTGGACGAGATCACGGCCTTGAGGTATTCATTGTTGGAGGAAAAGTAACCGCCCACGTTGGGGATGTCGCCGTTAAAGAGGTGGATGTGCACGTCCTGGTCCACGCCGGGAGTCCACTCGCTGCCAAAGAAGGCGCGGTTCCGGGCATAGATGTCGTTCTCGAACTTGTCTGTGGCCGCTTTCACGTCGTCCAGATCGAGGTTGACGCCCTTCTCGACCCAGGCCCGGGCGTGGGGCGTCTCGTAGACCAGCGTGGCCTCCACCTGCACTCGTTTGTTCTTCTTGGTCACGTAGAAGGTTTCTGTATCGCCGATGCGGTACTGCGGGGCCGTGTCCAGTGTGCGGGGCGTGCTCGATGGCAACCCCTCCAACCGGATCGCCATATCGTGGTAGTCGGTGGCTGGGGCCTCGCCCTGCCGGGCCAGGACGGCCAGGGCTTCGCGGGCGGCGGCGGGCACAGCCTCCCGGCGCACGGCGCTCAGCTCGTGGGCCGGCTCGCCGCCGACGCCGGGATCGCCCTTCCAGTCTGCGCCGGGGGCAAACAGGGCCACGTCGTCGAAGAAGACTTCCGTGGGCGGGACATCGTAGGTGGCGGCGGCCAGACCCACCCGGCCCTTGACCAGGCCGGTCACCGTGACGGCGGTCAGGGTCCGGCCATTGGCGTAGACCCGTACCTCGTCGCTCTGCACCTCCACGCGCAGAAGGTTGTTCAGCTCGCCCTGTTTCAGCGCGTCGGAGGCCGTCCAGGGATGGATCACCTGCCAGGTGCCGGTGGCCCGGCGCAAGATGGTGTAACGCCCCTCGGCGGTGACGAAAAAGGCGCAGAGGTTATCGTCGTCCTGGTAGCAGAAGATGATGCCGTAAGGGTTGCGCACATCACCGCCGCTTTGCCTGGCCCTGACTGCGATGGCGAACTCGCGGACGTTGCCCGGCGTGCTGGCCCAGTAGACGGTGTTGGCGGTCTTGACGGTGAGGCGATACCGGCCGTTGGCGTAGCCGGCCGAGCCGGCCGCGGTCTCGCTGACCTCCCAGCCGCTCAACTCGTCGCTGAAATCGTCGCGGTAGATAAGCCAGAGGTTGTGGAACTTGAGGGTCGGCAGCGCGCCCAGGGATTGGCCCCGGCCCGGCTGCGTGCCGACAAAGTTCTTGCGGATGAAATCCTTGTCTCGCACCCAGCCGCCGACCTCGTTGTCGTAGACCAGGACGGTATAGTGCAGGTCGTGGGCAGCGATCCGGCCGTCTACCCAATCGCGCAAGTCCCGGGCCAGGACCTCAAAGATGATGGAATAGCGATCCCGGTAGACCACCACACTCCAGAGGGTACTGGCCTGGGGATAGGCCTGCGCCAGGGCATACCAGCCGTGGACCACCTGCGCCTTGCCGTCCTCATCAAAGGCCCCGGAGACCATGTCCATGAACACCTGGGCGGTGGTCTCCTCAAAGAGCCGCACCCGGCGGACCTTGTAGCCCAGGCTTTCCAGGTAAACCTGCACCTCGGTGGCCGGATCGGTGGATTGCGGATTGGGGATTGCGGATTGCGGATTGCGGATTGGGGATTGCGGATTGCGGATTGCGGATTGCGGATTGGGGATTGCGGATTGCAGATCGGGACTCCGAAATCCGAAATCTGAAAACAGAAATCCGAAAACGAGAGGTAGTACGATGACGAGCAGACGATGGAAATGCATCAAGTTTCTCCTGACTACTGTAGACTCTCCAGGCCGGTTTCAAACAGCCGGAGCTGGTAAATCTTGGGGGTGGCATATTGCTGCGCCGCTTGTTCCCGCTCGACATTGGCCCGGAAATCGTCAAAGTGGGTCAGGGCATCTGCGAACCAGGCGTAATTGACCGGTTCATCGTGGGAGGCGCTGGCCGTCTTTAGCAATTCGCCCATGAAGTACAAAAACAGCCTGCTTTCCCCGCCATTTGAGGTGTCCACCGGCAAATCCGCTGTCGCTCGCTGCAAGATGTCCGTGGGTGCCAGCGATAGCGGCGCACCGGGCTGCGCGGCCTTCTGGCAGACCAGCACCAGGTCCATGTCCAGGGCCTGCTTGTTCCGAATGTGCGGGTTGACTTTGTACTCGCTCATGACCGGGAAGGAATCCACCACCCGGAAGCCGCCCGCGATGAGCGCCTGCAATACCGTCCACCAAGCCCGCCACTTGGTATGGTGAAACGTGAAGATCAGTCGGCCATCGTCCTTCAGCACCCGGCCGCACTCCCGGAACACGGCCGCCAGCAAACGCTGGTATTCTTGCTCCCCCTTCGCCATTCCATCGTTGACGATGGCTTCTTGCTGCGTGGGCACGTGCTCGGCCGCAAAGTAGGGATGGTCAACCAGAGCACGTAACCAGACGTAGAAAAAGTTGGACAACTCGGAGTAGTGAATGCTGTCGAAATAGGGCGGATCCGTGATCACCAGGTCCACCGCGCGATCCGGGATGGCGGGCAAATGGGAAGAATCCCCACACAGCAGCCACGCGCTACGCGGGGTCTCGCGCAGCTCATCGAAGGAGGATACCAGGCGAGCGGCGACCGTTTCTCGTTGGGCGTATACCGTCTGCACGACGCCGGCCGGGGTTTTGAACTTGTCGAACGGCCGCTGGCCGTATCGCTTCGCGCGGACGTAACGCTGGTAGCAGTTGACGAATGTCCCCGCACCCTCCTCGCCCACGCCCCAGACGGCGTTTTCCACCGGCGTAGTCGTCAAGGGCATGGCGTGGTAATTGAACAGGTGATGGAGTTTGCGGTGAGGGTAGTTGTACGGCGTCATCATGTTGTTGTATTCCAGCGCGTTGGAGAACACCGTGATGAGGGCGTGGCGATACTCCTCTTCGGGAATCGCGCGAATGCCCTCGATCAGATAGTGGAAGGCCAGCCGTTGGCGAGCGTTAAAGACCTCATAGTAGTACCGATAGTTGTGCTGCCGCCAGCGCACGGAGGATGCGCCCGGCAGGATCGTCTGGCGGGGAAAGACCATCTGCGCTCCCTGCTCCGCAACGGTGTCTTGGATACGCGCGATCTGGTCCAGATCGGCCGCGTCGGGCGATTTGTACAGCCGGGCGTGGCAGCCATAGCACCAATATTCTATCGCCACCAGCTTCTCGCGCAGCTTTTGGCCGCCTTTTAGTGTCTGGATCAGCGATATCTTGCTCTGGCCGCACTGGGGGCACGTGTAATAGCCCTTGTCGTAGGTGCCCGCCAGCGGATCAAATAGCCGACCGCAACCACGGCACTGGCATTCGCCTTGACCAGGCCAATCGTTTAAGGCGAAACAATGGGGGCAGAACGCGACCGCCGGGTTGGTAGGTGAAGGGGGCAGGTTGCGGCTCAACCCCTCGTTGAGCAACGTCCGCTTGAATAGATACGCCGTAGCAGCGCAGTGCGGGCATTGAACGTAGCGAACCCAAAAGGCATACAGGCCATCGGCCGGCGCATGACAATACACACAATCGGTCCGGTATAAGGACTTGATCTTTTCCCCAGCGCTCTGCTCCAATTGGCGGAAATACTCATCCAGCCGGGCCAGGTCCAGCGGTTTGAGCGTCTCACGCACCACCCAGAAGGCCACGGGGTTCAGGTCACAGCCGATCACTTTGGCCCCCAGCCGATTGGCTTCCACCAGGGTCGTGCCACCGCCCATGAAGGGATCGAGGATGATCGTGTCTTCCAGGTTGTGATCCCCAAAATAGCTGCTCGATGTGGATAGCGAGCCGTCCGCGCGCTTGGTGAATAGCCTGTCGTGCGAGTCAGCGGCCCGCAGGATGATGGCGCGAAACAGCGCGCCGGGCCGGCGCGCCCACCATTTGTGCAGGGAGTAGATGGGGCGGTAATACTGCCGCTTGCCCGTCTCGTCCTGGGCTAACTGGCTGATGACGCTTTCCTCATCAGGGTCTATAAACCTGTTGTTAGGCATACATGGTCCCCAGTCAGACAACCGGTGATATTTCAAGCTCGGCTTACGCTTGGCCGGCGGCCAATGCCCGGTCTGCGTCGGTCAACCATGGCTCTTGAGGTACGATAGCAGTGTATCCTCGGCCACTCATGAAATCCGTGATCGCCCGGCTCTGCGGGAACTCTCTGGTAAAACCCTTCAGAAGTTCATCCAGCAACGGTCTTGCCAAGCGATCTGCGAACTTGCCACGCAAACACCGCTCGTACCATGCGATGAGGTCAGATTCACGCACGATCCCGCGCACACGCTGGCCCCAACCGATCTGTTTGGTGATCACCTGAATGGCTTTAGCGTCTGCATCGCGGCAGACGATCACAATGTGTTCGCTCTCTATCTGATCAATGATGCGATGGACGAGCTTTTCGTTCAACGTGAGGTGCTTGACCTGGATAGCTGGCCCAAAGTTGGCCCACATATCCAGGCCACGGTCAGCGGCATTGGTGACGCCGACCCGGTATAGATGGGCTGGCTGCCGCCAGGACATCTGCCCGGCTTCCAAGCCCAACAGCACGCGCGCCAGGTCTGAAAACTCTGCCAACAGTCCAGCGTTCGCAGACGGCACGCTTACCTCGATAGTAGCCCCCAGTGCGCTCACGACCGTCTCGAACAAACTGTAGGCCACGATCTCGTACGCCTTGTCAATGCTGCGGCGAATACCCCGGTGCGTGACAAAGAGCTTCAGGAGCGCGTCGAGTTGAAACTTCTCCGGTGTCGCCGTTTCCAGGGCCGCGATGATGTTACTGACCGTCTCCTGCCGTTCACTGTAACGCATGTAGATGTATCGCTCGACTGCGCCCTGCGTGCGCCGATTTTCCGCATCAAGCACCATCAAAATGTCCGGGGGCATCGCCGTAGGGTTCCATATGTCGTGCTGATAGCGCGCTGAAGATGTGGATACCTTACCAGTGAGTCGCTGTGTGACCTCGTTGCGCCAGTGGATGGAAGGGTTCTGGTACGTGCTTTTGTCCGCGATCACCACATCGCCAACCACGCGTGACCGCCACAAGACCTCAGCAATCTGAATGGGTTTGTAGAGGTCCACGCGGCCTTTCTTGATGATGGTATCGAGGCGTGTTTTCGCCTCCAGAACGGCAACGGTCATTTCCCCACATCATGTCCTTTCACCTGTAGGCCGGGCATCCATCCGCTACGCGGCAGACGCGGCCAAACCAACCACGCAGGCGGTCGGCCGGCGGAGCACGCGCTCTCAGGCGCGGTCTCCCTGGACACCCGCCGGCCGGTCGCCCGCCGGGTTATGGCAACTCAAAGGCCTGGTGTACGGCAACGAGCGCGTCTTCCAGCCGACTGTTATCTATGATGCAGCTCACCGTGGAGATGGACGTGCTGATGGCCCGGATGTTGATGCCGGCCTGCGCCAGGGCCTCGAACAGGTGCGCGGCGATGGCCGGGCGTTGGCGAAAGTCCGGCCCAAAGACGGCCACGCTGGCCACGTTCTCCACGAACACGATGGCCTCCACCTCTGCGGCCACGTCCTGGCGCAGGGCGTCCATGGCATCCTTAAAGTCACTGTTGCCCACACAGAACGTGAGGTTGGCCCGCCCCTGCTCGCCGATGCCCTGGGCAATGAACTCCACGTTGATGCCCCGCCGGCCCAGCGCGCCCATGACGAGGCCCGCGGCCCCGGGCCGATCCGGCAGCCCGACAACGCCGATCAGGGACAGGTTCGCATTCCGAATGACACCACCGATCTGAATCTTCTCCGCCATATTCCTCCCTCCTCGAAAGTTTTCACGTCCATTATACACTACGCGATTGCCTCTGGCAAGACGCTGATTTGTCCCCCGCGGGGTGATGCTCGGTGGGTCGGTCAGGTTCCGCCCAGGGCGATGACCAGGCCGGTCGCCAGGGCCAGGCCGGCCACGATGAGCAGGCCATAGCGCATGGCGGCCCGCAGCACCGGCCCCTCCTCGCCGCCCAACTCCACAGTGCTGCACCCCACGATGATCTTGGCCGGCGCGAACAGCGAGCCGATGGCCCCGCCGGCCGTCTGGGCCGCCAGGATGACGAGCGGGCTGACGCCCACGAACGCGGCCACCTGTTGCTGCAACTCGCCAAAGACCACGTTGGAGTTGGTGTTGGAGCCGGTCATAAAAGCCCCCAACGCCCCGATGAACGGCGAGACGAGGGGGAAAGTCGGCCCGGCCGCGCGCGCCACCCCTTCGGCCAGCAGGTAGGTCATCCCGGCATGTTCCATCGTCGCCGCCATGCCCACCATGGCCGCGATGCCCAGGCTGGAACGCGACGCGGACCGGATCACCCCCCACGCGATGCGACGCCCGGCCCCCGGCACGTAGCGGCCGCGCCAGCGAAACAGCCCATACGTGAGAAGCGAGGCGTAGACCAGCAAGGCCCCGGCATGACCGAACACGTCAATGCTGCGACCTTCCCCGGCCGGCGTGACCCAACCCCGGCCGGTGATCAGGGCCGGGAACTCGACGCGGATCACCACCTGGCCCAGAAAATCGCGCACCGGCGGCACCAACTGGGCTACCAGCACGATGCCCACCAGCAGCACATACGGGACCAACGCCCAAAGGGGGATTGGGGATTGCGGATTGCGGATTGCGGATTGCGGATTGCGGGCTGGGGATTGGGGATTGCGGATTGCGGATTGCGGGTTGCGGATTGCGGATTGGGGATTGCGGATTGCGGATTGCAGATTGCGGGTTGCGGGTTGCGGATTGGGGATTGCGGATTGGGGATTGCGGATTGCAGAATGGGGATTTGTTGCAGGCTGTTGCGGGCGGTTTCCTGCCCCCGGCTCCCCGGTTCCCCGGTTCCCCGGCCCCTCTGCCCCCCCGCGCCTCCACATCGCCCAGATCGTGCCCACCGTCAGCCCGGCCAGCCCCCCCATCATGCCGCCGATAGGCCATAGCCCGTTCGTGACGGTGAGAAACTGGGTCCCCGCCATCGCCAGCCCGATGACGAACAGTGGGACGATGTTCGTCCCCCAGGCTCGCTTCCTGTCGGCTGCCCACAGCGTCCCGGCCCCGCAGCCCAGACACGCCAGGCCCAGCAGTGCCGCCGACCAGGGGGCCAGCTCCGCCCCACTACGTCCCGTCGCCGCCATGAGCGCGTAGAACGAGGCGCCCAGCGAGCCAAAGGTCACGGCCCAGGCATGGCCCACAGAAGGGATGACCACGGCCGCCAGCGGCGAGAACCCCAACCCCACCAGCAGCGGCGCCACCACGGCCACCGGCACCCCGAACCCCCCCACGCCTTGCAGGAACGCGCTAAAGGCCCAACCCAATAACAGCGCCTGGAGGCCGCGGTCCGACGTGAGGTGCGGCAGCCCGGCACCCACGGCCTCCACCGCGCCGGCCTCATCCGTGACCCGATAGAAGAGGAGCGCGGCCCAGATGATGTACAGCACAAAAAGCGACAGCAGCAGGCCCTTCAGTTGGGCATAGGCCAGCACCGGCCAGTCGGCGCCGAAGCGTAGCGCGGCCACCAGCAGGGCCACCAACCACCCCACGGCCCCGGCCGACGCGCCCCCCCAGCGACGTCCGAGCATCAGCGCAAGGACGGTCAGGATGGGCAGGGCCGCGAGAAACCAATCGAGCAGCAAGCCCACAGGCGACCTCCCACAGACCTCACAGGGTTTCAGAGAGACTTTCACGCGCGCTGGCGCACCCCCTGGCACGAAAAATCGGCCGGGCGTAGCGCAAGCCGTCACGCGAAGCGTGCGCTACGATTTACGGAGGAATTGCCCACCCAGTCAAGAGAGACCTTCACGCGCCCCGGCGCACCCCGTAGGATGAAAATAACCTGCTGCTCGCGCGGGGTTTGCAACCCCGCGCCCAACGCGGCGGGTAACATACCCGCCGCGAGCAGGCCCCCCTCCCCGCACCGGGGACACCCTGACGGGTGCAGGTGGGCCGGGGGCCAAAGACTCCCCTCCCCGCATCGGGGAGGGGGCCGGGGGAGGGATTATTTACGAGAGGGCCGGCGTGCGGGTGGAAACCGCCGCGCGCAGGCAAGCTGACACGCGAAGCGTGCCCCACGATTTACGTAGCGCGTAACAGACGATTGACCAGGGCCACCGTGAGCATGTCGGCCACCGGGTCGGCGGTCTCGAGCAGGCGCAACGTGGTGACGAGAACGCGCCCCTCGTCCAGTCGCACCAGCCCCAGCCACGGGAAATGCTCGTTGAACCAGCCCGTGATCATGCCCCCCCAGGGATCGGTCACTGCGGCCAGGACGGCCTCTGGCAGCACCGCCCCAAACGGGAATCCCAGGAACTCGTGGCCGGGAAGATGCAAGCTCAACGGCTTGGGGTCCAGCCAGTGCCACGCGCCGATCCAGTCGCCGTCCAGGGGTGGTCCCTCGCGGGGGATGACCTCCAGCCCCAGGGTGTCATCCTGGATGGCGTCGGGGCCGTTCAGGAGCACCAGGGCCGTGCCGCCGCGCTTCACGTGCCGGACCACCGGCGGGTCGAGCACGGTGCTCACCACCGGCCAGAGGCCCGGCCAGCCGCGCACCTGGTAGCCCAGGGCCGCTAACCGGTCGGCCAATCCCCGCTCCAGCGGGTCATAGACGCGAACCAGGCCCGCACCTCGCGCCAGTGGCACCACCAGCGTGGTCCACGAGTTGGTCAGCAACTCCTGGCCGGCCTCGTCGCGGAGGCTGGCGGTCAGCGTGAGGACCCGGGGGACGGCGATCTGACGGACCTTGAACCCGACCGCGCCCAGTTCGATGGCGGGACCGGCTGGCGCTCGCCTGGACCAGGCTGGGGACAGATCGAGTTGCCCGGATCGCCAGTTGGGTTGCAGTTTCCAGTGCAGCGTCCGGGCCGTCTCCGCCTCCGGTTCCTGGGGATAGCGCGACAGCAGGAATCGTACACGAACCTCATCGCCAGGGCGCACCGCGGGCGGCAACCCTTCCAGGAGCAGGACATCCGCAGCATTGCAGGCGGCGATCTGCGAGGCCACCAGCTTGGGCGCGCGCCACATGTCCAGCAGGCCATTGGCCTCCCAGTTCTGGTCGGCCAGTTCGGTGAGCACGTAACCGACAATGGCCTCCCGACGACGCAGGCTCTCGATCTGGTACTTGAGGGCCGCAGCCTGGTGACGTTGCGTGGCGGCGATGGCCTCTTCCAGGGAACGAAAGACGCGGGTGAGGGGGGAGGCGACGAATCGCTCCATCAGGCCGGCCGGGACGCAACCCAACCAACCGCTGCCCGCCCAGGGTTGTTCCTCCACCGGCGCGTCTGGCAGGCCCCACGTGCCGAACTCGGAGAGGACCAGTGGCTCGTCGCCGCGAATGGTCGCATCCCCGTGGGGACTCCACAGCCAATTCGCGCGGCTGGCGAACTCGTCTAGCGTTTGTTCCCACTGGGCCGCGTGCTCCGGCATGGCCCGGTAGGTGTGCCAGTCCAGCACGTCCGTGTCCAGGTGAAAGTTGCCGGGGCAGGCAGAATTGTCCACCCATAAACGGGTGGGGTCCCATTCGCGGGCCTTTTGTAGCAGGGCGCGCAGTCGCCAGCGGTCCCCCTCGTCGGCAGCCAGGTCGGCGCCCCAGCCCTCGTTGAGGATGCTGCGGATGATGACCGAGGGGTGGTTGGCGTCACGGCGCACGATGGCCCGCAGGGCGTCGCGCAGCTCGGCCCAGCCAGGCTCGCCCAGGTCCACGGCATAGGGCAACTCCTCCCAGACCAACAGGCCCAGCTCGTCGCAGAGGTCCAGGTAACGCGGGTCCGGGGGCTTGACGTGGATACGCACCAGGTTAAAGCCCATCTCTTTGATCTGACGGAGTTGCGCGGCCCAGGCATCCGCCGAGGGCGGGACATAGCGGCCCGCCGGCCAATAATCCTGATCCAGCACGCCCCGCAGATAGAGCGGCTGACCATTGAGCAAGAGGCGGCCATCCGCCGTGGCGATGGTGCGCAGCCCAAAGCGGATCGAGCGTTCATCCACGGTGCGGTCGCCTTGCGAGAGGGTCAGACGAGCGGTGTAGAGATAGGGCGCATCCGGGGTCCAGCGGCGGGGATTGGGGAGCATCAAGGTCGCCTGCCAACGTTCGTCCGTTACCTCGTGGGTGGTGCCGGCGGCCAAACGGCCCATGGACGTAAAGATGGTGACGGAAAGCATCATGCCCGGCGCCACCGGCGCGATCTCGGCCGTCAGTTCGATGCGCTGGAGGTCCGGGGCCGTGGTGATGGTCACGTGTTCGATGAGGTGGGCGCCCAGGGATTCCAGGTACACACCCTGCCAGGGGCCGCTGACGTCGCCGTACCAGTTCTGCTTGCCCTGCAAGATGTGCCGTCGGGGAAACCGGAGGTCGTCGTCTGGGGGGTCCAGCACACGTACCCGCAGCTCGTTGCGCATTCCCGGCCGCAGATATTCGCCCACTTCAAAGTGGAACGGCGTAAACCCCCCGCGATGCTCGCCCAGGTACACGTCGTTCAACCAGGCCGCCGCGATATAGTCCACGGCGCCAAAGTGGAGGCGCGCGCGTTGCCAGGGCCACTCGGCCGGGATGGTGAAAGCCCGGCGATACCAGGCTATCCCCTGGTAATCGCGCCGGTCCGGCAAAGCGGCCTGCCAGGCGCCCGGCACCGGCACCGCTACCTCTTGTCCGACCAGTCGGGCCGGGTCCTGGGTCCCTTCCGGGTCTGCCAGAAATTGCCAGTTGCCGTTCAAGTCCATGGTTCGCCGCATGATCCCCCCCATTGACAATTGACGATTGACAATTGACAATTGTTAATTGTTAATTGCCAATCGCAAGACCTGGGCCAGTCGCTCGCGATCCATCGGTTTCTCAATCCACCCCCGGATCCCCTGGGCCTGAAGTTGGCCGACTTCTTCCCCCAGCGGGTAGCCAGTCATCACCACCATGCGGATGTGCGGGTCTTGGACTTGCAGAGCGCGGAACAGCGCGGCCCCGTCCATCTCCGGCATGACCAGGTCCGCCAGCACCAGCGTGATCTCGCGGCGATGCTGGCTGTAGACCGCCAACGCCTCCTGGCCGTTGGTTGCCGTCCGCACGCAGTATCCCAATTGCTCCAGCATGGCCCGGATCGTATCCAATACCATCGGTTCATCTTCCACGAGCAGGATCGTCTCGCCCTGACCGGGTGGGGCCACGGCGGGCGGCGTCTCCCACGCCGTTTCTCCTTCCCCCAGGCGGGCCAACGGCAGGTAAATGTGGAAGGTGCTGCCCTGTCCCACCTGGCTTTCGGCGCGGATAAAGCCATCGTGTTGCCGGACGATGCCGTATACCTGGGCCAGGCCCAGGCCGGTACCCCGGCCCACTTCTTTGGTGGTAAAGAACGGCTCAAAGAGATGCGCCATGACCGCCGACGACATCCCGGTGCCGGTATCGCGGACAGACAACACGGCCCAGCCACCGGGCGGCATATCGGGCACGGGCGTAGCCTCGCCGGGCCGCAGCACCAGGCGGCGCAGGCTCAGCCGCAATTCCCCGCCCCGGGGCATGGCGTCATGGGCGTTCACCGCCAGGTTGGTGAGCATCTGCTGGAGCTGCGCCGGGTCGGCGTGAACGAGATGCTCGCCGGGGTCCATCTCCAGCACGATGCGGGTGCTCTCCGGGATGGTACGTCGCAGAAAGCGGCCGGCCTCCTCCAGAAACGCGGCCAGGTCCAGCACGTGGGGCGTGCGGATGGACTTGCGGCTAAAGTCCAGGATCTGGCGGATCAGGTGGGCGGCGCGGCGCCCCTCCTGCACGATGCGCTCCAGGTCCGCTTTCGCCGTGGCCGGCACGTCCGCGCGCATCTGCAACAGTTGGGCAAAACCGATCATGCCGGTGAGGATGTTGTTAAAGTCGTGGGCAATGCCGGCAGCCAGTTGGCCCACGGCCGCCAGACGCTCTTGCTGGCGCAGTTGCTCCTCTGCCCGCTTGCGCTCGGTGATGTCCTTGACGTACTCGATGATGCCCGTCACGTGACCGTTGGCGTCCTGAAGCGGAAACGTGGAAAGCTCGATCCAGCCCACCGGCGCGGCCGCTGATGGATAGGGCACGACCTCTACACGGGCCTGGCCCGTCTCGAGGGTGCGAAGGGACGGGCACCAGGGACAGGGGGTGGTCCGCTGCTGATAGACCTCATAGCATTTCTTGCCCACCAATGGGGCCTGGTCTGCATACATCCTATCCATCCACTGATTGACGCGCAAGATGGTGAGATCGGAGTCCAGGATGCTGATCCCATCCTGGATCGCCTGGAAGATGTTTTGCAGAAAACGCTCGTTCTCTCGCAGGGCGTTTTCTGCCCGCTTGCGCTCGTCCAGCTCTCGCAGCGCCGCCTCGTACAAGCGCGCGTTTTCCAGGGCCTGGGCCGCGTGCTGGGCCAGCGCCTGCGCGATCTGCAGCTCGGTCTCGCCAAAGGCGTTCGTTTCGGCGCTGTCCACCATCAACACGCCGATCATGCGGCCCCGGACCACCAGCGGCACGGCCAGCCACGAGCGCACGTGTTTCGCCCCGGGCACCCAGATCCAGCCCTCCAGTTGGCGCACGTCGGCGCTGACCACTGGTTGCAGATCCTGGGCCATGCGGCGCAGGATAGGGCTGTCCCGTAACAACTGTCCGGCTTTCTGAGAGGTCATCCGCTCATCGGCATAGCCCACGCCCCCCACCAGGTCCGGCGCGCCGTCCTCGCGGAACATGAGCACCGAGGCGGTATCGTAGACCAGGACCCGCTTCAATTGGACCAGGATCCGCCGCAAGATCTCGGTCAGCTCCAGGCTGGCGCCCACGGCCTGAGCAGCCTGGCGCAAGGCCTCGGCCTGCTGGCGCGCCCGACGCTCAGCCTGGTAGAGCCGGGCGTTCTCCAGGGCCACGGCGGCCTGGTTGGCAAAGGTGGTCAGCAGGTCCAATTGCCCGTGGAAGGCGCGGGGCTGCCGGCTGTGGACGAACAGCACGCCGAGCACCCGCTCTTTGGCCCGGATGGGCACGGCGGCGAAGGAGCGGATGCCAGCGGCCACGATGTCCGGGTTGGCCGGAACCGGGTAGGGCGGGCAGATGGTCCCATCCGGCGCGATCTCGTCGGCGAGGAGCGGCTGGCCGGTATCCAGTACACGCCGGGTCGCGCCGTCGGGCCGGATGCGGTGTGTGATGGGCGGCGCACCACGAAAGTCTTCCGAGCCTATGGCCGGCCGGCCTGCCTCGTCCAACAACACCACGCTGGTATAGTCCGAGTGGACCACGGAGCCGGCCAGTTCGACGATCTGCGCGAGCACCTCTCCCACATCCAGGGAAGAGGTGATGGCCTGCGACGCGCGGTTGAGGTTTGTCAGGCTTTGCAGTTGGTGCTGCGCCTGTTGGTAGAGGCGGGCGTTTTCCACCGCCACCGCGGCCTGGTCCGCAAAGGCCATCAGCAGGTCCCGGTCTGCCTCGGAAAAGGCCGCCGGCCGGCTGGCGTTATCCAGGGAGATGGCCCCGATGATCCGGCCGCGGTAGCGCAGCGGGGCCACGATTGCGGAGCGGATGCTCCTCACCTCTTCGATCTCGCCGTAGCGATGGGCGGCCTGGACGTCGGGGATGAGGAGCGGTTGGCCCTCGCGCACGGACTGGTAGGCATAGCCCTCCCCGGCCGGGAAACGGACCGTGCGCACGCGCGGGTCCCGGTAGCCGGCGGCAGCCCGAACGCACAACTCGCCGGTCTGCTCATCCAGCAACAGGATGCTCCCCTTCTCCGCGGCCGGGATGACCTGCCGGGCAGCGGTCAGCACGTTCTCCAGCAACGATTCCAGTTCCAACGTGCTGGTGAGGGCGGCGGTGGCCTGGGCCAGGGCCTCGGCCTGGCGACGAGCCTGCTCCTCGGCCGCCAACACACGGGCGTTGCGGATGGCGACGGCGGCCTGGACCGCGAACAGGCTCAGCAGATCGGCGTCGGCCGGGGTAAAGGCGCGCGGCAGGTCAGCCAGGACGTTCAGCACGCCCAGGAACTCGTCGCCCCAGCGCACCGGCACGCCCACGACGGCCTTCCAGCGCCGATCCGCATAGATGGCGGCGCGTCCTTCCCAGGACTGATAATCGTCCACGACCAGCGGCTGGCCGGTCAGCCAGACCTTGCCGGAGAGGCCCTCGCCCCGCTGCAACACCGTCCCCAGCGGGGGCAGGTCATCGCCCACAGTGGTGGCCCATTCCAGCACGTCCCGCTCCGGCCGGTACAGATACAAGCCCCCGGCGACGCCGTCCAGCAGCTCGATGGCCCGCGCGACGATGGACTGGAGCAGGGCTTCCAGGTCCAACTGGGCGGTCAATTCCAGGCTCACCTCGTGCAGGGTTTCCAGGCGAGCGGTATAGCGCTGGACTTCTCTCTCGGCCTGCACCCGCCCGGTGATGTCCGTGGCGATGTGGATGACCTTTTCCAGGCGACCGGCCTCGTCCAGCACCGGCGTGCAGGAGACCAGGAACGTCCCGTCCAGGGCTTCCATCTCCATCTCGATGGTCCCGATTTCGCCGGAGGTCAGCATCCCCTCGAAGGGGCAACCCGGGGGCGGCACGCTGGTGTCGGGACCGTGAAAGATCTGGTAGCATTTCAGGCCCACCAGGTCCTGTTCTGGTCGCTGGACGGCTTTCACCAGGGCGCGATTGGCCGCGAGCACGCGGCGTTGGGGATCGAGGATCACGGTGGGGTGGCTGATGGCCTGAAAGATGTTCTCCCACTCACGGCTGGTCCGGCGCATGGTCTCCTCGGCCCGCTGGCGTTGCGTCTGGTCCCGGCGGAGCCGCACCACCACCAGGAGGCCCACGGCCATGATCAGCCCGGTTTCCAGAAGCGATTCTCCCCAGTTGAAGGGAGTGGGCGGCATTCCCAGCAAGAGATGCGGGACGTCCAGGATCTCGGTGAGCCAGACAGAAATGCCCAAAAGGACGAACAGGCCGGCCACGGGCAGCCACGTCTTCCCCCTGGTGGGCGTCTCGCGAGGTGGATGATCATGCTCTCCAGCCCGATTTTTATCCGCGTTCATCTGGAACCTCCCAGACAAGTTCTAAGAAGGTGACTGCTCAGCCGGTAGGCCGATAGAACGCGCAGATGCGCGTTGATGGGCGCAGATTTTCGCCGTTGATCTGCGTTTATCTGCGCCACATCTGCGCAATCTGCGTCCTGGTTCTCTATGCCTGAGCAGTCACCCAAGAAGTAGTATATCGTATCGCGAAAAGAAGGTCAATAGCCGGGCAGCAGACGGGCCTTTACAAGCCCGGTGGAATCTGGTATGATCATCGTGGACAGGGGGCTATTCGAGATTTCAGCACGTGCAGCACAGGGCAAGACACTGTGAAAGACCACCCGCTGCCATCTCCAACCGTCGAGGGAACCGATGACCGTTCGGCCCGGCCGTGCCTGCGGCCGGTGATCGTCCCCCGGTCTCGACCGCGTGAGGCCGAGCCGGCCCCGGCGCGCCCGGTGATCCGCAGCGCCGAGGGCCTGCGGCGGGTGTTTCGCCGGCCTGAAGAAGCGTCACCCGCCCCCGCGCCGCCCCCGGTGACGCCGGCGGCCCCGGAAGCCCCCAAATTGACCACTCGACCCGCCCGCAGGCCCACCGCCCAGCCCACGCCAGCGACATCAACCCCGGATACCGCGCCAGTCACCACCCTGGCCGGTGTCCGCACCGCCGCGCTGGAACCGCAGGGAGTCCAGATTCGGCCCCGGGCCACCGCCCGGCGCACCGCGCAATGGCTGGCCAGCAAGATGCTCACCATCATCGAGGTGGTCACGGTGGCGGCGCTGGTGGTGGTGGTGCTCCTGGCCATGAGCAACCTGGCGGCGCTGAACGAGGAGGCGGCGGCCGAACAGCGGCGGCTGCTCACCCCCAGTCCGACCAGCCTGGGCGAGGGGACGCGCCAACGGGCCGTATTGCCCGGCAGCAGCCAGCCACCGCCGGGCGAAGAGGAGATCCCGCCGCAGTTCCGGCCCTATCTCCTGCCCTCGACGCCGGTGCCTCTGCCCACACCCGGCCCGCGCCAGGCCACGCGCATCGTCATCAAAAAGATCGGGGTGGACGCGCCGGTGCTGGAAGGCGACGACTGGCAGACGCTCAAGAAGGGTGTGGGCCATTCGCCGGGCACAGCCAACCCCGGCGAGCCGGGCAACTGCGTCCTCTCCGGCCACGACGACGTCTATGGCGAGGTCTTTCGCTACCTCAGCGAACTCAAGCCAGGAGACGAGGTATTGGTCTACACCAGCGATGGCCATGGGTTCAAATACGTGGTCAAGACAAGCTTCCTGGTCTTGCCAGATGCCGTGGAGGTGATGGACCCCACGCCGGACCCGATACTGACCCTCATCACCTGCTACCCGTATCTCATTGACAGCCACCGGCTCATCGTGGTCTGCACGTTGGAGGGCGAGGCGCCGCCCGGGTAGCGGAGGAGCAGGGGAGCGGAGGAGCAGAGGAGTTATGCAACGTATGACGCCTGACGTTTGATGCCCTACGTTTGACGTATCACGTATCACGGAGGCTCCCATGCGCATTGCTTTGGACGTGATGGGCGGCGACCGCGCCCCGGCCGTCACGGTGGCCGGCGCGGTCCGGGCCGCCCGCTTGTATGGTATCGAGGTGCCCCTGGTGGGCCGGCCAGAGGTCATCCAGGCCGAGCTGGCCCAACACGACACGCGCGGCCTGGCCTTGCCCATCGTCCCGGCCAGCCAGGTGGTGGAGATGACCGACCACGTGGACGCGGTCCGGGCCAAAAAAGACGCCTCCATGAACGTGGGCGCGCGGCTGGTGCGCCGGGGGGAGGCCGATGGGTTTGTCTCAGCCGGGCATTCGGGCGCGGTGATGGCCGCCGCGCTGTTCAACATCGGGCGCATCCCCGGCATCAAGCGTCCGGCCCTGGGCACGGTCTACCCCACCGTGCCCGGCCATTGCTTCGTCCTGGACGTGGGGGCGAACACGGAATGCACCCCCCTCTACCTGCTCCAATTCGCCCTCATGGGCAGCACCTTCATGGAAAAGATCT
>FWPV01004395.1_pt1 | contig 30167 bp, 19 predicted proteins | sample 2228371 | NCBI WGS metagenome assembly FWPV01 (sample SAMEA103939776, study PRJEB20133) | metagenome | reverse complement strand
TTTTCTGAAAGGGATATTTTGTTTCGAACCTTATCTTTTAAAATTTATCTCTTTTCCATTTGGAGTTTCAATCTTCTGCGTCGCAAGAAAAGAATAAGGGGCTGGATGAACCGTTTTTTAAAAAAAGAAATATTTCTTGTTATCCTCTGCCTTCTAATAGGTTTCTTTCTTAGATTCTACACTTTCGATAAAAAATCTCTTTGGATAGATGAAATTTATACTTTTAATGATTCAAGATATGGGATTCAAGAACAATTAAAATTTTATAAAGAGAACCCCACTTATCTTCATCCCCCTTTCTTCTTCCTTTTTACCCATATCTTCTATCCTTTTAGTAACCCCGAAAGAGACCTTCGAATTATCCCTTTAATCTTTGGGACCCTTTCAATTTTAGTTCTCTATCTCCTTGTAAGGGAATTCTCTTTCCACATCGCTTTACCATGCACTCTTGCCTTCACCTCTATGGCCTATCATATCAGTCTCTCTCAAGATGGACGCTCTTACTCTTTACTCCTGTTTATTGGAATGGTGAGCCTTTATTTTTTGATGCTATATATTAAAAATACAAAAAAGGTATTTCTCTTTACCTCCGCTTTTTTTTATGCTCTCTTGTTCTACACCAGTTACACTTCTATTCCTTTTATCTTTTTTTCACAACTCCTTTGGTTTTATAGGGTTGACAATCAAAAGTTAACCCTTCCCGCATTCCTGACCTTTATAGGCTCCATCTTTATCTTTTGTCTCCCCTGGGTCATTTTTCTGGGTTTAAATTTTAAAGGCCAGCCTCTCATGGACCCCCATCATATTGAGCCCCATGATTCTTTTATCTCCATTTTATACTGGACTTTTAATGATTGGGCCCCTAAGTTTCCATTAACGATTGCTTCGGCTATCCTTCTCTTCTTATTCCCGTTCTTTTCAAAGGATAGGGATAGAATCAATGCTATTATACTTTTGGCTATATTTATTCTTCCAATCGGGGGCCTTTATCTCTTTTGTAAGATTTTTAATATTACCCATTATATTACCTCCAGGTATCTCGTTAACCTCCTTCCCATATTCTTAATCTCTATCTATCTCTCCTTACATACCATTGAGAACCAACTCCATCATTTAAAGAGGTCCGTCCGGCTGAAATTAATTTTCACCATTTTATTTATTACTTCCAACTTATTGATCCTTCCATTCTATTATCAAAGTCAGAAGCAGGATTTTAAAGGATTTGTTTCCTATTTAAAGTTGAGCCTCCAACATGGAGATATAATATTTGATGGAGACAGGATATTAACGCCTGGAATACTCCATTATTTTGGTATTTATCCAGATGGAAGGCATTATACCGTTAAGATGAAGAAGATAGGGCATAAGATTATCGAATATAGAAAGGATTTTTATTATAAAAATAAATTGGTTACTATTGTTTATTCCAATACCTGTTGTGCCCAATATATTACTGAGGGGAGCCGGTTATGGATAGCGGTAGGCAAAAAAAGTGCAAAAAAACTCAGGGAAAACCCATCCTTTATTTGGAAGGGATACTTCGATGGAAGTTTTCTTAACTGGAATAGATTTCCTGCTGACGCCTCAATCTATCTATTCCTTTATGATCCAAAATCCCCGAACGAAAAAGGGATTGATATGCCAATTGAATGAAGTGAGGGGTAGATTCCTACAATAAATATTTGAAAATTTACTTCTAAAATTTATGCCCCCTCACCCTTCCCCTCTCCCCCTGCCTACCGTCAGGCAGGCGCTGGGGAGAGGGATGGGGTTAGCGGAAAATTTCAAATATTTCTGGCTAAGATTAAGTGTGATTAAATATCGGGGCGATAGCGGTGGACCCAGAGCTCCCATACCAGAAGGGTCCAGAGTTTTTTCCGATGGTCTACCTTATGGTTTAGATGTTCTTTAAGTAAAGTAGCCACATATTCGGGGTTTAAAAATCCTTCCCGTTTAATCCTTTCTGGGGATAGTAAATCCTGGAATAATTCTTTTAGTGGACCCTTGACCCATTTGGCAATGGGAACTCCAAAACCCTTTTTGGGTCGATGAATAACTTCTTTTGGAAGAAGGCCATTCATAGCCTTCTTTAGAATATATTTTAGTTTTGTCCTTCTCAACTTTAGTCCTGATGGAAGCCCTATGACAAATTCAACCAGTTCACGGTCAAGAAAGGGAGCCCTAACTTCAAGGGAACATGCCATGCTTGCCCGGTCTACTTTGACCAGAATAGATTCTTGAAGGTAGAGCCTTAAATCGAGAAACTGGAGGAATGTCATTCGGTCATGGAAGGGGAATTCCTTCTCATACATTTCTATTTCTTCAACCAACTGTTCTTGATTGAAAGAATTGTGAAGCGTGGGAGAAAGAATTCTTTCATTCTCTAAAAAGTTAAAAGAACCCAGCCAGAGGTAATTTCTGATCCCATCCGGATAGCCAATTCCAGAAAGAAACTTCTTCACTTTAAAATCAAAACTGATATTGTCATCAGAGACAGGGAGAAGATTTCCCAGAAAGGTTACAACGGGGTGTAAAAAACCAAAATATCTCTGGTAGGGATTAGCCAGTTTATGGGCTAAATAGGTAGGATACCCTGCAAAGAGTTCATCCCCTCCATCACCACCCAGTGCCACTGTCACATGGTTTCGCGTAAATTTCGAGAGAAGGTAAGTAGGCAGAACAGAGGCATCCCCCATTGGTTCATCCAAGATGTCTGGTATTTTAGGCACGATTTGAAGCATATCCTCTGGAGTCATCCTCTGTTCATAATGGTCCGCCTCAAGGTATTGAGAAACTAAAGAGGCAAATTTTGATTCATCAAAAGAAGATTCTTCAAAACCAATGGAAAAGGTTTTGACTTTTCCAGGGACCTCTTTCTGTGCGAAGGCGGCTACCGAACTGGAGTCAATCCCACCGCTCAAAAAAATGCCCAATGGAACATCGCTGATTAACCTTCTTCTAACCGATTGCCTGAGAAGATGCCTAATCTTTTCCACCACCTCCCCCTCTGTAAGGTTTTCTTCTTCCTTCTTTTCAGAAAAGGGAGACCAGTATTTTTTTATTGCTATTTCTCCGTCCTTATAGATAAGAAAAGAGGCTGGAGGAAGTTTTCTGGTATCCTGGAATATTGACCGAGGAGTAGGAATAAATTCGTAAAAAAGATACTTCTTCAAGGAAAGAGGATCAATTTTTCTGGGAAAGTGAGGATAGGCCATCATTGCCTTTAACTCTGAGGCGAAAAGAAACAAATCTTTCAAATGAGCATAGTAGAGAGGTTTTTTACCAAGACGATCCCTGGCAAGGATAAGGGCTTTCTTCCTTTCGTCCCAGATTCCCATAGCAAACATTCCATTGAGATGGGAGAAACAGTTTTCTCCATATTCTTCATAAGCGTGGACGATGACCTCTGTATCGGATTGGGTTTTAAACCGATGACCGAGTGCTTCCAAATCAATTTTTAATTTTTTGAAATTATAAATCTCTCCATTAAAGATAACCCAAACCTTCTGGTCTTCGTTGGATAATGGTTGATGGCCTCCCGTAAGGTCAATGATGCTTAGTCGCCGATGACCTAAGTAGACGAAGGGTCCACGCTCATCTAAATCCCGAATATACTCGCCTTCGTCATCTGGTCCACGATGGGATAAAATATCGCGCATCTGTCTCAGGGTATTTATATCAGGAATAATTGAAAGTCTTGGAGTAAGAAAACCTAAGATACCGCACATAAGAATTTATTCCAGCCTTTATCACTAGAATAATCGATTGGCCTTCAAGCCCAAATATCTATAGGATCGTTTCCTTAATTTGATAGGTGGGTTTGCCTTGGGATTCATAATAAGTCCGGGTTAAGATCTCCGCCAAAAAACCCATCAGGATAGAAATAAACCCCAGAAGCATGAGAAGGGCGCATAACAAAGGGAGAGGGGTTAAAATAAAAGAAACCCCTTTTATTAATTTCAAATATAAAGCGTAAACCCCTGAAGCAAAGGAACCGAGGATCATCAGAAGCCCCATCCCCCCAAAAACATAGATCGGTTTCTGTGAATATGAAAGAAGAAATTTTACAACCATCAAATCGAGGATGACCTTAAAAACCCTGCTCATCCCGTATTTTGATGTCCCGATTCTCCTGGGATGATGTCGAACAGGAACTTCCGTGACCCTTGCTCCGATCCATTGAGCATAGAGGGGGATGAAACGATGCATCTCTCCATAGAGTCGAATGTTCTTTAAAATATCCCGTTTATAAGCCTTGAGGGTACAACCGTAATCATGAAGATGGACCCCTCCAATTATGGAAATTAACCTATTAGCGATAACCGAAGGGAGACGACGGGTGAAAAAGGGGTCTTTCCGGTCTTTTCGCCAGCCACTCACAACATCATACCCCTCCTCAATCTTCGCAAGCAGAATGAGTATATCCTCAGGGTCATTCTGTAAATCACCATCCATAGGGATAAGGATATCCCCTTTTGAAAAATCGATTCCTGCACTTAAGGCAGCAGTCTGGCCAAAATTCCTTGAGAAACTGATCACCTTCACATTGGGATTCTTCTCCCTGATATCTAATAAAATCTCCAAGGATCCATCTGTACTTCCATCGTCAATAAAGATCACCTCATAAGGCCTTTCCGATTTTTTGATAACCTGAATTAATTTTTCATACAGGAGAGGAAGGTTTCCCTCTTCATTGAAGATAGGAATGAGAATAGAAAGGGTATTTTCTGGGTTATTTGCCATTTCTCATTTCAAAGGATTGATAAAAGTTCTTGTCCTTTTTTTGAAAAATTTGTATTATTATAATTATAATTAAGAGTTTAAGAAGTCAAGATTTATTCTAACTCTTTCTATAGGGTGACTGGGGGATGAAGCCTAAAAAACCTAACCGCCTTGAAAAAAGAATTAGGCTGGCCATTATCCTTGCCATGACCTTCATTACCGCCACCATGGTCTTTGGAATGGCCTCCTATTTTTATTTCTCTCAGGGTCTTCCAAGTGTTGAGGCCTTAAAAAACTATCATTTCCCAACCATCACCAAACTTTTTTCTGAAGAGGGAGAACCCATCGGTGAATTTTTTATGGAAAAACGGGAAGTGGTCTCCTTAGAAAGAATGCCCTACCACCTCATCCAGGCCTTTGTGGCAGGGGAAGATGCTCGATTTTTCCAGCACAAGGGTCTGGATTATATGGCCATTTTGAGGGCCCTCTATAGAAATCTTTTCTCTGGAGAGATTGTTCAGGGGGGAAGTACGATCACCCAGCAAGTGGTCAAATCCCTCCTCCTATCTCCCGAAAAAAAACTCATCAGAAAGATTCGCGAAGCCCTATTGGCGTATCGAATCGAAAAATATCTCAGCAAAGAGGAGATTCTCTATCTGTATTTGAACCAGATCTACCTGGGACACGGGGCTTATGGAGTGGGGGCTGCTGCAGAGGTTTATTTCGGAAAACCCGTGGAGGAACTTAACCTTTCAGAGTCTTCGCTTCTGGCAGGTCTGCCTCAGGCCCCTTCGAAAAACTCACCCTATCAACATCCTGAACATGCCAAGAGAAGACAGACCTATGTCCTTAATCGGATGCTCGAAGAAGGCATGATCTCTTATGGGGAATACATAAAGGCATTAAAGACTCCTATCTCCCTGAAGAGCAAACAGAATCCTTTTTTAGATAAAGCCCCTCATTTTGTCGAATATGTAAGAAAATACATTGAAGAGAAATATGGGAAAGAGGCCCTTTATAAGAAAGGCCTCCTTGTTTATACCACCCTTGACCTCAATTTACAGAAAGCGGCTCAGGAAGCCATTGAATCGGGGTTAAAAGAGATCGAACGGAGGCAGAAATTTCCCTCTCTAAATAACCCAACGACTCCCGAGGGGGCACTGGTCTGTTTTAGTCTGGAGACAGGTTATCTCAAGGCGATGGTGGGAGGGAGGGACTTCAAAAAGAGCCAATTTAATCGGGCGACCCAGGCTCGAAGGCAAACAGGGTCTGCATTTAAACCAATTGTTTACGCCTCTGCCTTGGATAAAGGATATACTCCCATTTCAATCGTAGTTGATTCACCGATTGTTTTTGAATGGGGAAATCAAAAGTGGAAGCCCAAGAACTTTGAGGACAATTTTTATGGGCCCACCACCCTCAGAAATGCACTTGCTCATTCCATCAATATTGTTACGGTAAAGGTAGCACAAGATGTTGGGGTGGATTATATTATCGAGTATGCAAAGAAGATGGGAATTTCCTCTCCACTCCATCACAACCTCTCCATGGCTCTTGGATCCTCCTCTCTTTCTCTCTATGAACTGACCAAGGCCTATGCGGTATTTGCAAATCAGGGTCGGCTTTTTAGACCCATTTTTATTAAAAAGATACTGGATCGAGATGGGAACCTCCTGGAGGAAAACCTCCCGCTAAACTATCCGAGCGAATCCGCCAATGGGGAACCTGTGATCAGTCCACAAACTGCCTACCTCATGACCTCGCTCTTAATGGGGGTAGTCCAACATGGGACAGGATGGCGAGCCAAAACGCTTGGAAGACCAGTAGCAGGAAAAACCGGTACAACCGACCAATTCATGGATGCCTGGTTCATTGGTTATACCCCTGAATACATTACAGGTGTCTGGACGGGGTTTGATGAAGAGCGCTCCCTCGGTGAGAACGAAACCGGTTCAAGGGCTGCCTCTCCGATCTGGGTCTCCTTTATGTCAAAGGCATTAAAAGACCATCCCATAAAGAATTTTCCTATTCCAGAGGGAATTGAATTTTTTAAGGTCAATCCAGGAACAGGTCAAATCGGTTTGGGAAAAGAGGCTTTTCTCGAATGTTTTAAGGAAGGGACAATTCCTTTCCTGCAACCCCCTTCACAGATGACCCCTTCTGCAGATTTCTTCAAATTTGATTTGAACCTTTCTTCAAAGACAAGGTAGAAAACCGAACTGGAAGGATGGCATTATGAATATGGTGCCGAAGAGGGGACTCGAACCCCTACGAGGGCTATTCCTCACTAGACCCTGAATCTAGCGCGTCTTCCAATTCCGCCACTTCGGCCTGAAGAACTAATGCCATCGATTGAAAAGATTATTTTATTATTTTATATTTTTTATTAAAAAGTCAAGTTTTTGAAACGAGATTTTAAACCTTTCTGCAGTTTAGCAAATTTTTGTCATGCCTGCCTCCGAGAGCCTCGGATCTGACTTTGGCGGAGGCGGAAATCATTTTACTGGATTCCCGCCTTCGCGGGAATGACAAAATGTAAGTTTAAAAATATTTTTCAACTGGAGGATTCCGACTCTGGCAGAATATTTCAATAGGTTATAAATTTACTTAAATACAGTAAACGGTATTTTTTAAAAGAAATGGAAATCATTGTTGGAATAGACCATTTGAAAAGGTCTTTTTTGAATCCGGTCGTCACCCTTGGAAACTTCGATGGAGTCCACTTGGGCCATCAAAAGATTTTTTCAAGGGTTAAGGAGGAAGCACAAAGATATCATGGAGAAGGCCTTGTCATCACCTTTGAACCCCACCCCCTTAGAATTCTTGCCCCTGAAAGGTTTCTTCCCCTTCTTACTCCATTTAGAAAGAAAATGATGCTCATTGAAAAATCCGGAATCGAAACTGTGCTCTGTATCGAATTTACAACCCAATTTTCAGAAATCTCTCCAGATGCCTTTATCCAAGACATTTTGTTAGCCAAGATCAAAGTCAAAAAAATCGTCATCGGTTATAATTACCATTTCGGCAGGAATCAAATGGGGGATGCACAAACCCTTCTTCACGCAGGCAAACGCTTTCATTTCGAGGTGGAGGTAGTGGAACCGATACAGATTGGGGAGACCATTGTCAGCAGTTCGAAGATAAGAGAGTTGATCAAAGAGGGGCAAGTCGAACAGGCATCAAAGTTACTGGGGAGAAATTATCCTATGATTGGAAGGGTAGTGGAAGGAGCAAGAAGAGGAAAGACCTTAGGTTTTCCAACCGCAAACCTTCAAATTCAAGAAGGGGTTTATCCGAAGAATGGGGTTTATGCAGTAGACGTCATCTGGAAACAGATGTCCCTCCAGGGACTCGCTAACATTGGATCCAATCCTACTTTCTCCCCCCATTCAGAACATCTCTCTGTAGAGGTTTACATTTTGAATTTCGATAAGGAAATCTATGGGGAAGAAGTCGAAATCCAATTTCGAAGAAGGATTCGGGATGAAATTCGCTTTGATTCCCCCTCCCAACTGATTGAACAGATTCAAAAGGATATTGAGTGGTCAAAGGAGAATGCCTTTAAGCAGAGCCTTTTAGATTAACGAACCAGTTTTCCCAATCGAACCCATCGAACCTTATCCAAAAGGCTCGGGGCATTCCAATCCAGAGAAAAATAGATGATGAAGGCCTTTCCTTTTACCTCATTGAGGTGGACAAATCCCCAAAAACGACTATCCTGGCTATTGTCGCGATTATCCCCCAAGACAAAAAGAGAATCCTTAGGAACCACATAAGGTCCATAACGATCTACTGGCGGGAAAAACCTCCTGAGGTTACCCTGTTCAACATAGTGCCCCCATGGGTCGTCGATCAATTTATCATTAATGTAGATCTTATTTTGGACAATCTCTACCTTTTCTCCTTCCAGAGCAATCACCCTCTTGATAAAATCCTTAGACCGGTCTTTGGGAAAGATGAAGACAATGATATCCCCTCTTTTTGGAGTCTTATAGGAAAAGAGTTTCTTTTCCATAAAAGGGATTTTTACTCCGTAGATAAATTTGTTAACCAGGATATGGTCTCCTACTAACAGGGTCGGTTCCATTGAACTCGAAGGAATCTTAAAGGCTTGAACAATAAATGTCCGGATGAAAATCGCAATGAGGATTGCAATAAGAATGGGTTCAATGTATTCTTTAAAAAAATTCTTTTTTTTCATCGTAGCCTCAACCACCTGCTTTCTTTTAAGAGATCTCCTGATAAACCTCAGGTCTTCGGTCTTTAAAGAATGGCCATTCCCTCCTTACCTTTTCAATTTTTTTCAGGTCTATTTCAATCAGGGCAATAGCCTCTTTCATCCCTGTCGGTTTATCTAAAAATTCTCCTTCTGGGGAGACGCAAAACGATCGGCCATAGAAATCCTGCTTCTCCTCACTTCCTACCCGATTCACCCTGAACATATAGAGTCCATTGGAAATCGCATGGCTTGAAATCATGGTTTCCCATTTTCTTTGGGATGCAAAGGCCGCAGCGGTTGGAGAAAAGATAATCTGAGCCCCTTTAAGGGCCAAGATTCTTGAACCTTCGGGAAAGAAATTGTCCCAACAGATCTGGACCCCAATGACAGCAAACTTTGTTTTAAAGACAGGAAACCCAAGATTTCCAGGAGAAAAATAGAATTTTTCCTCCCAGAGAGGAATTTGAGGGATATGGATCTTTCGATAACAACCCAAGGTCTCTCCATCTGCATCAATGACCACAGCGGAGTTATAATATCTCCCCTCTTCACCCTCTTCGAAAATAGGACAGATGAGGACAACTTCAAACTCCTTTGCTAACCTCTTCATCCTCAGGATGGTCGGGCCCTCAACCCTTTCTGCCAATGAGAAGTGACGTTTGTCCATCTCTCTTGGGAACCAATGAGTTGAAAACAACTCCTGAAAACAGAGGATATGGGCCCCCTTCTCGATGGCAATCTTTGCAAATTGGATCGCCTTTTCTATGTTCCGTTCTTTTTCTTCAGAACAGGAGATCTGGATTCCTGCCAATTTGATCAAGGATATTCCTTTTGTTTAAAAATTTCAAAAATGCTAACAAAGTTAAGATGGAGTGTCAAGGTGTCCAAGTAAATTTGTTATGGAGGAACCATATCCCTATTATGATAATTTTAATTACGGTAGTTTAGGGAATTTCATCATTTCCCCTCTTTGACAAAGAGGGGATAGAGGAGATTTTCAAGAATTCAGGGCTGTAAATAAAATCCCCCTCGTCCCCCTAAGGGGGGGATTTTTGAGGTTGCTTTTCCAAAAGGCAGAGTTTAGGGTAATTTTTTAAAAAAGGGGGGGTGAGATTACCTTTCCAAAATATTGGGCCCTAAATAATTTTATTGCAATTTTTTATTTTAAATTTATAATGTTATTGAATTCTCGCCAGTTCAAAACAGGACAAAATGAAGATACTTGTTGTTGAGGACGAAAAAAAAGTAGCCAGTTTCATCAAAAAGGGTCTCGAGGAAGAACATTATGCCGTTGATACCGCTTATGATGGTGAGACCGGTCTCTATATGGCGGAGGTCAATGAATATGATTTAATCGTCCTGGATCTGATGATCCCCAAAATAGATGGTTTGGAGGTTTTAAAAAGAATTCGAGATAAAGGGATCAATACCCCGGTTCTGGTGTTAACAGCAAAGGACACCGTTGAAGACATCGTAAGAGGGCTGGATTCAGGATGTGACGATTATCTAACAAAACCATTTGAATTCAAAGAATTTTTAGCCAGGATCAGGGCACTCTTAAGACGTGAAAGAGTGGAGAAAGAACCCCTGTTAAAAGTGGGCGATCTAACCCTTTCTCCAATTACCCATAAAGTGACTCGCAGGGGTAAAGAAATTGAACTTACCAGTAAAGAATACGCCTTATTAGAATATTTTATGAGAAACCCCGATAGGGTCCTTACACGAACCATGATTTCCGAACATGTCTGGGACTCAAACTTCGATACCATGACCAATGTGGTGGATGTCTATGTCAATTATCTCCGGAAAAAGATCGATAAGGATTTTGAGCCCAAACTCATCCACACGATTCGAGGAGTTGGCTACATTCTCTCTGCCACCAAACATGAAGCCAAAAGGGAATAGATGCACTTCGGGAGTATTCGATTTAAACTCACCCTATGGTATGTTCTAATTTTGGGAATCCTGTTAATCTCCTTCAGCAGTTTCCTATACTTCACCCTCTCTAAAAGCCTTCATCAGGATGTGGATAATAAGTTGAGGTCATTGGCGGAATTGATTGCCTCAGAGTCTATTTCTCCACTATCGAAATTCAGTTTTGGGAATATTGATCAAACACTCGAATCCTCAATGAAACTTAAACCCATTGGAAAATTTATACAGGTCTTGGATGAATCAGGCAGAATTGGTCGAAAATCTGAAAATTTGAGAAACGTTCAACTTCCTATCAGTTTGAATGCCCTTAAAAATGCCTCGAAGGGCCTCTTTACTTATGAAACCAATCGGGTTTTTGGAAATACCCCTTTCCGCATCCTCACCTTTCCAGTTGTCGAACATAATCAAGTCACCAAGATCATTCAGGTTGCCTCTTCCCTTGAAGAGGTAGAGGATGCCCTCAATACCCTCCTGATCATTCTCATCATCGCTGTCCCCTCTGCCTTGATGATTGCAAGTTTAGGTGGGCAATTCCTTGCCAATAAGGCCTTAAAACCGGTTGACCGAATTACCCAAACCGCTCGGGAAATCACGTCTCATAATCTCGACAAGAGGATCGAACCGCCCAAGGTAAAAGATGAGATCTCAAGATTGATTGAGACCTTTAATGAGATGATTTCCCGACTGGATCAATCTTTCCAGCAGGTCAAACAGTTTACGGCAGATGCCTCCCATGAATTAAAGACGCCTTTAACCATTCTCAAAGGTGAAGTCGAAGTTGCCCTTCGAAAAGAAAGGAGCCTCCAGGACTATGAACAGGTTCTCAGAAGCAATTTAGAAGAAATTAATCGAATGTCCCAGATTGTTGAAGACCTTTTATTGCTTTCAAAAGCGGAGATGGGCGAAATCAAACTAAAACATGAACGAATCAATCTTACAGAAATTTTAAATGAGGTGGTCAGTCAGATGAGTCTATTGGCCAAGGTAAAAAACATTGCGATAGGAACTTCCAATCACTCTGAAAATATTCACATAATTGGCGACGGACTCCGAATCAGGGAACTCTTCCTAAATCTTATTGAAAATGGAATAAAGTATACAGAGGAGGGAGGGTCTCTCCACATCACTTTAAGCAAAGAATCTATAAACGGGAAGAAGGATGTCTCTATTTCATCGGAAAAAGAGGGAGAGTCCTATGCAAAAATAATTTTTTCAGATACAGGAATTGGAATTTCTAAGGAGGATCAAACTAAAATATTTAACCGATTTTATAGGGTAGACAAAGCTCGATCCAGAGAAGCGGGAGGAACTGGTTTAGGACTAAGCATCTGCAAATGGATTGTTGAGGCCCATAGGGGTGAGATTACCGTTGAGAGTGAATTGGGAAAAGGAAGCACCTTTATCGTTAAAATTACCCCTCCCCCCAACACACCTAAAGAACTTTGAACTGGAAAAAGTTTAGGAAACCAATTGGATAATTATTTATCAGTTTAAACCGATTTTGTCCTTTTAAAAAAACTGGAAAAAGGGAGATAAAATAAAAATCTCTTTAAATTCAAATAGTTAAAAATTGACAAAATTTGGCACTTATTTTGCTTACAATTATTGGGACTTGACAAAAATTTTTATTTTTTAATATTTTAATAAAAATAATAAGAAACCAAAGAGGTTTTAACCTTGAGTGAACGCTTAGGAGAACTCCTTCTCAAAAGAAATTTTATTACCTTAGAACAACTAAAAAAGGCCCAAGAGGAACAGAAAGTCAAAGGAGGTCGCCTTGAATCAAACCTGATTCGATTGGGCTATATTAAAGAGGATGAACTTTTATCCTTCTTAAGCGCCCAGTACCGGGTTCCCTCCGTCAAAATTTCTAAGATCGAGATCAATCCAAATGTGATCAAGTTGATTCCATCCAGCACGGCAAAAAAATACTTCATTATCCCGATTAACCGTGTCGGCCCTAAATTAACCCTTGCCATGGCAGATCCCAGCAACATCTTAGTCATCGATGAAGTTAAATTTATGACGGGGTTCAATGTTGAACCAGTGGTGGCATCAGAAACAGAGATTATCGATGCCATCAAAAAGTATTATGGGGGAGGCGGAGGTGTTGCGGGAATGGGGTCTATCTCCTTTCAGCCTGCAGACTATACCCTTGAGGAGGATAAGAATTCGAACGATGCAGTGTCCTTTGACGAAGAGGCGATTAATGTAGAGGATTTCGATGCCTTGGTCCATGGGGCAGTGGACAATATCGAAGTGGTTGAAGAATCCAGTTCCTATGAGGAAGTAGGAGGAGACGAAGGACCCATTATCAAGATTGTTAATGGAATCCTGCTCAAGGCGATAAAAGTAGGGGCGAGCGATATCCATTTTGAACCCTATGAGAGGAGTTTCCGTGTCCGGTATCGCATTGATGGGGTGATGAGGCGAGAGATGACCCTTCCCATCCAGATTAAAAACGCCATTGTCTCTCGTCTAAAAATCATGGCCAAACTGGATATTGCAGAGAAACGACTTCCACAGGATGGAAGGATTAAGCTTCGCCTCAGTCCCACCCGTGAAATGGACTTCCGGGTTTCGACCATTCCTGTCCTTTTTGGTGAAAAGGTGGTCCTCAGACTTCTGGATAAATCGGCATTGCAACTGGATATGACCAAACTGGGATTTGAAGAATCCTCTTTAAGGGATTTTAAGAACGCCATCTCAAAACCGGTGGGAATGATTCTGGTGACTGGACCAACCGGAAGCGGAAAGACCACGACCCTCTATTCCGCCCTTTCAGAATTGAATAAAGAGACAGAAAATATTGTTACCGCAGAAGACCCGATTGAATACAACTTTATGGGAATCAATCAGGTCCAGATGCACGAAGAAATCGGCCTCACCTTTGCTTCTGCCCTTCGTGCCTTCCTCCGTCAAGACCCCGACATCATCATGGTCGGTGAGATTCGGGACTTTGAAACGGCCCAGATCGCGGTTCAAGCTGCCTTAACAGGGCATCTGGTTTTAAGCACGGTCCACACGAATGATGCCCCAGGGACGATCACGCGTCTGATCGATATGGGGATCGAACCCTTTCTTATTTCGTCGGCAGTGATCTGCATCCTCGCCCAACGTCTCGTTCGAAAGATCTGTACCGATTGTAAAGAACCAATCAAAGTCCATCCTCAACTGCTGATTGACTTGGGGGTTCCCCCAGATGAAGTGAAAACCTTTCCAACCTATAAGGGAAGAGGCTGTCCTATCTGTAATCAAACCGGATATAAAGGCCGAATCGGCCTCTATGAAGTCATGCCCCTCAAGGAGGAGTTGAAAGAGCTCATTCTCTCCAGGGCTTCTACTTCCGAAATTAAAAAAGAAGCCATTCGCTTAGGGATGAAGACATTGAGACAGAGCGGAATCATCAAAATTCGTGAGGGGTTAACCACCATTGAGGAAGTTCTGAGGTCCACAATGGAGGATCGTTAAATATATTTATCCCAATAGGAGGAGAAGAATGATTGAATTACAAAAATTACTTGAGGTGATGATTGAAAAGAGAGCCTCCGACCTTCATATCACCACGGGGGCCCCTCCTCAATTTCGGGTCGATGGGAAATTGATGAGTTTCGATAATACCATTCTTACCGCACCGGATACAAAAAGGCTTTGCTACAGTGTTCTCACCGATGCCCAAAGACATAAGTTTGAGGAGGAGAACGAATTGGATTTTTCCTTTGGGATCAAAGGATTGAGTCGATTCCGGGGTAACATCTACATGCAGAGAGGTGCGGTGGCCGGGGCCTTTCGGGCCATCTCTTTTGACATCCTCAATTTCTCGGAATTAGGAATCCCTCCTGTGGTCAATGAGCTCATCAAAAAACCAAAGGGTCTGGTTCTGGTGACAGGACCCACCGGGACTGGAAAGTCGACCACCCTCGCCGCGATGATTGACAAAATCAACAATGAGAGAAATGCCCACATCATTACCATTGAAGATCCCATTGAGTATCTCCATCGCCATAAAAATTGTATTGTCAATCAGCGAGAGGTGAACTCCGATACCAAGAGTTTTGGAGCGGCGCTCCGACACATCCTCCGTCAAGACCCGGATATCATCCTCATCGGTGAGATGAGAGACCTCGAGACCATTCAAGCCGCATTAACCACTGCAGAAACAGGCCATCTCACCTTTGCCACCCTCCATACCAACTCCTGTGTGGAGACGATCAACCGAATCATCGATGTCTTTCCTCCCCACCAGCAGACTCAGGTTCGAACCCAGCTCTCCTTTGTCTTGGAAGGCATCCTCTCCCAGCAACTCATCCCCAAATTGGGGGGAAAGGGACGGGCGCTGGCCATGGAGGTCCTGATCCCAAATCCTGCTATTCGAAACCTCATCCGGGAGGACAAGATTCAGCAAATCTATTCGCTTATGCAGGTAGGCCAGTCGAAATTTGGAATGCAGACGATGAACCAGGCCCTCCTTTCCCTTGTTGAACGCCATATCATCTCTCTCGAAGATGCCATGGAGAGGAGTCACAACCTCGATGAATTTCGGCAGATGCTGACCACCTCAAGCATCGTCTCCCCTAAAAAGGAACGACCGATGAGGACAGCCTAACCCGACGAGAAAAGGAAGAAAATTATGCCAATCTATAAATGGGAAGGAAAGACGACAAAGGGAACGGTCAAAAAGGGGGAGATGGAAGCCCCCAATGAAGCGGCCATTCGAATCCATCTCCGACAGCAAAACATCATCCCCACCAAAATTTCGGCCAAGGGAAAAGAGATTAAAATCTCCCTTCCCTTCTTAAAGCCAAAGGTAAAGCAGAGGTCGATCGCGATTTTTACCCGACAATTGGCCACCATGATTGATGCAGGATTGCCTTTGGTCCAATCCCTCGAAATCCTTGCCTCCCAACAAGAAAACAAGGCTTTTAAAGAGATCATCCGTCAAATCCGGGAAGATGTGGAAGGAGGCTCTACCTTTGCAGGGGCTTTAAAAAAACACCCAACTGCTTTTAATGAATTATACACAAACCTTGTCGTGGCAGGGGAGGAAGGAGGGATTCTGGATACCATCCTCACCCGTTTGGCCAACTATATTGAAAAAGCAGAGGCTTTGAAAAAGAAGGTGAAATCGGCCTTGGTTTATCCCAGCACAATTGTCGGAGTGGCCGTGATCGTGGTCATGATCCTGATGATCTTTGTCATCCCTGTTTTTGAAACCATGTTTAAACAGGCTGGCCAGTCGCTTCCCCTTCCCACCCTCATCGTTTTAACCATCAGTAAATTTATTAAAAAATATGTCCTCATCGTCATCCCGGGACTCCTTCTCCTCCTCTATCTTTTTAGGAAATATTATCAGACAGAAAATGGGAGAACCTGGATTGATCGGCTGATTTTAAAACTGCCCGTCTTCGGAGACCTTTTCAGAAAGATTTCTGTAGCCCGTTTTTCCAGAACGCTCGGGACTCTGGTCAGCAGTGGAGTCCCCATTCTGGATGGACTAAGCATTGTCTCAAGAACTTCAGGAAATAAGACGATTGAAACAGCCATTCTGAATGCAAGAGCCAGCATCCGAGAGGGCGAAACGATTGCCGAACCCTTAAACCGAAGCGGTGTCTTTCCTCCCATGGTGATCCAGATGATCTCTGTAGGGGAATCCACAGGGGCCCTGGATTCCATGCTTGCCAAGATTGCAGATTTTTATGAAGAGGAGGTGGATATTGCGGTAGGAAATTTAACCTCTCTCCTTGAACCATTTTTAATGATCTTCTTAGGAGTGGTGATTGGCGGGGTGGTCATCTCAATGTATCTCCCCATCTTCCAGATGGCCTCTGCAGTGGGAGGTTAAAAGATGTTAAAGAATATCAAAGGCCTCATGCTTGGTCGGGTGATTATCCTCACCCTTCTTCTGGCCATCACCTTCATCTTCCAGGTCTCTGAGAAAAAATATTTTTTCATCCCCTTAACCCAAGCGTTCTATTACTTTATCAGTTTCTTCTATCTGGTCACCATCTTCTACGCTCTCTTCTTAAAAAGAATTAAAGACCTGAGAAGATTCGCCTTTGCCCAAATCATCATCGATCACCTCTTAATCACCCTTTTGATCTATTTTACGGGAGGAAAGGAAAGTTTTTTTCCCATCACCTACATCTTCTCGATCATTGGAAGCAGTATCCTCTTTTATAAACGAGGAGCCTTCTTCTCCGCCTCCCTTTCCTCTTTGTTGTATGGCCTCCTTTTAGTCCTCCAACTCTATCAATGGGTCAATCCCTTAGGTCAACCCTTCTCCTATGAGCCAAGCCAAATCTTCTATTCCTTGATCCTCTATATGGCGGCTTTCTATATCGTCGCCTTTTTAAGCAGTGCCATTTCAGAGGAGTTGAAGAAGAAGAAGAAGGAGTTGATCCAAAAACAGGAGGATTACGATCAACTGGAGGCCTTTAACCGCAACATCATTCAGAGTCTGGACAGTGGTCTTCTGACCCTTGGCCTTGATGGAAGGATCAACTTTCTTAATCGAACCGCCGAGAAGATTTTAAACCGCGATGGAAAGGATCTGTATCAGACCTCTATCTATGACCTATTTCCTCAAATCCATGAGGCGATCGAAAAGGTGAAAAGAAAATCCCCTGATCCTTTCCCCCCTGACTACCAACGGTCCGAGATGATTCTCAGCCATTTGGATGGAAAGAAAACCTACCTGGGTTTTTCCATCTCCCCTCTTACGGACCCTGAGGGTTCTCTCATCGGCTATACGCTTATCTTCCAGGACATCACAAAATTTAAGGAGATGGAAGAGCAGATGAAACGCATGGACAAAATGGCTGCCATCGGATTGCTGGCTGCTGGAATGGCCCATGAGATTAGAAACCCTTTGGCCTCGTTGAGCGGATCGATTCAGATGCTCAAATCTGAACTTGACTTGGACCCATCCCAAAGGCATCTCATGGAGATTACCCTTAGGGAGTCCGAAAGGCTTAACGCCCTAATCACTGACTTTCTCCTCTTTGCCCAGCCTCCTCAGACGAATCGAATCTCTGTGGCGATAGAAAAGATTCTCAATGAAACCATTGAAATGTACACCCATTCTCCCCACTACCGAGAAGGGATACGTGTGATTCGACCAACACTTCATCCACCGATCGAGGCACGGATTGACCCGGGTCAGATGAAACAGGTTTTTTGGAATCTCCTTCTCAATGCCTCGCAGTCCATTGCTGATGGGGGAGAGATCCGCATTCAAATAGAAAAAGAGAGTGATCTCTGGAGAGGCGTTTTTTCAGAAAAAGAAGAGGAGGGTGGGAAGGAATGGGTAAAGGTCTCCTTTAGCGATTCGGGAAAGGGAATTGATCCCAAAGAGAAGGAAAAGATCTTTGAGCCCTTTTACACGACGAAGGAAGGAGGGACGGGTCTCGGCCTCTCCATTGTTCATAAGATTATAGAGAATCACCATGGGTTGATCAAAGTGGAGAGTCAACCGGGGAAAGGCTCTACATTCACCATCCTTCTACCCGCCAACTGAACGAGAAGGAGTTGATTTAGGAGGAAAGAGGTTGATGTCAAAGGATAAAATTTTAGTCGCGGATGACGAACAAAGCATGAGGGAATTCTTGGAGATCATGCTTAAAAAGGAGGGATATCGAGTCTCCCTGGCCTCCAACGGGGAGGAGGTCGTCAAGATGATTGAGAAGGACATCTTCGACCTCATCCTCCTGGATATCCGAATGCCAAAACTGGATGGGATTTCGGCCCTGAAAAAGATTAAGAGCGTCAATCCTGAAACCATTGTCATCATGATTACCGCTTATGCCTCCGCGGACTCTGCGATCCAAGCGATGAAGGAGGGGGCTTACGATTACATCACGAAGCCATTCAAGGTGGATGAGATTAAACTGATCATCCGGAATGCACTGGAAAAGAAGCAACTCCAGAAGGAGAACCTCCTATTGAAACAGGTTGTCAAGGAGCGTTACCACTTCGATAACATCATTGGTCAGAGCCCCAAGATGTTAGACCTCTACGACCTTCTGGAGAAGGTCTCTCCCACCAAAACAAACATCCTGATCACAGGAGAAAGCGGAACAGGAAAGGAATTGGTGGCAAAGGCCATCCATTATAACAGCCCCAGAAGGGACAAGCCTTTCGTCACCTTAAATTGCGGGGCCATCCCTGAATCGCTTATTGAGAGTGAGCTTTTCGGACACATGAAGGGAGCCTTCACCGATGCGATTGCCACCAAAAAGGGACTCTTCGAGGTGGCGGATGAAGGGACCATCTTCCTGGACGAGATCAGCGAGCTCCCCCTCATGATGCAGGTCAAACTACTTCGGGTCCTCCAGGATAAGGAGTTTAAGAGGGTGGGGGGAACTGAAGACATCCGGGTCGATGTTCGAATCATCTCTGCTACGAATAAGGACCTGGAGGAGGCGGTGAGAGAAAAAAGGTTTCGAGAAGATCTCTTTTATCGTCTCAATGTCATTCAGATCAAACTCCCTCCGCTTAGGGAGAGGAGGGAGGATATCCCTCTATTGGCAGAACACTTTTTGAAAAAATACTCAAAAGAACTCAACAAGGACATCACCAAGATCTCTCCTGAGGCCCTTCAAATCTTGCTCCAGTATGATTACCCCGGTAATGTCCGAGAATTACAGAACATTATTGAAAGGGCGGTTGCCTTGGAAACAGGCATGGAACTCTCCTCTCAGAACCTCCACTCCTATTTGAATGAACAACCTTCGATGAAGAAAGGATTATTTGACCTGGAAATCCCCCAGGAGGGAATTGACCTTGAACGCGTGGTGGAGGATTTGGAAAGAACCCTTCTCCTTAAAGCCCTGGATAAGACAAAGGGGATTAAAAAGAAGGCTGCGGAACTTCTCCATATCAATTTTCGTTCCATGCGTTATCGGTTAGAAAAGTATGGTCTGAACCATGAGGAAGACTCCCTCTTTAAGGAGAACTCCTCTTGAACTGTTTTGCCAGGTCTTCCTCTCGAACGAGAAAGAAGATCGGCCTTCCATGGGGGCAGGTCATGGAAAGGTCGAACGGATAAAGAGATTTCACCAGTTCTTCCATCTCCTCTTTCCTGAGGGGAAAGTTTGCGCGGATGGCCGAATGGCAGGCCATGGCGACCAGAATGGTCTCAACCTCCTCCTCCATCGCCTCCCCTTCTCTAAAATTTGCCAACTCCTCTAAGACATGACGGATCAATTCTTTGGCCGCCTTGGCTTCGAAAAAAGAGGGGATCGCCCTGAGGGCAAAGACGTCTCTTCCTATGGGATCAATCTCAAATCCCATCCTCTGGAGCCTTTCAAGATAACTCGTGAGGAGAAAGGACTCTTCCGCAGAGAACTCAAGGCTGATCGGGACAAGAAATCGATTGATGGAGAAAGAATGGGTCTCCACCTCCCTTTTAAATCTCTCAAAGAGGGCCCTTTCGTGAGCAGCGTGTTGGTCAATAAAGATTAATCCCCTCTCTTCCTCACAGAGGATGTAGGTCCCCTGAACCTGTCCGACAATTCTGGGAAGTTCATGGGGCTTAGGCCACGGTTTTGGATCAATTCTTTCCTCAAGAAAATGTTCTTTTTCTTTTCCTAACCCTAATGAAGGATCAAAAAGGGAGGAGTTTCCAAAAGAAGGAAGAAACTCTTCTTTGATTTCCAAGGATTTCGTGGAACCCCTCCGCTCTTCATATCGAATCTCTTTTTCTTGAAGGGAGCGGAGAGCCCGCACCACCACCTGATAAACCCTCTCTGGGTCCTTAAACTTCACTTCGGCTTTGGTCGGATGGACGTTCACATCTACTGAAGAAGGAGGAAGGGAGATAAAAAGCACAACCCCAGGATACCTCCCTCCTGGGAGGAGATGTCGATAGGCCTCAAGGATAGCCTTATAAAGGAGGCGGTCCCTGATCCCCCGCTGGTTCACATAGAGATAGATTCCCTCTGCTGTCCTTTTTGAAAAAGTTGGAAGGCTTGCATATCCCAAGACCCTGATCTCTCCGTCTTCAAATTCAAAAGGCTTCATCTGCTCCCAGGCCTCCCTTCCCAGAACCGATTCAATTCGAACCCTTAAGGAATCTGTTCCCAAATGGTCTTGGAGGATTCGACCTTCATGGATCAACTTAAAAGAGATGGTAGGGTGAGAGAGGCTCAATCTGAGAAAATGGTTCATGGATTGTCGAAGCTCTGAAGATATTGATTTCAAAAACTTCCTTTTGACCGGCACATTGTAGAAGAGACTTTTAACTTCGATCTCTGTTCCGACCGGACCCCCAACGGATGAGATATTTTTTATGACCCCACCCTCACAGAGGACTTTTGTCCCCACGATGGAATCCCTGACCCGGGTCTTAATCGTCATCTTGGAGACGGACGCAATACTGGGAAGGGCCTCGCCCCTAAACCCTAAGGTGGTGATTTGGTAAAGATCCTCGAGGGTTTTCAATTTGCTGGTGGCATATCGTTGGAGTGCGAGAGGAAGGTCTTCGGGCTCGATCCCCTCCCCATTATCCTGAACACGAATTAAGTGGAGTCCTCCCATCTTCAACTCGACAACGACCTCTGTGGCCCCCGCATCGATGGAATTCTCCATCAACTCCTTGACCACTGAGGCAGGCCGTTCAACCACCTCTCCAGCTGCAATGGCTTTTGTAATGGATTCCGGCAGGACCTGAATCTTCCGTGGCATCTTTGGGTCTTAGGAAGAGCTCGTCTTATCCTTCCTTATTTTCGATAAAGGTTCCTAATTTTCGAAACTTCTCGTATCTCAACTCCAACAGTTCATCGATCTTCATCTTTTCAATCTCTTTTAAATTTCGTTCGACTGCTTCTTTTAGAATCTCAGACATCGCCAGGGGATCTCGATGGGCCCCTCCCAAAGGTTCAGCGACGACTTCATCAACCACTCCTAATTGCTTTAGATCACGAGCAGTTAACCTCAGAGACTCGGCCGCCACCTCCCCTTTCTTTCCATCCTTCCAGAGGATGGCTGCACACCCCTCTGGAGAGATCACGGAGTAGATCGAATACTCCAGCATCAAAATGCGATCTCCAATCCCGATGGCCAATGCCCCACCACTCCCTCCCTCTCCAATTACAAGGGTAAGGATCGGAGTCCGAAGGGCAACCATGCTCCTCAGGTTTCGGGCAATGGCCTCTGCTTGTCCTCTCTCCTCAGCTCCTACCCCAGGATAAGCACCTGGGGTATCAATGAAGGTAATGATAGGTTTTTGGAAATTTTCAGCCATCTTCATTAATCTTAAAGCCTTTCGATACCCTTCAGGATGGGGCATCCCAAAGTTTCGGTAAACCATCTCTTTGGCGTCCGCTCCCTTCTGATGCCCGATGCAGACTACCGATCTTCCATTAAATTTCGAAATCCCACCGATGATGGCAGGGTCATCCCCGAAGGCTCTGTCCCCATGAAGTTCAATAAAGTTTTCAAAAATCGTTTGAAGATAGTGGAAGGTTCTAGGCCGATCGATATGCCTGGCCAGTTGGGTGATCTGCCAGCCTGTTAGATTTGAAAAAATCTCTTTCTGAAGCCGATGAAGTTTCTCCTCAAGATGCTTCAATTGTTCATCGAGGTGAACCCTTTTATCCCTCGAGAATCTCTTGAGATACTCTATCTCTCTTTCTAATTCGATAATCGGTTTTTCAAAATCCAGAAAGTGCTTGACCATGGTTTTTGCCACCCTATTTGAGGAAGAGGTCCACCCCTCCCAAAAGATTCTTAATCTCATTCTGAAGACGTGGGGAGGGATCTACCCGGTAATCCTCGGAAGGGGCAATCACGGTCTCCTGTTGATTTCCATCCATCAAATGGAGGAAGACGGGGGTAGATCCTTGATGTTCCAAGAGAATCTCTCTCAACTGCTCCAACTGTCCTTTTTTTAGGGAGGCGATGGGAATTCTGAGGTGAAGGGCTGGGGGAGTGGTTAAAGAGATCTCCGAAAGAGGTTTTATGTCTATCCCTTTGACCTTGATCTGTTCTTCGGAAAGATCGAGAGTTCCCCGGACCAACAGAGGCATCCCTCCCCTCAAATAATTCATCGAGGATTTAAAGACCTCGGGAAAGAGAATCACTTCTACAAACCCTTTTAGATCTTCCAAAGTCAAAAAGGCCATTCGATCTCCTCTTTTTGTAACAATCTCTTTTAGTCCGCTCACCAGTCCAACGAGCCTTACCTCAGACCCGTTGGGTAACTGGAGAAGGGTTGAGGAGTCCTGATCAGTAAATTTTTTAATCTCCTCTTGGTAACGCGTTAAGGGGTGACGGGAGATGTAAAATCCAATGGTCTCTTTTTCAAAGGCGATCAGTTGGTCCTCAGGGAATTCATCGATCTCTGGATATCGAACTCCCCCTTCCTCTAAGAGAGGAGCCCACATACTCAACTGATTCCCTTCTTTTTTCCGTTGAGCCCATTGGGACTCTTCAAGGAGGTCTTCCAGGACGGTCAGCATCTGGGAACGGTGTTTCTTAGAAAAGTCGAATGCCCCGCATTTAATCAAACTTTCGATCACCCTTCGATTCACCTTTCTCAAATCAACCCTCCGACAGAAATCTAAAAGGGATCTGTATCTTCCCCCTTCTTCCCTCTCTTTGAGGATCGCCTCGATCGCGGCATCGCCCACATTCTTCACCGCAGCCAGCCCAAATCGAATCTTGTTCCCCACCACGGTAAAATCTCTAAAGCTTTCGTTGATGTCCGGGGGAAGAATATCGATTCCCATCTCCCGACACTCAGCAATATATTTGACGATTTTATCTGCATTTTGGACCTCACTGGTGAGGGAGGCCGCCATAAACTCTATGGGATAATGGGCTTTTAAATAGGCAGTCTGGTAAGCGATCAATGCATAAGCCGCACTATGAGACTTATTAAACCCATACTCTGCAAATTTAGACATGTGATCGAAGATCTTTTCTGCTTTGGCCAAAGGAATTCGATTCTTTTTCGCCCCCTGGATGAACTTCTCTTTCTGCATCTCCATCTCCTTCGGATCTTTCTTTGACATGGCCCTCCGAAGGATATCCGCATCCTCCAAACTGAAATTGGCCAGAGAGCTTGCGATTCGCATCACCTGTTCCTGATAGACGATCACCCCATAGGTGTCCCTCAAGATTTCCTTCAGTTCTGGAATCTCATATCGAATATGAGTTTGGTCATGCCTTCGTTTAATAAATTCCTCCACCATCCCACTCTTAATAGGACCTGGGCGATAGAGGGCCACCAGAGCAATGATCTCTTTAAAATTCTCAGGTTTCAATTTCACAAGCAGATCCTTCATCCCTGAACTTTCAAGCTGAAAGATACCAAGCGTAGACCCTGAAGACAGAAGGCTAAAGGTCTTCGGATCGTTGAGAGGAATTTTTGAAAGGTCGATCTTTATCCCCCTTCCCTTCTCAATCATTCGAACCGTCTGGTCCACTACGGTGAGGGTCTTGAGGCCTAAGAAGTCAAACTTCACCAGGCCAATCCTTTCGACATCCTTCATGGAATATTGGGTCATCACCTCTCCGTCCTGACCTCGATAAAGGGGAAGATATTCCATCAAGGACTTATTGGAGATGACCACGCCAGCGGCATGGGTCGAGGCATGCCGGTTTAACCCTTCCAAGGATTTGGCAATGGTAAAGAGAGATTCCACCCGAGGATCTCTCCTTATCAACTCCTTCAACTGGGGTTCTTGTTGTAAGGCCTGATCGAGGGTGATGTTGGGGGTGTTAGGAATGAGTTTAGCAATTCGGTCCACCTCGGCATAGGGCATACCCATGACCCGCCCCACATCCCGGATGACCGCTCTTGCCTGCATCTTTCCGAAGGTGATAATCTGGGCTACATTCTCTTTCCCATACTTCTCCATCACATACTGAATCACCTCGTTTCGACCCTCCATGCAGAAGTCTACGTCCACATCCGGCATACTGCTTTTTCTCCCAGGGTTAAGAAATCTTTCGAAGATCAGATCATACTCAATCGGGTCTAAGTCCGTGATGTTCAGGGCATAGGCAACCAGACTCCCAGCGGCCGATCCTCTGCCGGGGCCTACGGGTATTCCTCCTCGCTTGGCCATATTAATGAAATCCGCAACGATTAAAAAATAGCCTGAATAGCCCATGGACTTGATGACCTTCAACTCCTCTTCGAGTCTGGTCCAGTAATGAGAACCTCTTTGACGATCTCCCTTTTCGCGGGAGGCTAACCTTCTTTCCAACCCCTCTCGGGCAACTTTTTCCAGATAACTGTCCAGGGTCTCTCCGGCAGGAACCGAGATCTTGGGGATATGCTTCTCCTCGAATTTCAGTTCCAGATTGCACTGATCTGCAATCTCAAGGGTGTTGGAGATCGCCTCCAGGTGATCTTGAAAGAGCCTGACCATCTCCTCAGGGGATTTAAAATAGAACTCATCCGTTGAGAATTTCATCCGATCACTATCCTGGAGGGTCTTCCCGGTCTGGATGCAGAGGAGAACTTCATGGGCACGGGCTTCTTCACGGCGGAGGTAGTGGCAATCATTCGTAGCGACAATAGGAATGCCACATTGATGGCTGATCTCAAGGAGGCGCTCGTTGAGAAGGAGTTGGTCCTCGATGCCATTGTTTTGAATTTCGATATAGAAGCGATTTCGGTCAAATATCTTCCTGTATTCTTCAGCGACCTGAATCGCTCTTCGCATCTCCCCTCGGCTGGCATAAATCGGAATCTCGCCCTTTAAACAACCGCTGAGCGCAATCAGGCCTTCGTTATATTGGCTGAGGAGCTGTTTGTCGACTCTGGGTTTATAATAGAATCCTTCAAGATAGGCCAGGCTGACCAGTTTGATGAGGTTAAAATAGCCTGTCCGATTCTTCACCAAGAGGGTAAGGTGATAGACTCCCTCCCCTCCAGGTTCTCCCCCTTTCTTTTCAAATCGACTATGAGGGGCTACGTAAACCTCACATCCGATGATCGGTTTAATGCCCTGTTTGATCGCCATTTGATAGAACTCAATCACCCCGAACATGTTCCCATGATCGGTTAGGGCCAGGGCCTTCATTCGAAATTTCTTGGCGGTCTCAAATAAATCTTCAAAACGGATAGCCCCATCCAACAGACTATACTGGCTGTGAAGGTGGAGATGAACAAAATCGGTATGTTCCATTCCTTGCCTTAACCCTTTGAGAGAGCCCCGCAACCTTTAGCGGGGATGATTTCATCCCTTTCTGATCAAACCCCTATTCAAAGTTAATCGACACCCCTTTATTCCCATTCAATCGTGCTCGGGGGTTTTGAGCTGATATCGTAAACCACCCGATTGACCCCCTTGACCTCATTGATGATTCGGCTGGAGAGTTGCTCCAAGATTTGATAGGGCAAACGGACCCAGTCCGCGGTCATTCCATCCTGACTTCTCACCACCCTTAAGGCAATAACGTTTTCATAAGTTCTTTCGTCCCCCATCACTCCTACGGTCTTAATCGGGAGCAAAATCGCAAAGGATTGCCAAACCTGATCCAACCAATTCCATTTTTTCATTTCTTCTAAGACAATCTCATCGGCTGATTTCAAAATTTCCAATCTCTCTTTGGTCACCTCCCCGATGATCCGGATGGCCAGTCCAGGACCTGGAAAAGGTTGACGCCGATTCACCTCCTCAGGAAGACCCAAGATTTTTCCCAATTTCCTCACTTCATCTTTAAAGAGTTCCCGCAGAGGTTCCACCAGCTTTAACTTCATCTTTTCAGGTAATCCACCTACATTATGATGGCTTTTAATGGTGGCAGAGGGGCCCTTCGAGGAGATGCTTTCAATCACATCGGGGTAAAGGGTTCCCTGGGCCAGAAACTTCACTCCACCGATCTTCCGTGCCTCCCTTTCAAAGATGGAGATGAACTTCTTTCCGATCCTCTTTCGTTTCTCTTCAGGGTCCACCACCCCCTTTAAGGTGTTTAAAAAGGGGACCTCGGCGTCGACATAAATCAAGGGGATTTGGAAATGTTGACGAAAGAGACGGACGACCTGTGAAGCCTCCCCTTTCCTAAGAAGACCATTGTTCACAAAAATACACTTCAACTGATCCCCTATTGCGCGGTGAAGAAGGAGGGCCACGACCGTGGAATCGACCCCTCCACTTAAAGCACAGATCACCTTTCCTCTCCCAATCTTTTCCCGTAGTCCGAGGATTGTCTGTTTTAGAAATGAATTCATCGTCCAAAGGCGTCTACACCCACAGATCGAGAAGAGAAAGTTTCTAATCATCTCTGTGCCTTTTCGAGTATGTTGAACTTCCGGGTGAAACTGAAGACCATAAATCTTCCTCCGGCTATCTTCGATAGCCGCAAACGGGGTATTCCTTGAACGTCCAATCGCCTGAAATCCAGAAGGCATTGTGTGGACTTGATCTCCATGGCTCATCCAGACCTGAATCTGGCTTCCCTTCCTTCCAACCCCTTTAAAAAGTTCTCCATCGTGTTCGAGGGTCAACTTTGCCTTCCCATACTCCCTCTTCTCAGAAGGGATGACTCTCCCCCCTAACTGCTGGGCGATTAACTGCATCCCATAGCAGATTCCTAAGATAGGGATTCCCATCTCAAAGACCCTTGGATCGCATCGAGGCGCCTCCTTCGCATAAACACTGGCCGGTCCTCCGGAGAGGATGATCCCTTTGGGCGATAACGATCGAATCTCATCGATCCTTATAAAGTAAGGGTGAATCTCGCTATAAATCTGACATTCTCTCACCCTTCTGGCAATGAGTTGGGTATATTGGGATCCGAAATCCAGAATTAGAATCTTATCAAATGGGGATGGGCTCTCTATCACTATTTGGCTCTCAGGTTTGGAGTAGAAGGGAAGTTGACAAAAGGAATTGAGCAACCTCAATGTTTCAAAAAATATCTCCCATCTTTCAACTCATATTGATAGGAGACTCCTTTTCGATAGAAGAGGTCGTTTTTGCGAAGCAGTTGGGCTGAAACCAGTTCCTCAAGCTGAGAGGGGTACTTCCCCTTTTCCAAATAATAAATCTCAAGAGCATTTTTAATCCGATTCATCTGGGCCTTGTGGACATATTGGGTGGGGGGCTCGATCCGGACCCGCTCGACCTTAGAATCCCAAAAATGTTGGATAAAACCTGGTTTAAAATAAATGAGCACTAAGAAGAGAAAGATTAAGAAAGCCCCATAGTAAACAAAGGCTAAGGCCTCTTTGAAATTGATCATCCGTACTTTCTTAACAAGGCTTGGGGTTCGAATCCCAACCACTTCGATCATCCCCATCTCTAAGAGATTGACCAAGATTTCACTGGCATTAAACTTCCCCAAAAGACTCCGATCGATGATCTCCTGGACGGTTCGGGTCCCATCGACGAGGTTAAATATGAGTTCCTGCTCTGAGGTCAGTTTTTCTTTTAGGTAAGTCGGTTGGGGGATGGCCTCGGAGGTTTTAGGTTCGATGGGAAGGACCTTCTTAAATACCAAGTGAGGGGAAAAGATCTTCTTTTCAATCTCTGACCATTCATCGACCATTCGTAGGATGTTCAGTAAAACTTGCTCCGTGCTCAAGGCAAAAGGGATCTTCTTATAGCTTTCCACCAGTTTTAGGTCAAAATTGAATATCCCATCTTCCCACCAAAAGAGGTCATAGATGGTCTCGTAAATTTGGGTGGAGATCACCTTGAGCACATCCTCCTTGGTCAGGAGTTTGAGTTCGACAAGGATTTCCCCTAAGTATTTGAGGGTCTCTTTTTGGATCTTTAATACCCGTTCCAATTGCTCTTCGGTAATCAGTTGAGCCTTGACCAATATCTCCCCGATCAGGTCCTTCTTCCCCCGATAGTTGGCATAAACATGGACGATCATTCCGTCGACGAAATAGATTTCAGCAAGGTTTTTGCCGCGTCGGATTTTTAGAATCCCTGTTTTCAACTGCTGTCCAATCAATTGGATAATCTCTGTAATGCTGAAATCTTTTAACGTCCCCTGAAGTGCCATCCTATCTCCTCTTAAAGGGTTTCTCCTGTCATTGAGAACATCAATCTAACTTCAGGCCTCCGTTTCAAATTTAGGTTTGAGTCTTAAGATCTTCCGAATGGAAAGGAAGTAGAAAAGGGCAAAAAGACCTCCCCAGATCATGGCTTTCCACCAGGCAGAAAACGAAGGGGAAAGGAAGGAGGGGATCGCTCCTTCCCAATAGTAGAATCTCAAGATAAAGACGAAGAAGAGAAACAGCAAAAGGAGTCCTCGAAACGGATGATTTCCCCACACATAGGCGAACCCTATAAAAATGAAGGAGAGGAACCGACCAATGAGATGATTCTGCTTCTGAAAGGTTTTTACCTGGATGGATTTCTTCTCAGCAATCTTGGGATGAAGTTTCTCTTTCTGGATGAAGATTCGATAGCAATTGAAGCAGACGAACTCCTGTTCGGATTCCCCCAAATAGAAACGGTGGGTTGGGCTTCCGCACATCGGGCAACGGGTTAAAAACCGCTTGGTTCGCGCATATCTGGAAATCCCCATCAACAATCCTAAAAAAAGGATCGGAGCAAGAAAGGGGATCCTCGATGGGATTCTCTCGAACCAGGCCTTAAACAACCTGAAAAGAAGTCCTTCCTTCCCGATGTATTGACTCAAAACCCTTGCCCATAGCCGTTGAGAGGTCAATACTTCATCTACCACCAATCGATTCATATTCGGGGAATCAATCGCCATATAATAGTCTACCAACCTGGGGTCCAGCTGTCGGGCCTTTTGAAAGGCCCGATCGATCTTACTCGATAGGAAAGTCTCTTGAGAATGGGCTCGATAGAGGTTGAAATAGTAAGATCCTTTTTCAGGATAGAGATGAATGGCTTGTTGATAAGCAGAAATGGCCAGATGGGTCTGTCGTTGGGCCAGAAAGACATTGCCAAGGTTTGAAAATCCCTCACTGAATTTATCATCAGATTGAAGAGCCCTTCGATATAATTCTTCCGCCTGAGCATATCGGCCTTGCCTCTTCTCAATCAACCCCAACGTGAAAAGAACCTCGGGGTCATCCGGTGAAGAGGTCAACCAGGCTCTCAATCTCTCCTCGGTCGTTTTGTTCCAGTCTTCATGGTTGGCCTGGTATAGGTCTAAAACGATCTCGGAAGAAGGGCTATCGAGAAAGGTGGAGGAGGTTCGAAGAAAGAAAGGAAGGTAGACCACCAGGATGAGGAAGACCAAGATCAATTGCCTCTCTCTTTGGCTCACATACCCCCATAAGAGGAGGGACCAGTAGAGAAGGGACCAAAGGATGTCCAATCGGAGAAATAAAGGGATGAATAGAACA
>FWPV01004394.1_pt1 | contig 30173 bp, 23 predicted proteins | sample 2228371 | NCBI WGS metagenome assembly FWPV01 (sample SAMEA103939776, study PRJEB20133) | metagenome | reverse complement strand
TTGAGAAAAGTTTAATAAAATTTTAAAATAAATATAAAAGCCCCGCTATAGTGGGGCTAATGATGTATCTTTTCGTCACTTAATTTTTTCCTTGATTTTTATTTTAAAAATATGCTATAATAATTTTTGTTATTAGGGGGAAAAATTAAAGCGGCTTAAATTTTTATCTTCTTTATAATTAATTAGGCCGAAAATAATCTCTTTAATTTTTTCTTTAAGCCATAAGCGCTGTATTTTTCGTCTATTTTATTTGACAAAAAATTTCCTCACGTTAAAATAAGAAAATAAAAAAATAGTTCTTTGGCTCGAAAAAGCACAGGTTTAAGAGCAGGGAAGTCCGTGAAAAGCGGACACAGCCCCCGCTACTGTAATCGGGGACGAATCCCGGAAAAGGCCACTCTTCCGGTGGAAGGGGAAGGCCCGGGAGGAGGATGATCCGAGAGTCAGGAGACCTGCCTTAAGCCTTGAGCAGCCCGCCTGCGGGAGGAAGGAAGGGTTGATTTTTTTTGGCCAAAATTACTTCCTCTTGAGCGGGAACCAAAGGAAAGGAGATGAAAGTGAAAAAATCTATCTTCCTGGTTATTTTTCTTTCTCTCGTCTTCTTTTTGGGGCCCAACGTGCTTCATGGCCGACAGGAAAAAGAAACATCCCAGGAAAAGGAAAAACTGAAGCTGCATCATGAAATCGTCGTGACTGCTACCCGACTGGAAACACCTGCCCTGGAAATAGGCAATGCCATCGTGGTTATTCCTGCCGAAGAGCTAAGGAAGCAAGGTTTGGCTACGGTGGCCGAAGCCCTGGCTCAGTTGACCCATTGTTTTTTAACCCAGAATGGAGGCGCAGGCGCTGCCGCCTCTGTCCTTCTGCGAGGAGCTAACTCAGAACATACACTGGTTTTAATCGACGGCGTCGAGGTAAACGACCCTGTCTCTCCTTCTCGCGCTTATGACCTATCACACCTTCTGCTGGCTGATGTCGAACGGATCGAAATTCTACCTGGGGCGCAGAGCCCTCTTTATGGTTCAGATGCCATGGCAGGAGTAATCCATATTATAACCAAAAAACGAGACCTCCACCGCTTTACCCTGGCCAGCGAAGCTGGCTCTTTTTCAACCTTGCACACTAATATGTCTATTGGGGGTAAGCTCAAAGGAATCAGTTATCGGCTGAGCGGCGCAAGGTTCCAGACAGGCGGCGTCTCGGCCGCCAGCTCGTTCTATGCGGGAAACAAAGAAAAAGATGGTTACACTAACACCAGCGCTTCCGGTCACCTCTTTTGGCCTCTCGGCTCGCAAAAAGAAATAGAATTAAATTTCCGTTATCTCAAAGCCAGGACTGACCTGGATAATTACGGAGGTCCTTACGGAGACGACCCCAACAATCAGCAAGACATGGATACATTCTTGGGCAAAGTAAATTATCGCTCACTCAGCCTTGGCTCTCGCTGGGAACAAAGGATTTCTTTGTCTTTCGTCCTGAACTCCCGGGAAAATTCCAACCCTGAAGATGCAACTCACCCGGCAGAAAGAGAGGAGGGGCGATTCAAAAGCTGCTTCTTTCAATTTGACTGGCAGAATAATTGGTTCTTGACGGAAAACCACACGCTTACTTTCGGCGTGGAGCAGGAACAAGAAGAAGCTGAATCAGATTATCTTTGGCTCTCAGCCTATGGCCGCGATAGAAGCTATTTCCCCGCGAAAAAAGCTACCTCCACCGGGATTTATATCCAGGACCATGCTAAGCTCAGCTCTTCATTTTTCCTCACCGCGGGTCTCAGAGCAGACCACCATTCCCGCGCTGGGTTGGCTGTGACTTATCGTTTAGCCCAGTCTTATTTTCTGGAAGCGACGTCAACTAAATTCAGAGCCTCGCTTGGTTCTGGTTTTAAGGCGCCCAGCCTTTATCAGCTTTACGCGCCGGCAACCTTCTGGGGGCCAATCGGGAATGCTTCTTTAAAGCCAGAAAAGAATTTTTCCTGGGACATTGGCCTGGAACAAATTTTGTTTCATCAGCGAGTCATCATTCAGCTCAATTATTTCTTTATGCGCTTCCGCAACCTCATCCAGTTTGATTATGCCTCTGGCTACCAAAATGTAGGTCGAGCTGAAACCTGGGGTTGGCAGCTGGAAGCCTATATGAAACCATTTTCTTTTGTGCGGACCAATTTAAACTTTGGCTGGGTTAAGGCCAGAGACCTTACTCATCAAACACCCCTGCTCCGGCGGCCTGATTTCCAAGCTAAAGCAGAATTCGAAATTAAATTTTCCCCTTCCTGGAAATTATTATTTAGCGTGACTCGGGTCGGGGAAAGGGAAGATATCGATTATTCCAACTGGATTGGCGTGAGGGTAAAAATGCCAGGTTTTACTTTGGCCAGGGCAGCTTTAATCCTCTGGCCGGAAAATAAATTTTCTTTTCATCTTCGTCTGGAAAACCTGACCAATTGCCGGTACGAGCTGGTTAAAGGATACGGAACTCCTGGCTTCTCGGTTTATACTGGCTTTGCCTTCTCGTTTTAAATTAATATGACTCATCTCTCGAATATTTGATAAAAAATATAAAACCTGGCCGAGAAACTATAAGATTTCTCGGGAATATGTGTGGAATCCAGAGCGAGAATATCAAAGCGAGAACGAAGAGAGTATCCCCAGCGTTTTGATTAGGCCTAACTCTAACAAAAAGAAGAAGCTGTTAATCTTCTCTTATCTTCTCTTCTCTATGAGATAAAATATTTTCACCAACCAATTTGGAGAAGAGCCATTAATATTTTTAAATTTAAATGGCGTCACCTCGGCATTAAGGGAGGACCAAATAGTTAGGAATGAGCCTATAATCATATTTAATTTCTGATTATGACTCGCCAGGCGTTTACCTGAAGGTTCAAAAGCAGAGAGAAGAGCCGACAAGGTAAGCTTCTCGGTGGCGATGAATGGAGCCGATTCTAAAGGAAGCATTATAATGTCCGAGAGATGTTTTTCGATTGGCTAATTTTAATCGTTGACATCCTCCTTAAGAAAATTATAATGATAATTATTATCATTAAGTAGGAAAAAATGCCGTGTTCATGGAAATGGCGTTCAAAAGCCTCGGGCTATAAAGGCCGCTGGAGTAGAGCCCGAGACCTTGTTCTCGATTTTCTTTCTCACCATAAAGGTCATTTTAGCGCTAAGGATATTTATACCTCTCTCCATCATCAGTTTCCTCGTCTTGGCCTGGCCACGGTGTACCGGACCCTGGAACTGCTTACTCATATTGGGTTTCTCACCCGGCTAATAACCGCTGACGGCCAGAATCGGTATGAATTTAAACCTCCTTTGCCCGAAAACCACCATCACCATTTGATCTGCCTTCGCTGTGGCCAAATCTGGGACACGACTGACTTCGTCCAGGAAGAGGTAGATTTAGTCCATAAAATGGAAAAGGCCATAAGAGAAAAGCATCGTTTCCTCATCGCTGACCATCAAATGGCCTTTTATGGCTTCTGCCCTCACTGTCAGAAGGAAACAACCTAAATGAAAGGAAAAGAATCATGAAGAAAAACAGGCCACCTTTCATCTTGTTCAGCGGAGCTGTTTATCCAGTAATTTTTTTTCTTCGGAGATTAAAATGAAGCGCCCTTTCTTACCTTCTCTATTCTTTACTCTCATCTTAACCATTATTGCTGTCTTGGCGATAATTTCTCTTAAACCCCCTTCTCTTTTTGGCTGTCGGGGGAATATGGCCTGGCGTTTCCTCCCTATTGAGATAGCCAGAAAGGAATATGCTCGTTTAGAAGCTCAGTTGAAACAAGAAAAAGAGAAACTCTCGCTTCTGGCTTTGCCTCCCGAGATGGAAAAGTGGATTAAGTTTTATGGCAACCCTGTTTTTAATCCTGGACCGCCTGGTTCCTGGGAAGAAAAAAGTGTCGACTGTTTTACCATTGGCTATTATTTTGGCCAATATATGATGTGGTACGTGGGAACGCCAGAGAGCCTCAACTGCCAGATTGGACTCGCTACCTCGCCCGACGGAATTCACTGGACGAAACATCCCGACAACCCAATTATTCGTCTCGGGCCTAAGGGTTCTTGGGATGAATCCATCCTCATCTGTCAATCGGTTATTTATGACCAAGAAGAAAAGCTTTTCAAAATGTGGTACATCGGGGGCACGCCGCAAGGCGTCTTTTCCATAGGTCTGGCCACGTCTCCCGATGGAGTACATTGGACTAAATATGCCGGTAACCCCGTTCTCCGCGTGACCGAGCCGTGGGAAGGAACCGTTATGGAGGCCTTTACTGTTTTAAAGACCAAAGAAGGCTATAAAATCTGGTATGGTGGCAATGACTTAAGCCGAGATAAGGCAGCCATCGGCTATGCCTCATCCCCGGATGGCATCACCTGGGTTAAACATCCTGACAACCCTATTTTTACCCCCGATTTACCCACCAGATGGGATGGCTATAGCGTGAGTGACCCGGACATCATTTATCACGACGGCATCTACCATATGTGGTATAAAGGGTGGAAAAGAAAAGGGGGGAACGCCTGGATTGGCCATGCCATTTCTTATGATGGAATAAACTGGGAAAGGGACGAAGAGAATCCTGTCCTTCTGACTTCTTCTCTGCCTGGAGGATGGGATAATTATGAAGTATACCGACCTCGCGTCGTTCTGGGCCAATCGCCTGAAGGCGGGCCTACCTTTACTATTAATCGCATGTGGTATTCTGGCCGGAATTACAGCTTAACGGCTCAAATCGGCATTGCCCACCAGTTCCAAAGCTCGAACCGAGGAAGAAGAATTAGAGGCCGCTTTCCGAATGTAACCCAGGATGAAATGCAGTTAGCCGTGGAAGAAAGCGGAAGCAGGGAAAAAATTATCGCTTATTTCACCCCGTGGATGGGACAGGTTAAGCTTACGGTTTACTCTGCTGAAGGTAAGCCCGTAAGAACCCTGGTGTCCGCCTATCAGTTGCCAGGATATTATGAGTTAAGCTGGAACAGTACTGATTCGCGGGAGCGACCGCTCAAACCTGGTCTTTATTTCCTCGAACTGGCGGCTGAGAACTACCTTCTCTCCCGAGAAATAATAATCAAATAAAATTAACTAAATAAAAATTTATGCGTAAGGAGGCTTTTTTTGAGCTTTTATAATAATTATGGCCTCAAGACTAAAGTCATTCATGCCGGTTCAGAGCCAGACCCTCTCTACGGCGGAGTTTCTGTTCCTATCTTCCAATCCTCCACTTTTGCCTTTCGATCAGCGGAACACGGAGCCGCTCTTTTTGCCGGCGAAGAAAAAGGTTATATTTATACTCGTCTGGGCAATCCTACCATTCATGCTCTGGAAGAATGCCTGGCTTCGCTGGAAAATGGCACCGCTGGCCTGGCTACAGCCACGGGCATGGCGGCAGTAACCACCGTGTTCTTCACCCTTCTCGAGCAAAACACGCATCTTATCAGCACAGCTTCGGTTTATGGCCCTTCCCGCGTGGTGGTCGAGAAAGAACTTTCTCGGTTTGGAGTCACCTCTTCCTTCGTGGACACCTCTCACCTGGATAATGTTCGCCAGCATCTCCGGCCAGAAACGAGGCTTATTTTCCTCGAAACACCCGCCAACCCAACCATGGCCTTGACCGACATCCAGGCATGCTCCGCCTTGGCTAAAGAAAAAGGATGCTTGGTTGTCGTCGACAACACCTTTGCCAGCCCTATTCTCCAGAATCCTCTTGACCTGGGAGCAGACATCGTTATTCATAGCTTAACCAAGTTTATCAACGGTCACAGTGATGTCGTCGGAGGGGCCATCATTACCCGCGACGACAAACTTCATCAACGATTGCGCCAAGTACTTATTAACCTGGGGGGCACTATGGACCCGCATCAGGCCTGGCTCATCCTGCGCGGTGTAAAAACCCTGGCTCTGCGCGTAGAAAAAAGCCAGGAAAACGCGATCAAGCTGGCTCATTTCCTCCAGGGCCATCCTCGGGTTGGTTGGGTAAATTATCCTGGACTGGAAAGCCATCCCCAGTATGAGCTGGCTAAAAAACAGATGCGCGGACCTGGCTCTATGCTCTGTTTTGGGCTTAAAGGCGGGTTAGAAGCAGGCCGTCGCCTGATTAATTCCGTTCGATTATGTACCCTGGCTGTTTCCTTGGGAGGAATCGAGACACTGATTCAACATCCGGCCAGCATGACCCACGCTTCAGTGCCCAGAGAGAAAAGGGAGGAGGCGGGGATTACCGATGACCTCATCCGCCTCTCTGTTGGCGCGGAAGACTTCGAGGACCTTAAAGCAGACCTGGAACAGGCCTTGGCCAAAATTTGAATTATTAGCCGGCATTAATATAAGAAATCCTAAGATGATAGGCTGCGACTGACTTATCCTCCTGGGTTCAAAGATGCTTCCTCGGATTTAGAGATGCTTCTTAGGTTATATGCAAAATTAATATTCTTAGGCCAATGCCAATAAGAATCAGCCCCCCCACAACCTCTGCCCTTTGTCCGGCGACCCGACCCAAATAAGGGCTAAGAGCAGCGGCTACTAACGTCAGAGCAAAAGCTACGCACCCGATAATCGAAGCAGCCGACCAGATAGATATGTTCATGGCGGGCAGGCTTAGCCCGACGGCTAACGCATCCAGGCTCGTGGCGACAGAAAGGAAAATAAGCGGCACACCTTTAGTCTGGTCGTAGGATATCTTCATTTTCTCTGGAGTCTTTTTTAACCCAGAAAATATCATCCGGCTCCCGACGATAGCTAAAATGCTGAAGGCCAGCCAATGGTCAAGATGTTGGATTAAGCCTATTATTTTTTCTCCCGCCAACCAGCCTAATATGGGCATAATAAATTGGAAGAAACCAAAATGGAAGGCTAGACGAAGGGCTGGCCGCCAGCTCAGGCCTCTTCGACTCGCGCCGATGCCCACGGTTACAGCCAACGCATCCAAGGCTAAGGCAAGAGCAATCAAAAAAATCATGCTTTATTTTTCTCCGTGGCCGCAATTGGCATAGGGCCATTTATATTACAAAAAGAAAAATTTTGGTAGACAGAACCTTAGCCTGGAAGCTGGGCTAGCCTTTAGAAAAAACAGAATTTGTTTTATAATAGTAATTCTGCCTTTTTTGGCCCATGTCCACTGTAGAGTCTTCGCTAAGGCGAGAAGAAGTTATCCGTCTCCGGGGAGTGAGGGTCCACAATCTTAAGAACATAGACCTTGACCTTCCCCTTTATCGCCTGATCGTGGTGACTGGCCGGAGCGGGTCAGGAAAATCATCCCTTGCTTTTGACACTCTTTATGCCGAGGGACAAAGACGTTATATTGAATCCCTTTCCGCTTATGCCCGCCAGTTTCTCGAGCGCATGGACAAGCCTGATGCCGACCTTATCGAAGGTATTACACCTGCCGTGGCCATTCAACAAAAAGCGGCCACGAAAAACCCGCGCTCGACCGTAGCCACGGTGACCGAAATCCATGATTACCTCCGTGTTCTTTTTGCCCGCATCGGCACTATCCATTGTCTTCAATGCGGCCAGCCAGTCGACCGCGACACGGTCGACTCGACAGTCGAGGACCTTTTTTCCTGGCAACCGAACCGAGAAGTAAACATCACCTTTAACTGGGCTTTAGAAAAAGATTTAGCCCAGCTTAAAAAAGAAGGTTTTACCCGTGTTTTCAAGCAAGGGAAAGTAATAACTTTCGATGAATTCCGGCCAGGCCGCCGCATGACGAACGTGGATGTTTTTGTTGACCGCGTCAAAATTGACCTGGAAGAAAGAGAAAGACTGGTGGATTCCCTGGAGATTGCCCTTCGCTGGGGCGAGGGAAGGATAAAAATTATTTCCTCTTCGGGAGAATTCAGGCTTTATTCCCAACGGCTGGAATGCAAAACTTGTCATCTCGCCTATGAAGAACCTTTCCCCAACCTTTTTTCTTTTAACTCGCCTCAAGGGGCCTGCCCTGTTTGCCATGGCTTTGGCGACCTGGCAGTGCTGGATGAAGACAAAATAATTCCTGACCGGAAAAAATCCCTTGCCGAAGGAGCTATTGAGCCCTGGTCGAAGCCAGGTTCATATGGACTTCAGGAAGAATTAATCGACGAAGCCCGGCGAAGAGGCATCCCGGTAAATATCCCTTTTGAAGACCTCAAGCCCAAATGGCAGCGCTTCATTCTCGAAGGTGGTGATGGCTACTACGGGGTAAAAGGTTTCTTTGAATGGCTTCAGAGCAAAAAATACAAGGTCCAGGTGCGGGTTCTTCTCAGCCGCTACCGCAAATACGTCCCCTGTCCTTCCTGCCAGGGAATGCGCCTCAACCCGCAGGCCCTTAGCGTTAAAATTAAAGGAAAATCCATCGGCGAAGTCACCCGTTTGACGGTCAAGGAGGCAGAAGCTTTTTTCCGTTTTCTCTCTCTGTCTCCTTTGGAAAAAAAGATAGCCGAGCCCTTAATCACCGAAATTCAAAATCGGCTCCGGTTCCTTCTCGAAGTTGGCCTGGATTATCTTACTCTGGACCGGATGACATTTACGCTAAGCGGCGGCGAAGCCCAGCGAATAAACCTGGCCGCTGCTCTCAGCAGTTCTCTGGTCGGGACTCTCTTCATTTTAGATGAACCTTCCGTAGGCCTTCATCCCCGGGACAACCAGAGGCTTATTCTCACGCTAAAATCACTTAAAGATATGGGGAATACCGTTTTGGTCGTGGAACACGACGCGGAAATTATTCGCTCGGCTGAATATATAATTGACCTCGGGCCAGGGGCAGGAGAGGCTGGCGGGTGGGTGCTTTTTTCTGGCCCGATGGAGAAATTTTTGCAGAGTTCCTCCACGCTGACCGCTCGGTATCTTCGGGGAGAATTTAAGATAGAACCTCCTTTACGCCGACGAAAACCTAAGCTTTATTTAGAAATTATCGACGCCCACAAACACAACCTTAAGCATATTAACGTTCGCCTTCCCCTCCGCTGCTTTACCTGTGTTACGGGGGTTTCCGGTTCAGGCAAAAGCACGTTACTCCATGATGTTCTTTTCCTTGGCTGGGAAGGCCAGGCTCGAGGCGGTTTTAAAGAAATCCGGGGCCTGGAATTAATCGACAAAATCATCATGGTGGACCAATCCCCTCTCAGCACTTCTCCTCGTTCGATCCCAGCTACTTACATGAAGGCCATGGATGGCATCCGCGACCTCTTTAGTCAAACACGAGAAGCCCGCCTTCTCGGTTTTTCCCCAGGTTCCTTTTCTTTCAACACTCCTGGCGGAAGATGCGAGGAATGTAAAGGCGCGGGACAGCAGGTAGTAGAGATGCAATTTCTTTCAGACATCATCCTCACCTGTGACCTCTGCCACGGCCTGCGTTTCAAGCCGGAGATATTAGAGGTTAAGTTCAAGGGCAAATCCATCGCTGATGTCTTGGCCATGAGCGCCCAGGAGGCCTTAGAATTCTTCCACGAATCGCCCGAAGTTACCCGCTGTCTTCAGCCGCTAATCGACGTGGGTCTGGATTATTTGCGTCTGGGTCAGCCGACGACTACGCTTTCTGGTGGTGAACTCCAGCGACTGAAGCTGGCTCATCACTTGATTCACGAAAAAGGGAAAAAGGTTCTCTACCTTTTTGACGAACCCACCATCGGTCTCCATGCCGCTGATATTTCGGTGCTTATCAGGTGTTTCCAGCGATTGGTCGATGAAGGCCATACAGTTGTCGTCATCGAACATAACCTTGATATGGTCAAATGCGCTGATTATATCATCGACCTCGGTCCAGGAGGCGGAGACCAGGGAGGAAATATTGTAGCTTGCGGCTCACCCGAAGAGGTGGCCAGCTGTCCTTCCTCGATTACTGGTCAATACTTGAGGAGAGTATTAAAAGACTCAGCTTAACGTCTGATTTCCTTCTTGATGGCTTCCATCAACCCGGGATGAACCTCTAAACCAAGGGAAATTGCTTTCTGGAGACAAGCCCACGCTTTTTTAAATTCTTTTAAACGATAGAAAGCAACGGCCAGGTTATTATAATTAACTGGATTATCAGGCTCTACTTTTAGCAGGTCTTCATAGGTAGCCGCCGCTTCCTCCCATTTTTCCAGAGCCAGCAGGAGGGCAGCCAGGTTGCTCAAAGCCTGCCTGCTTTTTCGGTCGCAGCGGATGGCCTGACGCCATTGGGCCAGGGCTTCCTCGATTTCGCCCTGCTGAAAGGAACAGATGCCGAGGTTATTCCAGGCTAGAGCTGACTCCGGCTGAAGAGCCAAAGCCTTTTTTGCTTCCTCGGCTGCTTGCGGCCATAATTTTTTCTGAATATAAGCCGAGCTTAGGTTGAGGTGAACAGCAACTGTATTTAGTCCCAGGGCTAGGGCCTGGTGCAAGTTGTTTATCGCTTCTTCTATATTTCCTAAAAGGAGAAGACAAGTACCCAGGCCTTCATGAGCCTCAGCCAAACCAGGAGAAAGAGTCGCTGCCCGCTGAAAATATTCCTTGGCATCTTGTAATTTATTTTGCTCTAGATAGCAATTGCCCAAATTATGAGCTGCTTTGGCGTGGCCAGGGTCGATAGCCAGGGCCAGTTTAAACTCTTCCATGGCTTGCTCCCTTTTTCCTTGCCGATGGAGAATTTTACCTTTCATGTTGTGGGCTTCAGCAAGCTCAGGGTCATAAGCGAGAGCCATGGTGACTGTTTCCAAAGCGCGCTCATCCTCTCCCTTCCGAAAATAAACCTCAGCTAAATTAGCCAGACCAAGCGGAAACCGAGGGTTGAGGCTCAAAGCTCGCACCAAAAGCTCCTCAGCTTCAACCTCTCGACCAAGCCTTAAAAGAACATCAGCCTGGTTACTGAGGGCTTCTACCAAACGAGGCCGGATGGCCAGAGCTTTTTGGTAAGCCTCCAGCGAACCCTGGAGGTCACCTTTCTTTGATAAGGCAATCCCTAAGTTATAAAGGACTCGAGCGTAGTCCGGTTTTTTTTGGAGAATTCTCTGGTAAAGATCAATAGCTTCATCCAGCGCCCCTTGCCGCCTCCGGGCAATGCCCATGAGGTTAAGAGCTTCTAGAGAGTCAGGATTTAACCGAAGAGCCTCCTCCGCAGCTTTAATAGTTTCCTCATAATCTTTATTTTCCAGCGCCAGAAGGGCCATGTTCAGATAAACATCTTCCGGGCTGTTAGGTGCTTCTTTTAAAGTCGCTAATCCTTTGGCTCCGAGTTCGTTTTCTGCCCTTTTTATCAACCGAGCTATTTCTTGATAAAGAGAAAGAATAACCTCTCTCTTTTCCTTAGGAAGGGGAAAACGGAACCGGTTAAACCCTCTTTCGCGGGAATGCTGAATTATGGCCAGGTTCAGCGCATCAAGCGTCTGGCCTCGGTTCCAGAGGTCCATGACCGAGGCAGAGTCAACGGTATGCACGGCTCCAAAAACATGCGCCAGTTCATGCTCAAGAGCTCTCCTGGTTTGGGCTTCATTATCCGTAAGCCTGACTACCGCCATTCCTTGCTGGTACAGAGAGAAGCCAAACAACCGCGATGGAAGGTCACGTCGGCCTATAAACCCGATGGCCATTACCTCTTCTTCTCTCGGCATATCTTCTTCCATCGCTTCAGCTGCTTCCTCAAAGCTGGAGAACTTTTGTTGAGGTTTCCAAACTTCCCATTGGGCTGGGACGAGCTTTAGGCCAGCATGTTTTTCCAGGGGAAGCGAAGCCTGAGATAAGATCTGGCTCACCCTTTCTTTCCATCTCTCCCTCAACGTCACCGCTTCGTCCACCAAGATGACTACTTTAACTTCCCTGATTTCTTCGCTAAAGAAAGGAGCAATTGTTGAGGAGGGAAGCAAATTCAGCTCAAAGATAAAAGAAAAGGCTAAACTCAAACCAACAAATATATTCATCCGGCGACCCTTCGCTTTAGCTTTAACCCCATTATATCTTTTCCCAATAATTTGTAAAATCCTCAGAGGTGAGCTCTTTTCCCCCTGAGAATCACCGCGGGTGGTGATTGACGTTGTTCCTTCGGCCAAATTAAACATTTAATCAGAGAAATTTAAATTTTTATGGCGTGATGAAAGCTTATCCTTGCCTGGCCGAGAATGAGATACTCTTCCCCTCTCCTGTAGGTGAAACTAACCTGACTTGCTCGGTCCGGCGGCCAAACCTTTCCTTTAGCCGTGATTTAGTCAGACTGCTTCGTCTTATCCACTCTCTCACCGGGTTTGACGCCTCCCCGTACCGAGAATCAACCCTTCGGCGCCGTCTGCAGCTCAGGCTTCAGGCCACAGGCTGCCGCACGATTAATGATTATATTAGCTTTATTCGCCAAAACCCTCAGGAGGCAGGGAATTTTCAAGAAAATCTTTTGATTCATGTTTCCCGCTTTTTCCGCGACCGGCCTGTTTTTTCTTATCTTGAACGTCGAGTTCTTCCATCTTTATTAGATAACCTTTGCTGGCGTCAACGTCGCACCCTGCGGATATGGTCGGTTGGATGTGCCTCAGGTCAAGAACCGTTTACGCTGGCGATGATCCTCCATGGGCCTGTCGTCGAACGAGGGCTTCACCCCATTATTCTCGCCACGGACGTTTCTTGGCGCGTTCTGGCCCGGGCCAGAGAAGCTCTTTTTACTCGCCATGACCTGCGTCCAATTCCCAAACCACTAAGAAAAGCTTACTTCCTCGAAGAAAGGCCCGGTTTCTACCGCGTTTCTTCTTTACTCCGTCGGATGGTTGTCTTTCGCCAGCATGACTTTGTCCATGAGGTCCCCCCAGGAAAATTTGACCTGGTTTTATGTCGCAACGTGCTTATCTTCTTCCAACCCGAAATTCATGATTTTTTGCTCCAAAAAATCACTCAGTCTATCACTCCCGGAGGAGTTCTTGTGCTCGGCCGCTCAGAAAGCATTATTTCTCACGACGGGCTGCGTCCCCTTTCTGGCCGATTCCACATCTATCAAAAAGCAAAGGGGGAGCCAGAACATCAAGAAAATAAAGAAAATAGCTCGCGTGGGCGAAGGAGGGAAAAATGAAAGCAAAAATTTCCAGGGCCACTCGAAGCTTTGATGAACTCATCGGCAACCTATCTCAAGGCGTTGTCTCGCTGCAAAGATTGTCGGAAGATATCGATGCCGCCAGGAAGGAGCTCATTTTTCACCACCAGGAACTAACCGACCTGAATAAAAAGCTTCAGCTCCAGGAAGAAGAGCTTCGGTCATCCAACGAAGAGCTCGAAGCCATGATGGAAGAAATAAGAGCGGCTAATGAAGAGCTCGAAGCCACTAACGAAGAGTTGCGCCGTAGCCACGAAAACCTGGAAAGAGCAAAGGCTGACCTGGAAGCTCTCTTTGAAGCAATCCCTGACCTAATTATGGTCGTCGACCCGCATTTGACCATTCTTCATGGCAATGCCGTGATGGCCCAATGGCTCAGGCTCCGGCAACCAAGCTCTTTCTTGGGCAAAAAGTGCTACGAGGTTTTTTACGGCCTTTCCCGGGCATGCCCTGGCTGCCCGGTCTTGAAAGTGCTCAAGACGGGCCAGCCTGATTTTCACGAAAAAGTTACTGCCTTCGGCCGGACTGTTTCGGTAGCTACTTCACCTGTCTTTAACACCAAGGGGAAAATTGTCAAGGTTATCCAGATTGCCCGAGATATAAGCGAAAAGATAAGAGCGGAAAAAGAAGCTCAGAAAGAGAGAGCTTATCTTGACAACCTCTATGAGAGCGCTCAAGAAGCGGTGGTTATCACTGACCTGAAAGGAAAAATTCTTCGGATCAACCCGGAATTTACTCGCATCTTCGGATACACGCCTAAGGAGGCGCTGGGAAAAAATATCGACCGTCTGATATCTTCCCGTAAATTCAAGGACGCAGCCCGAGATATCACCCAAAAAGTATCACGCGGCGAAAAAGTGAGCCTGGAAACCGTGCGGCGCCGCAAAGACGGCTCGGAAGTCCATGTCTCCCTTTTAGTCTCGCCCATTATTGTCGATGGCCGCCAGGAGGCATGTTACGCCATTTATCGGGACATAACGGACCACAAAAAAGCGGAAGAAGAAAAAGAAAGAGAAGCCGCGAAACTGGCGACGATGATTTCGGGCCTGCCGGAAGGCGTAGCTTTTGCCGGGCCAGATGACGTTGTTCTTGAGGTCAACGATTTCTTCCTTCAGCTCCTTGGAAAAAAAAGAGAGGAAATTTTAGGTCAGCCTTTGCTCTCCCTTCCGCTTGGTCTAAGCCAGGGAAAAATGCAGGAAATCCTTCGCCATTTTCGCTCTAAAACAAAGACAGACGTCGTCACGGTAGAAAAAAATATCAGCCATCATGATTGTGTCATTCGTTTCCAGCCGATTTATCGTAACAGTCATTACGACGGTTCTATTGTCACGGTGGTGGATGTTACTGAACTCGTTCAGGCCAGGCAGTTAGCCCAGGCCGCTAGTCAAGCTAAGAGCGAATTTCTGGCCAACATGAGCCATGAGATTCGTACTCCGATGAACGGCATTATCGGCATGGTCACCCTGGCCCTCGATTCCAACCCTCCCGCTGATATCAGGGAATATCTTGAATCCATCAAAGAATCATCTGACTCCCTCATGGGGCTGCTCAACGACCTGCTGGATTTTTCCCGCATCGAAGCCCGTAAAGTAGACCTGGAAAAAATTCCTTTTAACCTGCGGGATACAATCGAACATGCCGTTTCTTCGCTGGCGGTGCAAGCGGAAAATAAGAAACTGGAGCTGGCCTGCCGCATCCCTCCTCAGGTGCCTGTCCGGATTATCGGCGACCCTGGCCGGCTGCGCCAAGTGCTCCTGAACCTTGTTAGCAACGCCATAAAATTCACGGACCAGGGCGAAGTCGTCGTCTCTGTCGAGCTGCTAAAAAAAATCAAGCGTGAGGTCACGCTTCTTTTTAGTGTTCGAGATACGGGCATCGGCATTCCCAAGGAAAAGCAAGCGATAATCTTCGAAGCTTTTACCCAAGCCGATAGCTCTACCACCCGACAATACGGCGGCACCGGTCTCGGGTTAGCCATTGCTTCTCAGCTTGTCCAACTAATGGGCGGTCGCATTTGGGTGGAAAGCGAAATAGGTCAAGGAAGCACTTTCTTCTTTACCGCCACTTTCCCTCTCCAGCGGCAAGCGGAGGGCAAAATCATCGCCGCTCGCCTGGAACAACTTCGCTCTGTTCCTGTTTTAATCGTGGATGATAATGCCACCAATAGAAAAATCCTCGCCGAGCTTCTCTCTGCCTGGCATTTTGCACCCGCTGAAGCTTCATCTGGTCAAGAAGCTCTTCGCCTTTTAAAAGAGGCGACAAGACAAAATCGACCCTTTAAAATTGTTTTGCTTGATGTTCATATGCCCGAAATGGATGGATTCACCGTCGCCCGAGAAATCAGGCAGCATCCTTCTATCAGTGACCCAGTCATTATTATCTTAACTTCAGCCGGAATGAGGGGCGACGGTGCCCGCTGCCGCGAGCTGGGAATCGCTGGTTATCTGACTAAACCCATTCGCCAGTCTGACCTTCTTAACGCTATTATGTTAGCCATGGGCAAGAAAAAAACTCCTCACGACCACCCCATCCTTATTACCAGACATTATATCCGTGAAAGTCTTCCTCCCCGCCGTATTCTCCTCGCTGAAGATAACTCTGTTAATCAAAAAGTGGCTCTATATTTCTTGGAAAAAATGGGTTACCAAGCCAAAGCAGTGAACAACGGTCAGGAAGTACTCGAGGCCATAAAAAAGGAACCTTTTGATTTGATTATCATGGACGTGCAAATGCCGGTTAAGGACGGAATAGAAACCACCACCGAGATTAGAAAATGGGAAAAGGAACAGGGGCGTTATACGCCCATCGTGGCCATGACGGCCCATGTCCTTAAAGGTGACCAAGAAAAATGCTTTGCCGCCGGCATGGATGGTTATGTCGGTAAGCCTCTTAAATTCGATGAATTCTTTGCGGTCATCCAGGACGCTCTGGCGAAGAAAAAGACGGACCTTCATCATTAAAGTGCCATGGAACCAAATTTAGCCCGGAGTAAAAAACAACAGAGCGTAATTTAATCGAGGATCTCCTCAGCATTTTGCCTGGGCCAAAATTTAATAAAGAAAAATATAATAATTTCCGCTCGAAGATATATAAAACAAAATAATTCTCCCTACCAATTTGGAGAAAATTCTCCTTCTTTAACTCCGTAGAAAGAAAACACGAGATAATCCTGCCAGATTGGTGTTGACGAATTTCCTTTTGAGTGATAAAAAAAGGATACCGGGGAAGAAGGATAATTTTGGTATGGCCGCTATGGAAAGGAGGATAGACTTAAGCCGGGGAAGAAAAAGAGAAATGGCCTGTTGCCTGGGTTTCGGGCAATTTAAATTTGGCGCCTCATCCTTGATTTTTACTGTTTTCTTCATCTTTCTTCTTTTGTTTTTCGACCAGCCTGTTTTGGCTTCTCCGTCTTTCTTCATTTTAGAGCCTGAAAAAGAGCTCGATTACAGCCAAATCATTACCGCCTATGAAAAATTTGTCCGCGAGCAGATGACCCGAGACCGTGTCCCCGGACTTTCGGTGGCCTTCCGGCACAAGGATTTTTTCTGGGCGCAGGGTTTTGGCTACGCTGACCTGGAAAACGACGTCCCTGCCCGGCCGGAGAGTTCTTACCGCCTGGCCTCTATTACCAAGACTATCACCGCCGTCGCCATTCTTCTTCTTTACGAAGAAGGAAGGATTGATTTAGATGCCGAAGTCCAAAAATACGTTCCTTCTTTTCCCCGCAAACCATGGCCGATTACTATTCGTCAGCTTCTCGGTCATCTCGGCGGTATCCCGCATTATCGAAATTATGACCAGGAAACGCATATCCGCGAGCCGAAGAACACCCAGGAAGCACTGGCTATATTTCAACATTTTAACCTGGTGGCTGAACCCGGCACCAGGTATAATTACTCCACCTACGGGTATAATCTTCTGGGCGCAGTAATCGAAGGCGTGGCGAACATTCCCTATGGCGAATTCATCCGCCAACGCATTTTTGAGCCGCTCGGCATGGCTGACTCGCGCTTGGACGACCCGGCCACGTTGATTCCTCATCGGGTTCGCGGTTATCGCCTTATCCAAGGAAATTTACAGCCCTCGGAGTTTGTCGATGTCTCCAGTCGTTTTGCTGGCGGCGGTACACGGTCTACTGTCCTCGACCTGGTTCGTTATGGTTATGGATTAATTATCGAGGGCAAACTCCTTAAACCTGAAACCAGGAAAATGATGCTCGCTTCTATGACCTTAAGAAACGGTTTCTTCACCAACTACGGGATGGGCTGGGTGGTCGAACCTTGGCATGGCCATTTCTACGTAAATCACACCGGTTCGCAACCTGAGACCAGAACTCATCTGGCCATTTTCCCGGAAGACAAGCTCGTTATCGCCGTGGCCTGTAACCTCGAGGGAACCAACCTTTTGCCTTATATCCGGAAGTTGGCTGAACTAATTTTTGATGAAGAAATGGACCTGACATACTATACCACCAGTGTGGAAAACGGCATCCTCTGGAAAGCCTGTGAACAGGTTTTTAATTACGGTATAAGTCATTATTCCTGGCACCGTAGTTCGTTGAGCTCGTCTTTTTCTGAGCTCAAGGCCGGCTTTGAAACTTTTAACCGCTTGCTCCAGCCTAAAAGACTGCTTCAGAACCGGGAGGAAGCAAGAAAATTAGCCCAGGCAGGCGTTCACCCGGCAGGCCGCCAGGTATTAACCAAGATTGGCTCTTTTATGGCTTCTGTCTTAAACAAAAATAGCTATGATGCCTTGAATTATTACCGTCAAAAGGGACCACTCGCCTTTTTTCTTGATTATATTAAAATGAGCGAAAGCGCAGGAAAATCACTACCTCGCTTTTCTCCGGAAATAAAAACCTGTCTCCAGGAATGGAACAGGGATGGGGTAATAGCGCTGGCCCCAGAAATAAGAGAGCCTCATCTGGCCGAAACCATAGGCTGGTCTGAATATACTCGACGTCTCAAATTAGCTTTCGCTAACAAAAAAATTTATCCCGACCTTTCAGCCGTTTATCTTATCGCCGCTCAGGACGCTTTAAATAAACAACAAAATAACGAGGCCATGGAAATCATTAGGCTTGGGTTAGAAGTATATCCCTTATCTCCCTCCCTGCAAGCAGCCCTGGGCGTGGCCAGCCTTTGGGCTGGAGACGTAGACCGCAGTCGTCGAGCTTTTACCCAGGCTTTCTCCTCTGACCCGTATCATCCTTCCCTTTCCTCTGACCGCTTTATTAACTGGGCTGGTCAGTTAGTCAGGGTTAAAAAAACAGGTGAAGCTATTGAGCTCCTGGAGATAGCTCTCAACTTTTATCCTCGTCAAGCAAGGTTATATTATGAATATGGTCGTCTTAACCTTCTGGTCAATAATAAAGAAAAGGCCATCCAAGCTTTAGAAAGAGCCCTCCTTTTAGACCCTAACCTCGAAGAAGCCAAGCTCCAGCTCGAAGAATTGAAAAAAGGGAATTAAACAAGGAAAAAGCGATGCCCGGCGATGAAGGCGAATTATTTCAGGAGAAAACAAAATACTGGCGAGGCCGTCTGTCCGGGGGGAAAGGTCCAGAAAAATGGCCGGGGAGTCATAAGAGTTATCCTGGAGCAGCAAGAATAACCCTCCCTTCTCCCGAAAAAAAAGTACCCTGTTCTCTTTGGTCCTGCCTTGAGCAACGCCGCAGCATTCGTCATTTTCGTGACCAGCCTCTCTCGGCCGCCATCCTTTCTCTCCTTCTCTGGGCTTCCCAGGGAATCACAGCCAAAAAATATGGCCTTCCATTACGCACAGCTCCTTCCGCCGGTGCTTTATATCCCATTGAAACCTATTTAAGCATCCAAAAGGTAACGGATATTCCTGCCGGAATATATCATTACGACGTAGCTGCCCACGCGCTAGAGAGGCTAAACTCGGGCCAATTTGGCCTGCAATTAAGCCAGGCGGCCTTAGACCAGCATTTTATAGCCGAGGCCGCGGTTGTTTTCATCTGGACGGCTATCTTTGCTCGGTCAAGCGTTAAATACCGGCAGAGAGCTTACCGTTATGTTTATCTTGATGCGGGCCATATAGCCCAAAACCTGGCTCTGGCTGCCGTGGCCTGCGATCTGGGTAGCTGTCAGGTCGGCGCTTTCTATGACGAGGAAGTTAATCTTCTCCTGGGCGTAGATGGCCGAGAGGAAAGCGCCATCTACCTGACTGCAATTGGTTATCCATGGACAAGAAAAGCTTAACAGGTTTAAAAAATTTATCTAAAAGAGGGATAAAATGAAAAGAAGCTTAACCTGTCTTTCTGGCGCCTTACTCATTTTTCTGCCGGTATTGCTTGGTGCGGCCCAACAGGAAGAGCGGCCCTGGCTCTGGAGTGTGGATAAAGTAAAAAATATCGTCAATCAAGTAAGAGCAGGCCGAGACCTAACTCCCAAGCAATGGCCTAATGGCGCCCGTTGTGCTGTTGGGCTTTCTTTCGATTTTGACGCGGAAACTAACGCTCTCCGGGACAACACCCTTTCTCCTGGAATTCTTTCCCAAGGGGAATACGCGGCCAGGACAGCCGTGCCGCGCATCCTAAACCTTCTGGACAAATATAACCTTCCGGCTACCTTCTTTGTTCCCGCCATCACCGCCCTGCTTCATCCTGAGGCCATGAAGAATATCCTGGCCAAAAAACGCCATGAAATCGGGCTTCATGGCTGGATTCATGAGCGCAATTCCTTGCTAAGTGAAACCGAGGAGAGGGAACTGATGCGCAAATCCTACAACACCCTCAAAGATGTTACTGGCCGGGCGCCGGTTGGCATCCGTACTCCTTCCTGGGATTTCAGCCCGTCCACGCTCAAAATCATCCGCGAGCTTGGCTTGCTTTATGATAGTAGCCTTATGGCCGACGAAAGACCTTATGAAATCATGGAAGCAGGAAAGCCCAGCGGGGTCGTGGAATTACCCGTGGAATGGATCATGGATGACTACCCTTATTTCGGGTTCGAAAGATTTTCCGCCGTAAGGCCTCATATTGCGCCGCAAGATGTTTACTCCATTTGGCAAGCTGAGTTTGACCAGGCTTATGAAGAAGGAACTATGTTTATCCTGACCATGCATCCCAAATACATCGGCCATCGGAGCCGCATCGTTATGCTCGAGCAACTGATTAACTACATGTCCGCGAAGAAAAATGTTTGGTTTGCCACCCATGAAGCCATTGCTCGTTATGTCAAAGAGAGAAAGGGGAAATAAAGGTTTTTGGTTCCGAAAATCAAAGACTTTCTGGACCGATCATCCCGCCAGAAATAACCGCCTTTACCGCCTCTTCCACGCTCCAGGACAATGGCCTAACCTGACTTTCTCGCACCATGGCCATAAACCCCGAGGTTGGGTTAGGTGTCGTCGGGATAAAGAGTTTAAGCCAACGCTCGCCCGATTGTTTCTCCACGAGAAAGCCCGTGACAAAGCCCACTGTCCAAACTCCTGGCCGGAAGTACTCCACTAAAACCGCTTTTTGGAAGGCCTGCTTTTCCGGAAGGGAAAATGCTTCGGCTATTCCTTTGCCCAGAAGATAAATGGTTTTAATAAGCGGGAGGCGGGTGGTGACCTTTTCTATAAGAGAAAAGGCTTGCCGGCCAGCCCAATGGCTGACCAGAATGCCAATGAGATAAAGGAGAAAAAGGACAAGCAACAATCCAAGGCCCGGGATTTTTAGGCCCAGCACCCGCTGGATAACTCCGGCCACTCTTTGGTCCACAGCTAAATAAAGGAAGCGAATCAGAAGAAAGGAAAGAATCAACGGAATCGAAGCCAGAGTTCCTCTGATGATGTAACGACGTAAATGACGAAATATCTTTTTCATGACTCAACTAAATGATTTTAGCCTATTTGGTCGGCCGACGACCGGCAAAAAAGCCGATCGTAAACCCGATGACCAGAACCAGAGGAATCAGGATGACCTTAGACAAGCTCATCTTCCATACAAGAAATTGGAAATCAACCACGCCATGATTTTGGATGGCCGCAATCAGGATAATAACGATTAAAACGGCCAGCAGAATCCAGTTGGTTTTAGTTTTCATTCTCTGCTCCTTTCCTTCCCTTTATTATACTCTTTTAGTTCCGCCATCTTTTCTATGGGTAAATCTGAAGAATTATTGATATCAGAGGCCCTATAGAGAGCTTTTATCGCAGGAATCTTAGGGGAAAATAGACGGTGGCGACTTTGTATCTTCTCGATTTTCATCCCATTGGCCTTAGGGCAAGGCATTGGCTTTGGCTGAAAATATGATCGGAAGGTTGAAAAGCTCTAATCTTTACCCACCGAAAAGTCTGAGGAACCATTTTTTATTCCCATAGATTTTTTATTTCAATATTTATAGGCCAGGACTTGTTTCCCGCTTTCATATTTCTTGTTTCTTTCGTCCAAATTTTTCCCCAAAATTTAGTCGATAATTTATCTTTGTTTTCTAATCTATGAATTCGACCCTACGGCGCGGTACTCACCCCGCTATTCCTCCGCTCCTGCCTTCTTCAAAGCCATCTCTTGCGTCGAAAATAAAAAAGCATGAGCCCCGCGCAACAAACCATAAGACCGAGAGAGGCAAAATAACCCCAGCGCCATTTCAATTCAGGCATGTTCTCAAAATTCATGCCATAAATGCCTGCGATAAAAGTCAAAGGAATGAAAATGGTAGCGATTACAGTTAACACCTTCATGATTTCGTTCATCCGGTTAGAAAGGCTGGAAAGGTATGTATCTAGCATGCCGCTCAACATGTCACGGAAAGTTTCGACGGTATCAATCATCTGGATGGTATGGTCGTAGACATCGCGTAAAAAAACAACCGTGGTTTCTTTGATTAACGAGGAACCAGACCTTTCCAGGAAGCTAATGGCTTCCCGTAACGGCCAGATTGACCGTCGTAAGAGAAGGGTGGCATTTTTCAGGCGATGAATCTTATGCAGGGTCTCCCGGCGGGGGTTAGAAACCAGCTCCTCCTCCAGGGCTTCGATCCTCTCATCCAGCTTTTCCAGGACAATAAAATAATGATCCACTACCGCATCAATTAAGGCATAAGCCAGATAATCCGGTCCTAATCTCCTTAGCCTTCCTTTTCCCTGACGGAGACGCTCGCGCACGGGCGCAAAGACAGGGCTTAAATTCTCTTCAAAAGAAAGAACATAATTGGGACCTAAAACGAGGGCTATTTGCTCGGAAGAAATTTCTCCTTTTTCGGGTTCAAAGTTTAATTGACGGAGGACAAAAAAGAGATAATCACCCATTTCCTCCGCCTTAGGCCTCTGGTTAGTATGCATAATATCTTCTAAGATTAAGGGGTGGAGGCCGAAAATCTCGCCCAGGCCTGCTATCACTCGCTGGTCATGAACTCCTGAAACGTGAATCCAGGTGGTGCCTTTGTCTGGTCTCAAGCTGGCTTGCTCTATGGCCACATCATCGCTTTCCTCATAAAAGCTCCCTTCATACCTGACCATCGAAACCCGAGGCTGGGTCAGCTTTTTCTCTCCGACATGAACCAAGGAGCCAGGAGGCAAACCAACTTTTTGGGCTATGGTGGCGCTTTGCTGCTCGCCGTCCATCTTAAACCTCCCGCCTATTTTCGTCTTCCTGTGTTTAACCGGTTGCTTTCTTTTCGGCCTTGCTCTCTTCTGGTTCCTCGACTAACCCTACTTTGCGACGGATGGCCTGCTCAATCTGGGAAGCCAGCTCCTTGTTTTCTCTAAGCAATTTCTTCACGTTTTCCCTTCCCTGGCCCAGCCTTTCTCCTTGATAGGAATACCAGGTTCCTGTCTTTTCTAAAACCCCGTAAAGCAAGCCACAATCTACCAAGTCTCCTTCGCGTGAGATTCCTTCGCCATAAATAATATCGAACTCAGCTTCTCGGAAAGGAGGAGCAAGCTTATTTTTGACAATCTTCACTTTAACTCGGTTACCAACTACAGCCTCCCCCTCTTTTATGGCTGCCAGCCGCCGGACATCGATGCGCATCGAGGCATAAAATTTTAAGGCCCGACCGCCGGTCGTTGTTTCTGGCGAACCGATGAAAACACCAATCTTTTCTCTTATCTGATTCACAAAAATAAAGCATGTTTTGGACCGGCTTACAATAGCTGTCAACTTGCGTAAGGCCTGGCTCATCAACCTGGCTTGTAAACCCATGTGGGCATCGCCCATTTCGCCTTCAAGCTCAGCTTTGGGTACGAGAGCGGCAACGGAATCGACGACGATGACATCCACGGCTCCGCTCCGCACCAGCACCTCGGCTATTTCCAGAGCCTGCTCGCCATAATCCGGTTGAGAAATAAGCAGATTATCTACATCCACGCCGACGCTCGCGGCGTATTTGGGGTCAAGGGCATGCTCGGCATCGATAAAAGCCGCCATCCCTCCTCTCTTTTGCGCCTCAGCAATCACGTGCAGCGCCAGCGTGGTCTTACCTGTCGCTTCTGGCCCAAAAACTTCTACCACTCTCCCCCGAGGAAAACCACCGATGCCCAGGGCTAAGTCAAAAGCGATTGAACCGGTAGGAATACTCGGAATTTTTTCTGCTGCTTCTTTCTGACCTAGCTTCATCACCGCTCCTTTGCCAAACTGTTTCTCAATCTGGGTTACCGCCGCTTCAATAGCTTTCAACCTGGAAGTGGGCTGACGTTCACTTTCCGCTTCTTTCATGACTTCCTCCCCTCTTGCTCGCCATCATAGGCGGCAAGAGATAATAAAAAATGTTTTAACTATATTCTAACTATAATTATAAAACCCCCGGCCAGATTTGCGGCCTAAGTAGCCAGCTTCCACCATCTTGCGGAGTAAGGGACAAGGTCGGTACTTGGGGTCACGGAACCCCTCATAAAGCACTTCCATGATATTCAGGCATACGTCGAGGCCAATAAGGTCGGCCAGGGTAAGAGGTCCCATCGGATGATTCATCCCGAGCTTCATCACCGTGTCAATGGCTTCGGCTGAGCCCACGCCTTCCATCAAAGCAAAGACAGCTTCGTTGATCATCGGCATCAGGATGCGGTTAGAAATAAACCCGGGAAAATCATTAGCTTCGACAGGCACCTTGCCCATTTTCTCGGCCAAAGCTTTGACCGTGGCATAAGTTTCAGGAGAAGTCTGTAACCCCTTGATCAACTCGACCAAGGTCATGAGCGGCACCGGGTTCATGAAGTGCATCCCCATGAAGCGCTCTGGCCGACGCGTAAAAGAAGCCAGCTTGGTAATGGAAATCGAGGAGGTGTTCGAGGTTAAAATTACTTCTGGCGCTACTAAACCGTCCAGTGTTTGCAGCACCTGTTTTTTTACCTCCGTATTTTCGAAAACAGCTTCGACGATAAAATCAACCTCTTTCAAATCCTCCCAGGTAGTGGTAAATTGGAGACGACTAAGGATGGCTTCCTTAGCTTCAGTTACCTTCCCCTTTTCGATTAGCTTATCCAGGCTCTTTTCTATAGTCTTTCGCGCCCGTTCAAGCTGCTCCTGGCCAATATCCTGGACAATGACCTGAAATCCATTGGTGGCAGCCACCTGGGCAATCCCGCTACCCATTGTGCCTGCCCCTACCACGCCCATAATCTTAATCTCCATTTCTCTCTCCTTTAACCTTTATTCCCAAGTCAAACCATTTCCACGGCCATGGCCACGGCATCTCCGCCGCCAAGACAAAGAGCAGCCACCCCGCGCTTTAGCCCCCGATGCTTTAAAGCATAAATAAGGGTGGTTAAAATCCGGGCGCCCGTGGCTCCAATCGGATGGCCCAGCGCCACAGCTCCGCCATGGACATTGACCTTTTCCCGGTCAAGTTTAAGCTCCTTGAGCAAAACGACCAGCTGGGCGGAAAAGGCCTCGTTTATTTCAAAGAGGTCAACATCTTCTATTTTCCAGCCAGCGTTAGTTACCACTTTTTCAATAGCGCCTTTAGGCGCGTACATCACCATAGCTGGCTCCACAGGATTCGTCGCCCATCCTATAATCTTCGCCATGGGGTCGCTAAGTTTTAAATTTTTAATGGCTTCTCCCGAAGCTAAGACACAGGCGGCAGCTCCGTCGTTCAGCTGCGAAGCATTCCCGGCGGTCACCGTACCGTCTTTTTTAAAGGCTGGCTTGAGCTTAGCCAATTTTTCTAAGGTCGTGTCGCGACGCGGCCCTTCATCAACCTTAAAAACGACCGACTCGCCCTTCTTCTGCGGAATAGAAATGGCCACGATTTCTTCGTTAAAATAGCCGTTATCTATCGCCTTAATTGCTTTTTGATGTGAACTCAGGGCATAAAGGTCTTGCTCCTCTCTTGTCGCCCCAAACTTTTCGGCGATGATTTCTCCCGTTAGGCCCATGTGAATGTTTTCAAAAGCACACCAGAGGCCGTCGTAAATCATGGCATCTTTCATCTGGACATCGCCGAATTTAATTCCTTCCCGCAACCCCCAGACTAAATGAGGCGCTCGGCTCATACTCTCCATCCCGCCAGCGACGACTACTTCCTTCTCCTCCAGTTGAATGCTTTTGGCTCCCAGAACAACCGCTTGCAGACCAGAGCCACAGACCATGTTGACGGCATAACAACTTATGGTCGGGGGTAGGCCGGCCTTTACCTCGGCTTGCTTGGCTGGTGCTTGACCCACACCCGCAGAAACGACATTGCCCATGATTACTTCTTCTACCCGGTCAGGGCTAATTCCAGCCCTCGCGACTGCTTCGCGAATGGCCACCGCACCTAATTCCGGGGCACTAAAATCCTTGAGTGCGCCCAGGTAAGACCCGATAGCTGTCCGGGCAGCACTGACAATAAAGACATCTCGCACTTCACACATAACTTTTCTCCTTTTAAAGCATGGCTGATTATAATTTCTTCTTTCCTTTTTATCATAAATTCAGTAAAAGGTGAATCTACTATAACCTTAGGTTAGCCTGCCTGTTTACGCGCCGATGGCCTGGCAGACAAGGTATAAACCGAAGAGTCAGTTCCTTGGGCTTGATTTCGAGAATTACACGGAAAGAGGCTAAAAGGAGCATAAGTAAAAGAATGGCCGGCAGAGAAGATGTGGTAAAAAACCCGTTTCTCAACGGCAAATAGAATCCTTCCCACCAAAATGTTTTTTTCTTCTGCACGAGATAACGTTTTCCTCTCCTCAGATTCTCACTCCCTCACTTTTACTTTTTTGGCTTATAAGAAGAAGTTTATTTTTAACACTTCGCATCTAATGCTCAACGAAGAATAAAAATTAAATTAAGCTTTAAGCTAAGCAGGTCTTTTAAGTTTTATTCTTTCTTTATCTAAATCTAATTAGGTCTGAGGGGAAGGCCTCCTCCGTCTCTCAAGTTAAGCCGATAATTTCTCCCTCAGGAGTAACATCAATTCTTTCAGCGGCCGGGTTTCGCGGCAGGCCAGGCATAGTCATGATATCGCCGCAGAGGACAACGACAAATCCCGCGCCAGCACTAAGAGTGACCTCCGTCACAATTAAAGTAAAATCGCGCGGACGACCTCTCAACTCCTCATCGTCGGAAAGAGAATACTGGGTTTTAGCCATACAGACCGGCAGGTTTCTGAACCCGTCCTTTTCCATTTTAAGCAACTGTCGTCGAGTTTTGCCTTCCATAGCTACGCCGGAAGCACCGTAAATTTGGCGAGCGATGAGGTTTATTTTCTCTTCCAGCGAAGCTTCGAGCGGGTAAAGATATCGAAAATTAATCTCATCCTCGTCGATAGCTCGCAAAACCTCAGCTGCCAGCGCCTCCCCTCCTAGCCCTCCTTTTTCATAAACCTCGCTCAAAGCAAAGCGAAAGCCATCTTCTCGGCAGAGCGAAGAGAAAAGCTCAATTTCGGCCGCTGTGTCTTCAGGAAAGCGGTTGAGGGCAACGACAAAAGGAACGCCAAAGGTGCGCAGGATTTCTCCATGCTGGCGGAGATTTTCCATCCCAGCTTTAACGGCCTCTAAATTGGGCTTCATTACTTCCGGAAGAGGAACTCCTCCATGGTATTTAATGGCTCGCAGGGTAGCCACGAGCACACAGGCTGCAGGAGGAGGCACATGACCCGTGCGCACAACAATGTTAAAAAATTTTTCGGCGCCCAAGTCAGAGCCAAAACCGGTTTCGGTGACTACATAATCAGCTCGACTCAAGCCAAGCCGAGCAGCGATAACCGAGCTTGTTCCATGAGCAATATTGGCAAAGGGACCGCCATGAATTAAGGCGGGAGTGCCTTCCAGAGTCTGGACCAGATTTGGCTTAATGGCCTCCCGAAGGAGGGCTGTCATCGCCCCCTCAGCTTTTATTTCCCGGGCAAAAACAGGTCGGTCATCGCTGCTGTAACCAACGACAATATTGCCCAGGCGCTTCTTCAGTTCTTCTACATCAACGGACAAACAAAGGATAGCCATTACTTCTGAAGCCGCAGTAATGTCAAACCCTGATTCTCGGGCAATACCCCGCAGCGGTCCGCCCACGCCCACGATTACTTCGCGCAGCACCCGGTCATCCATGTCCAGCACCCGCTTCCAGGTTATTTTGCGGCAATCAAGCAAACCGCAAGCACCGTCAAAATGAAGCCGATTATCAACCATCGCCGCGAGCAGGTTATGGGCTGAAGTTACGGCATGAATATCGCCGGTAAAATGAAGGTTTATCTCCGCCGAGGGAATGACCCTGGCTCGGCCACCACCAGTCGCCCCTCCTTTCAGCCCAAAAACTGGCCCCAAGGAAGGCTCTCGCAAAGCCACGACCGCCGTTCGCCCCATTCTTTGCAGGGCATCAGCCAGCCCGATGGCCGTGGTGGTCTTGCCTTCACCAGACGGAGTCGGGCTCATAGCCGTCACCATGATTAATCGGCCGCGAAAATTAGAAATTTCTTTTCCCGGCCATGATTTTATCTTAGCTTTATTCTCGCCATATTTTTCCAGGTCCTTAGGTTCAAGCCCGATTTTAGCGGCTACGACCTCTATCGCTTCCATGACCACCTCCCTCTTCTGAGTTTATTTTGCTTAGCCCTAAGTTTCAACCATTTTTTCCCATATACGGGAACATCCGCTCATACGACTCAATCAGACCCGCATCAGCGAAGCTAAAATAGCGATTATTGCCGATAATAATATGGTCTAATACCTTAAGTTGCATGATGGCTGCGGCAAAAACTAGTTCTCTCGTTATTTCCTTATCACACAGGGAAGGCTCGGGGTCTCCTGAAGGATGATTGTGCACAAAGATAAGTCCAGAGGCGTTATGCTTAAGGGCTTCTTTCATTATTTCCCGGGAATAAACGGCGCTGGCATCGACCGTGCCCTCAAAAAGCGTCTTTTCCTCGATGATCTGGTTTTTCACATCAAGAAAAAGGACTTTGAATTTCTCCTTTTTCAGGTCGCGGAGCGAATGGAAAAGATAATCAAAGACTTCGCGAGAAGAACGGCAATAAGGCCGGCTCATCATCTTTTCCCGGAGGAAACGGCGGGCAACCTCATGGACAAATTTTAACCCAAAGATGTTGTGGGGACCTATGCCTTTAATCTCCTGCAGTTCCTCGGGCGTGGCTTCCAGAACCGCCCGCAAGCTTTTAAACCGACGGAGCGCCTCTCTGGCCGGCTGCCGGCAATCACGCCGCGGAGTTCCGAGGGAAAGAAGGAGTTCAACGACCTCATAATCGAGAAAGGCGTCTAAGCCACTGCGGAGAAATTTCTCCCGTAAGCGGGACCGATGCCCTTCTTTAAAATCAGCCAGCTGCCTGTTCCTTTTTTCCGACTCCATGGCCGCCTGTTTTAATGGACGTTTCAACAACCCGATTCTTCGCATTCGGAAAAGCTGAAGGAAGCATTTTTTATCTCATCCTTACTTATCGCCAAAGGTTCATCTCCCGATTAGTTGATTAATTGATAAAAAATATCTAGCCAAGTAAATAAAAGCTTCCATCGGCATAAGAGGGGATTCAGAGCCAAAATATCAAACCGAGACGAAGCGAGTATTTCCTCCGCGTTTTGATTAGGCCAAACTCAAACAAAAAGAAGAAGTTATTAATCTTCTCTCTTCTAGGAGGCATAATATTTTCACCAACTAATTTAGAGAAGAGCCATTTTTACTTTATAGCTTATTTCTCTTGCCCCGAAAAAGACCCTTACACTACCTTATCCGGAAAAAATGGGGGGGGAAGAAAAAAGGCTCCTCCGGCCTCTCGTGGGTAAATACAAGAAATCCCGAGCATCCTGAACGGAGCAGAAGGTGATTGGTCCTGGATCCTTTATGAGTTTTATGAAATATTCAACGGATACCAAGCTTGCGGCCCAAACTTTTCTTTGATGATTTTTATCGAAGAGATGTTCATATAATCTCGGAAAGAAATTATTGGTTATATTTTAAAAAACCAACTACAAGCGAAGACGGTGGCGGCGGTCAGCCTCTTTTATCTGCTCATTTAAAATATACAGAAGAACAGCAATGACCAGCCATAACCAGGCGAGAAAAGCATATGTGCCCACTTTTTCTTTAATATTTCTAAACGCAGGTTTCAGCCTGATTTCTTCTTCCTTTTTTTCGCCCGCCTCCTCTCTATCTATCCCTGCTTCTAATTTTTTAATCTCTTGATTACTCCTTACCTCTAATAAACCTTGCTTTACTTCCGGCACCCCTTTCCATTCAATAGACCGCTCTTCTTTATTTTTATCTTCCGCCACGGCTCCGGAAAAAATATTCGTCTCCAGCATAACTTCATTACTTCGCCTCGAGGCAAAAAAGGCCTTCGCCTTATTTATCTTTAGCTCTAAGATTATCTTGCTTTTCGAAGACGAGGAAACTTGATGAAGGCTCGCCGGGGTTAAGGTGGCTTTGGCCAGGAGCACAAAAATGGTTAGAAAAAAGAAGAGGCTGAGGCGTAGTACTTTATTTCTCCTTGCCCGCTTCATTCCAAGAGGCTCCATACAGTCATTACTATGGCATAGATAATCGCGGCTAAAGAAATAAAAGATATAATGCGGCCTTTTCTTTGCGCTGGTCGGTTGTCCACGAGCGGAAGGAAAAAGAAAAGGAGAAGGGCACAAAAAACAACCAAAATGGCCACTGCTTCCCCGCTGAGAAAAAAAACCCGCGCCGGGAAGAGCTTGAGCGTTTGGAATAGAAAAAGAAAATACCATTCAGGCTTTATACCCGTGGGCGTGGGAGCCATAAGGTCAGCCGCTGGCCCCAGCGGCCGGG
>FWPV01004393.1_pt1 | contig 30174 bp, 22 predicted proteins | sample 2228371 | NCBI WGS metagenome assembly FWPV01 (sample SAMEA103939776, study PRJEB20133) | metagenome | reverse complement strand
ACAATGCCCTCCCCCGCATAGGTCGAATTTTCACCAATTAGTCCGTCGGCCTGCAGCACGGCTTGATTGCGTACGAACAACGGGTTGAATGTGTTGTAGGAAAGGCTTGCCGGACCTTGTGAACTGATGAGAAACAGGTTGCTCTCCTCCAAAACCGGCTGCAGCGGCGTAATGTTGGTGGGTTGCAGCAACTGGGACTGCAGTAGTTCACTCACCCTGGCAATCTCGTGGCGTGGCAGGGCTGCATAGGAATCGGCCAGGAACCGGTGGGCCGAATAGTTGGAGGGATCTGTGTTAAGCGATTTCCAGCCTTCCACCAGGGCGCGCCGCTGAAAGTTCAGGTCGTTGTATATTCTGGCGACGGCAGATTGGCGCGCGGCCAGATCCGCATCAAGGAGCAGCCTGGAACGGTATACGGCACGGTTGTCATTCAACTCGATGGACTTCTGGTAGTTGTGCAAAGCTTCCACCGGTCGATTGGTGGTCTGCTTGGCAATGGCATCGTAAAACCACGGGGTGGGATCCTGGGGATCCAGTTCCTTGGCGATGCCATATTCCCGTTCAGCAACGGGTGTGCGCTTTTCTTCGTAATAGGTCTTACCGAGATAACTGCGGATGAGAGAATTATTGGGGTCCAGGCTGGCGGCAATCTCGATTTCCCTTCCTCCCTCCTGCAGATTTCCCTCGCGGATTCGGGCAAGACCCATGCCCAGGCGCGGCAGTGGTGCGGCCTGATCGAGCTGAATGGCCTGTTCGAAGGCTTGTTTGGCCGGCGCGAGCTTGACGTTTGTCAGGTAAGCAAACCCCAGAATTGTCTGGGTGAGAGCCAGATTCGGGTCGAGTGACGCCGCCTTTTGAGCTGCATCCATGCTTCCCCCCAAATTGCCGAACATCGACCGGACTTCCGCCAGCCGCGCCCAGGCCAAAGCATCATGAGGGTGCCGCCTGACCGCCTCCTCCAGGCTCTTGCGTGCCCCTGACAAATCAAAATTGGCCTGCTGCGCATACGATCTTGCAATCAGCCCGGCGGCTGTCCCGGGATCGGTGCTCACTGCCCTGTCAGCGAGCTCCAGCGCTTTTTTCCTGTCATTTTGAACCACTGCGATGATGGATTGAAGAGCATAGGCCTCACTGAAATTGGGATACAATTGCAAGGCCCGCCCGATGTCGACCCGGGCTTTATCCACCTGGCCCACTTCGAGCATTTCCGCTGCCCGCTCCAGGTACCGCGACGCCTCACGCTGTTCTTGCGAAACCGCGGATGCTGCGCCAACTCGATAGACAACGCGCGGGTAATAAAGGGCCCATTTGACGGCGTCGCGAGGCCGGGCCACGAACTGCAGCACCGGTGCCTTGCCCGCTTGGGCCGCCGCCGATTGGCCGCTGGTGAGCTCGAGTTCGCCGGCTGTGCTTTGGGTCAGAACGGAACCGTCAAAGACCGACAAAAACGTGGCGCCATCATCAATGCGAATCAAAAACTCCGTTCCTCGCACGCCTGCGATGGTGTAAGGGGTTTTGATTTCGAGGCTGCGCGGTTGACGGCTGAAAAAATGGGCGGCGCCCTTGATCAAATCGATCAGTGCGGTCCTTGGCTCCCTGGGAGCCTCCAGGGTCATCGAGCTGTTCTCGTTAAGCCTCATGACCGCCTCATTACTGAGCACGATATCTGCGCGGCTGTTTTCCAGCAGGCGAATGCGGTCGCCGGGACAGAAGGTGTCGCCCAGTTGAACCGGCCTCCAGTGCGACTCTCCGACCCGCAGTGACTCGACAATTCCCTGCACCGAAACGGCTTTTCCCGCCCATGGTTCGCACGCCGCACCAGCCACTGAGTCCAGGAATCCAGCCAGAGCGATTCCCACAACCAGCCGGCCAACCACACCCAACCCTCTTCGCCTCATAGCCCCCCACTATTGTCTTGACAGTCGTTGCGCTTGATACAGATTTTTGGATGAATCGGTGCTGCAGCAATTGGAGAGGAACCTAATCGGTCCCGACAACTACCATTACAGCAGGCGCTGCAGTGAATCAAGCAAAATAATCGATCGGATGCGTGCGAAAACAGGAACCTGGCAAGTAACTCCCCAACATGATATAAAATAGCTGCCCGCGTCAGGTTGCCTTCCCTGCGCACGCTGGATCGGGGTACAAAGCGGTAATCATTAACAAAAATATCTGTGATTCATCTTCACACGAGAACAGGAGCGGCAGCATTATGACAGAATATGTGATCCACCCGCTGGTGATAGGTGCCAACGAGACCGACCAGGGTATTATGACCTATTTACGAGGCTATGGGAAAAGAATATGGATTCCCATCTATTCTTTTTATCTGGAGGGCGGAGACGAAAAGATCCTGGTCGACACCGGGCTGGAGGAGTTTATCGTTCCCGAACAGGTGGGCCGCGAATACGGGCTCGATATATTGGAATTTGAGGACGCGCTGGCAACCGTCGGGTTGAAACCGGAAGATATCGACTGCATCATCCACACCCACCTGCACAATGACCACTGCGAAAACGACTGCAAGTGCCCCAATGCCAGAATCGTCGTGCAGAAGCAGGAATATGAGTTCTTCCTCAACCCGCACCCCCTGGATCATCGCTACTATTCGGATCTGCTGGACGGCCTGCAGGTTGAACAGGTGGAAGGGGACGTGGCCTTCAAGGACGGGATCGATCTCATTTTTTCGCCGGGCCATACACCGGGAGGCCAGTCGGTGGCGATCAACACCGCCAAAGGCAAGGCCATCATCACCGGCTTTTGCTGCAACGATCAAAATTTTCCGCCGGGCGGACCGGCCATCACACCCGGGGTGCACACCAATGCCATTGACGCCTACGAGAGTGCAAAAAAGATTTACGCAATGGCGGATATTCTGATTCCGCTGCATGATCTTGCAGTGGGCAGACACAAGCGTATTCCCGAATGATTTGTCGGGTTGCCGCCGAAGTCGCCGGGGATTTTGAGGCTTTACGACAATGACGGACAGACAACAGCAACCACACCGGAAACGCACATCCCAATGGCGTCGGCGCAAATCCTACAGGTGCGACACCTGCGGGCGCGAACAGCCCTTTTGCTGGAGCTGCCCGTGCGGGTTCATGATCTGCTGGGACTGCATGGAAGAAAACTTCTGGGGCATGACCTGCAACGGGATTACCTGGACGTGCCCGGACTGCGGCGCCATTCGGAACTTTGGCAATGATTGAGAGGTTAAAGGAAAGGACCTATGGAAGCTAAGCGGGTAGTCATTATTGGAGCGGTGGCACTGGGACCCAAGACGGCGTGCCGACTGAAACGTTTGAGGCCCGATTTTGAAGTGGTCATGATCGACCAGGATGAACACATTTCCTACGGTGGCTGCGGCATTCCCTACTTCATCTCCGGCGACATCAGCGATGTGAAGGAATTGATGAGCACCAGCTTTCACATGGAACGATCGCCGCAATTTTTTGAGGACGCCAAAGACGTGCGCGTCAGGGTCAAGACACGGGCGGAAAGCATCGATCGCAGAGCAAAGACGGTGCACGTACGCGATCTGGTGACCGGAAAGCAAGAGGATCTGCCCTACGACAAGCTGGTTCTGGCGACCGGCAGTCAGCCCAATCGGCTGCCCATTCCCGGCGCCGATTTGCCCGAAGTGATGAGTGTTTCCAACCTGAGTTCCGCCATGGCCATCAAGGAACGCATCGCCAAGGGCGAAGTCGACAGAGCGGTCATCATCGGGGCCGGCGCCATCGGCATTGAAATGGCTGAGGCGTTGAGCGACCTGTGGGGCATTGAGACGTCGATCGTCGAAATAGCGGGGCAGGTTCTTCCCGGCGTGCTCGATTCCAGTCTGGCGCGCATGGTTCAGCGGCACATCGAGGAAAAAGAGGTCGCGGTCTATCTCAACGAGACGGCCCGCGACATCCGCAAGAGCGACAACGGCGAGCACCGGCTGCAGTTGACCACTTCCCAAAGGACCCTCGACGCCGATCTTGTGATCACCGCAGTCGGCATCCATCCCCATTCGAAACTGGCGCAGGAAGCCGGATTACTGGTATCGCCCAAGGGCGGTATCGTGGTCAACAACCGGATGCAAACGTCCGATCCGGATATCTATGCGGGAGGCGACTGCGCAGAAGTCATGCATCTGGTGACCGGCAAACCGGCGTATTTCCCGCAGGGATCCCTGGCAAACCGGCAGGGGCGAGTGATCGGAACCAACCTGGCAGGAGGCTTTGCCGTCTTCCGAGGCATTGTGGGGAGTTTTTCCATCAAGATTTTTGACCTGGCCGTGGCGTCCACCGGCATCACGCTGAATGCGGCCCTGCGGGAAGGCTTTGACGCCGCTCACGCCCTGGTGGTCCAGGCGGACCGCGCGCATTTTTACCCCACCCAGGACCTCATGTACCTGCAGCTGGTGGTGGACCGCAAGACCAGGAGGATCCTCGGCGCACAGGGCCTGGCAAGCAACGGTGATGCCCTGGTGGGACGGATCGACAGCATTGCGGCGATGCTGCCCTACCGCGCGACCCTCGATGATTTGTCCAACATGGAAGTGGCCTACTCGCCCCCCTACGCATCGGCTCTCGACATCGTCAATGCCGTCGCCAACACCGCGGAGAATGTTCTGGATGGCTATATGACCACCATGGACGTGGATGAATTTGAAAAATGCTTCCTCGAGGGAGAATCGGACAATTGCATCTGCCTCGATGTGCGCGGACCGGCTAACGCGGCGCCATACGTGGCCAAGTTCGGGGAGCGCTGGCTGAATATACCGCAGGAAACGCTCAAGCGCCGGCTTGCGGAAATCCCCAGGGACAAGCGGCTGATTGTGGTGTGCAACTCGGGAGTGCGATCCTATGAAGCCATCCGCCAGTTGAGCTGTGCCGGGCCGTGCGACGTCATCAATTTGCAGGGAGGCGTGGCAGCCATCAAAAAATCCGGTCTTCTCAACTTGTCCGAAGAATCCGAAAGTGAAGCAGAATCCTAGCAGCGGTATCCAGTCCGTCTGGAACGCGCCGCCCATTGCCGTTCTGTGGGACCAGTCGCTGTTGTGGGGTCTCATCTGCGTACAGACACTGCAACGTCTGGGGGTTCCCCATGAGCTCCTGAGTGGATCGGACATCGCCCGCGGGGACCTCCAATTTCATCGGGTACTGCTCGTTCCCGGCGGCTGGGCGGCTCACAAAATACGCGCTCTGGGGAGAACCGGGCGCAACCAGATAGAGCGTTTTATCCAGGGTGGGGGGAGCTACCTCGGCTTTTGCGGGGGCGCCGGCATGGCCCTCTCCAGCCCCCCCTCTCTGGAGTTGGTTCCATTGGAAAGGATGCCCCTTTCCGAGCGCCTGCCCAACGCCAGCGGCACGGTTCTGATCCGGGGCGTTGCCGATCATCCCGCCTGGCGGGATCTTCCTGAAGAAATTCCGGTATCCATCTGGTGGCCTTCCCAGTTTGCCTGGCAACCTCTGCCCCGTTCCCTCTGCCTGGGAGTGTATGCAGCCCCCGGGGAAGACTTCTGGGTGGCCGACCTGCCGCTGGCGGATGTTACCGGCGGGCAAGAGGAGTGGCGGAACTGGGAACAAATCTACGGAATCAACCTTGATCCCAGGCGACTGCTGGGGCAGCCGGCCATACTCGAAGTGAATCTCGGGAGAGGCAGACTGATCCTTTCCTACCCGCACCTGGAAACGCCGCAAGACGGGCTCGGAAATCAACTACTGGTCCATGTGTTGCACTACCTGGACGACACAGCCGCCGCGCATCTTGGTGCGATCGCCGCTCGAGCAGGCCGCCCCGCGGCACTCACGGCCGGGCCTGGCAGGGAGAGCCTGCAGCGCTTTGCCGCCGTACAAGAGGTGGTGAGCGATTTGATTGCCTTCGGAGAACGCCACCTGCTCTGGTATTGGGGGTCACCCTGGCTGCTGCGCTGGCAAAGAGGAATCCGCGGACTGGAATACGCCATGCTGGCGGTGACGACGCGGTTTCTGGCCGAGCTCGGCGCTGCGGCCGCTGAGCCTGCTTCCGCTTCCACCGCCGATCCATGGGAGGAGCCCGCGCGCAAGCTGGAAAACGGGGTCAGGGAATTTTGCACTCAAGCCAAGCGCCTGTTGCTCGAAGAAAAACTTGCGGCACACATGGGCAGCCTGAGCAAACTGGGTCAAGTGAACGAGCGGGTGGATGCGCTGCGCGCGTTTCTTTTCGGCAACCGCATGAATCACGGCGGGCTGTGCCGCAGCATCTTTGATCAGCTGGATTATCTGTTACTGCCATTGCTGCGAAGTTCTGGCAGCAAACATTCGATCCTTCCAGTGTGTTCAGGAAAATGATTTTGCCTTGCAAGTAGGCTGGGTTGAGTTGCGAAGCCCAGCAAAACAGGCGCTGGGTTACGCCACGCGAAACGTCCGACTGCACCCGGCCATGAGGAGATGGAGTTAGGATGAGGAAGCATCAGACATTGAAGCGGAAGTTGATGATGTCCCCGTCTTTCACCCGATAGGTCTTGCCTTCCAGCCGGACCGTGCCCTGTTTGCGCGCGGTGGCGTAGTCGCCGGCGGCGCGCAAATCATCATAGGCCACCACTTCTGCCCGGATGAAGCCGCGCTGAATGTCGGAATGAATCACTCCGGCGGCCTCCTGGGCCGGCAGCCCTGCGGGGATGGTCCAGGCTTTCACTTCGTCTTCTCCCACGGTGAAAAATGTGACCAAATTGAGCAGCGCGTATGAACTCCGGATGACCCTGTCCAACGCCGATTCGCCAACCCCGAAGTCCCGGCGGAACGCTTCCGCCTCCTCCTCCGACAACTGCGCCATCTCCATTTCCAGTTTGCCGCGCACCACCATGGCTTCGGCATAGTCGAACGGGACACGGGGAAGCGCAGCGTCATCGTCCCCATTGTTGACAATCACCAGCAGCGGTTTCGCCGACAGAAAGGTGAACCCCTTAAGCTCCTGAGCCCGGGTCAGATCGAGCTCCGCTCGCAAAGGCTTTTCTGCATCGAGGAGCCGGGCGCAGGCTTCCAGCAGCTCCTTCTCGACACCCACTTTCCTGCCTTTTTTTTCTTCCAGGGAAAGCTTTTCCAGCCGTTTTTCCACCGTCGCAAGGTCGGCAATGATGAACTCATCCTGCAACTCGCGGAAATCCCGCTGCGGGTCCGGGGCGCCCAGAACCGTGTCGGTAAAGTTCCTCACGACCGTCAAAAAGGCATCCATCGGCCGCATGTGAGTGAGGAGCATCGACATATACTGCTGCCTGCTTTCGACTCCACCGGACATGCCCTGCAGGTCCATATAGGTGACCTGAGCATTCACTTTCTTCCTGCCGTGGTAGAGCTGGTCCAGCCAGTCGACGCGCGGATCGGGCACAGGAACGACTCCCAAAACCGGGGCCAGCTGCCCTCCCGGCGGAATCGATTCCCCATCCCGGCGCGTCAACGCATTAAAAATCGTCGTTTTTCCCGACCTCCCCAAGCCGACAATCCCAAGTTTCATATTATTTCTCCCTCCGTCCCGAGACTGCAATCAGCGGCAGTCCCCAGGAAGCTTTCCGAGCATTGAGTTTGCGTGCTTTCAGGTTCTCAAGGTGAACCGCGAAGCCCGGTAACCAGGCGGTTCCCTGGATTCGTGCGACGATGGCGGCACCTCGTCAAAATGACGTTGATCCGGCATGCACAGAGATCCTCCTGACGACGCACTTCGCGTTCTTACCCTTGACCTTGACGCAAAACTCAACAAATATACCAAATAATGACAATTATGCATAAGGTCGCCCAATGCTTTCTTCCGCCCTTCACGTAATTCCGAAAACGGCAACTCGCCGGGTATTCGCTTTGGATGCTTTCCTTGCAGCTGCGGGTAAACTGGACGGCCCTGATTACCACAGTTTAGTCGCCAGGTGTTTGGATAACAACGCCGCTGACGAAAAAAGCTTCAACCAGTGGCTGTACCAGGCCCTCCCTGTCGAATCACGACGATGCAAGCGTCTTGCCTGGGCCCATCGGGCAGCCGACCAGCGTTTGCAGCGGGGTGAGTGGATCGCACGCTGGAAAGATGAAACACCATCCGAGAGAACCTGTCCGCGAGTGTTTTTTGGCATCGGTGACGGCAACTTAGAGAGACGCTGGAGTGCGGTGTTCAATTCCCGCAAGTCAAAGCTCATCCATCCCGGCGCACCCTGGCTGGCGGCCTTGCGCCACTGGCTGCCGCGTTTGTGTTCCCGTAATGCCGGCGTGGCCGGCAGTGTCGGCACCATCACCTACGACCTTGTGACCGCTTACGCCTTGAATGTGCAACGGCCCGTTCTACTGGTGCTGCCCTTTTCTCTGGAAAAATTGGCGGCACATCCCCTGCACCACCTGACAGAGGGAAGGCTCGAAACCTTGACCGCCCTCACCTGCCAGGGCCTGGGGGTGCGTTGCTCGAAAACTTCAAGAATGATCTGTCGTGATCGACTGCTGGCATGCTTGGCCGACCGCCACTGGGTGCTCGACATCCGCAGAGGGGGAAACCTGCATCACATTCTGCAGGCGCAATACGCAAGAAGTCCTCGCACTCTGTTGGTTTCTCGTCCTTGCGACAGAGCGGCACAAAGGTCTGCCAATTTCGAACTGGTCAAGAATCATCCCGACGGCCAAATTCTGCCGGACCCGCCCGCAGATGACGCTTCGGTTGTTGCACGCGGCTGCACCACGCCGGCTGGTTCACCCCATGCCGGCATCCTCTCATCCCGAAGAATAAAAAACCGGCACGGTTTTCTCTACCATTACACCCGATCATGTCCAGGCCCCTGGCCCGGTCAATCCTACCAAAAGTATCTTCTCAGTCTGTTCCACAATGAACCCTTTTGCGCACACACAGCGCTGCACACACTCGTCAGGATCCTCCTGGAGCAGCGAATAAGAGCCAGTTTCAAGCTGATTCGAGGCGAACAGGCGGTGGTCTCGTGGACTTCGGTGCCCCCATGGCAGCTGCAAACCCTGAGGCAATGGAACCCGGCACTCATCCGTTGGACTTTTGAACCCTACGGACTTGCAGTGAGAAAAAAACTGGTGCAACGCTGTGGAGCGAAACCCGCAATCTACGCCAAGGAGCAGGATTTTGGGCGGCTCAAGGCGGAAGATCGGTTTCGCTATCAACGCCATGAACCGCACAAGTCTTCCTGGAAGCATGAAAGGGAATGGCGCCTGCCGCACGATTTTCCGCTGCAGGGTCTCTCCAAAGAGGACGGCTTCATCTTTGTTCCGCGGCTCGAGGATGTCCGATGTATTGCTGAGCATGTACAAAGTCCCCTGCCTTTGCTAGTGTTGCCGGAATTTGGGATTAAGGATTAGGGGAACTGCGCAGTGAAGGACTGGCTGAAAGTTTACGGAAGCAGAAGGGTGTTGTGCCTGCTGGGTCTCGGTTTCTCCTCGGGGCTCCCTCTGGCCCTCACCGGCTCGACTCTGCAGGCCTGGATGACGAGCGCCGAAGTCGACTTGCGGCTCATTGGAATTTTTTCTCTGGTGGGACTGCCCTACACCGTAAAAATCTTGTGGGCCCCCTTGATGGACCGCTACTCGATTCCCCTGCTGGGAAGAAGGCGTGGCTGGATCCTCACCACTCAACTGCTGCTTGCCGCAAGCATCATCGCACTCGGCTCGGCATCGCCTGCTGCCATGCCCTGGCTGACAGCATGCCTGGCCTTTGCCATCGCCTTTTGCAGCGCCAGTCAGGATATCGTCTTTGACGCCTACCGGGCGGATGTGCTGGCGCAAAAAGAACTGGGGGCGGGAGCCGCCACTTCGGTGATTGGATATCGCATAGCCATGCTGATTTCCGGCGCCGCGGCCCTGATCCTCTCCGACCACCTGTCCTGGACCATGGTCTACGGCCTCATGGGACTCCTCATGATCGGTAACATGGCGTTCACTCTGCTGGCACCCGAGCCCACAGACCAGGTGATCCCTCCCAGAACCATGAAAGAAGCCGTTCTGGACCCTCTGGCTTCCTATTTCCGTCGCTCCGGAGCGGTGGAGATGCTGCTGTTCATCATGGTCTACAAATTGGCCGATGCCATCGCCGGCGCCATGACCACGCCTTTCCTCCTGGACCTGGGTTTTTCCAGGACCGACGTGGGCACCGTCAACAAAGCCTTTGGGCTGCTCAGCACCATTTTCGGAACGCTCGCCGGTGGGGGCATTATTGCCAGAATCGGGATTAACCGATCCCTGTGGATCTTTGCCTTTGTGCAGGCGCTTTCCAATCTGTCGTTCACTGCTCTGGCCATGGTCGGCAGAAACTATCCCGTTATGGTCGCAGCCGTCGGCATGGAAAACATCTGCGGCGGCATGGGAACCGCCGCCTTCATCGCTTTTCTCATGAGCCTCTGCGACAAGCGCTTCACCGCCACCCAATATGCACTGTTGTCCAGCCTGATGGCAGTGACTCGTGTGCTGGCGGGAGTCCCCACCGGATTTATGGTCACCTCCATGGGCTGGGCCATGTTTTACGCTGTCAGCACCCTTGGAGCCCTGCCGGGAATCCTGCTGCTCCCCCGCTTTGCACCCTGGAACGGAACTGCACCCGCCACGGCCCCAACGCCCGGCAACCAGCCTTCCTGATTGTTCAGGGCAAAAAGAAGCTCGCCACGCGCTCGGCGGTGAGCACCCACCCGATCAGAATCCATCCGCAGTCTTCGATAGCCTGCACTGCTGTAGTCAAAACCATACAGCAAGAGAGAACAGGCTTTGGGCGCACTGGCTGGTGTGATTTGTTGCTCAATTCCGGCTGCCGCACGGCCTGGGGGGGCTTCAGTTTTGCAATAATCATTCTCGTTTCGGTACACTTCTTGCTCAGTGATTAATCCTGATGGAATGGCAGTGCCGCAAACCTACAAATAGGAGAAACCATGGCAGAATCAGAACATCAGAAAGACAGTCGATTGACCATTGTCTGGTGCGCCTTGCTGGCTCTTTGCGTACTTGCCTGGGCATTCCTGGCCACTGCAGCAATGGCCGCAGCAAAGCTGGAAATAACCAGGTGCGAGTGGCAAGCCAAGAAATTGGAGCTCAAAATCGAGGGAAAAGGCAGGCCGGGAACAACTATCCGTGTCGCGGACGCGCATTCCATGGTCCCGGTCGGGTCGGTGAAGGTTGACGCAAAGGGCACATGGAAAATACGCACAAAGAAACCGAGAACGGTTCCCTGTCGAGTGGTAGCGGAGGGATCGGAACAACGGGTTGAAAAGAAGGTCAAAAACGCGCCGGATGGGTGCGCCGAGCGGCCTTCCAAGACTCTGACAGCACTGAGTATCCAAGGGCCCGTCAAGGTCCCGGAAAACAGCACAGCCGTCTATAAGGCTACCGCATCTTTCAGCGACGGATCCTCGCTGGAGCCTGACAGCGGTGTCGTGTGGAGCCAAAATTCCTCATTCGCCGTCATCAGCTCCACTGGAGTTCTGACCACATCAGAGGTGGAAGGCGGCCAGTTTGGCCTGATCACCGCCCGCTACACCTTTGGAGACATCAGCAAAACGGCCACGCTATCCTTTGCCATTGAAGACAGCGGTCCACCAACGACGAACCCACCCTCGGTAACCGGGTCCCATGCCGGGCGTTTCTCTGCCTTCGAGGGCACTAAAACCTGCCTCGAGTGCCATACGGAACAAGCCCGACAGGTACACGCTTCGGTCCACTACCAGTGGAAAGGCGATTCCAGCGCGGCACTCGGCCTCGGCTCGGAGCCCGCAGGTAAACTCGGCGGCATCAATGATTTCTGCATTTATCCGGATATCAACTGGATCGGAAAACTGACCAACCATCGTGATGAGCTGGTAGACGGAGGTTGCGCCAAGTGCCATGCCGGTTTGGGAGATAAGCCAAGCCCCACCGCAACACCAAGTCAGCTGGAAAACATCGACTGCCTGATCTGTCACTCCGCTGATTATAAGCGTAAGGTAGAGGTGGTAAACGGCAACTATCGATTTGTCCCGGATGCCGGCAAAATGAGCGTGAGCATCCTGCAGGCGGCAGCCGATATCAGCCTGCCGTCCAAGGAAGCCTGTCTCAATTGTCACACCAAGTCCGGCGGCGGTGACAATTTCAAGCGGGGTGACATCGAAGAAGCCCATCGCAACCCCACCAGGAGCTTTGATGTCCACATGGCCTCCATTGCCGATGGTGGAGCGGGCCTGGAGTGTCTCGACTGCCACACCAGCGTGATGCACCGGGTTGCCGGTCGCGGAACGGATCTGCGTCCCATGGACTCGCCCGAACCGCTGAACTGCACTCAATGTCACCCTTCCCAACCCCACAAAAATTCCGCTATCGATAAGCACACCGCACGGGTCAACTGCACCGTCTGTCATATTCCGACTTATGCCAGGGCGGCCTCGACGGACATGTTCCGAGACTGGTCGGCACCCGGCGATCTGGTTTCAGCCAGCGGGCTTTATGAACCGCACATGACCAAACAGGGCAACGTTGTTCCCAAATATCGCTTCTTCAACGGATTGTCTCATTTCTACAAATTCGGAGATCCGGCGGAGCCTGGAGAAAACGGCAGAGTATTGATGGCGGGGCCGGACGGAAGCATACAGGACCGGAACGCCAAAATTCACGCCTTCAAGCACCACCTGGCGAAGCAGCCCATGGATCCTGTCACGAAGGCTCTGCTCCCGCTTAAGATAGGCCGGTTTTTCGAAAGCGGCGACCTTGCCGGCGCCGTTGAATTGGGCGTGAAAGCAGTGGGATGGCCGGATAACGGGTTCATTTTTGCCGATACCGAACGTTATATGGGTTTGTTCCACGAGGTTGCGCCCAAGGAGAACGCACTGTCATGCAACAACTGCCATTATGGAGCCGATCGCATGGACTTCAAGGCATTGGGCTACGCCCCCAATGCCACCTACAACAACAAGCCGCTTTGCGCGAGCTGCCATGGAGACAAATCGGACAAGTGGCCGGGGGACCAATGGTTTACCAAGGTTCACGCCAAACATGTGACTGACAAGAAGTACGACTGCAGCAAGTGTCATGGGTTCAGTTCAGCGCACTGAAAGGAGCGCAACAGTCAAGGCAACAGCCTGCGCCACAAGCCTGTGGCCAGGCCCGGTTAAAAAATCAGCCGACAGCAGCCCCGCCAGGAGCTCTTCTCGCTTACCGACATTGGCCGGGCGGGGCTGCCCGTTGGGTTATGGCCGTTACACAGAGAAATTCGATAAGGTAATTTGCGGTGTAATGGGTATTGGGATGAAGATCAATGCAGCAAGTGGCGGTTACCGATCCTGACCCGCTGCAATCCGGCCCGCTTTGCCGCATCCATACAGGCTTCCGCCTGGGCGAGGGAAGTGGTGGGAAAATCCTCGAGGCAGAACTGGGGGGCGAAGCCCAGTAGGGCATAAGGAATATCGGGGTCCAATGCGGCGATGAAGGAAGCCAGCTGAAAAATCTCCGCATCGTCCACATAGCCCGGCACCAGCAGGGTGCTCGCCAACAGCACAGGCGGGTCCTTGCGGGCTGCGGCCATGCGCGCGAGGAGCTGGAAATTTTCCAGTATGCGATGGTTGTCAAAACCGCACAGGGCATGATGGATATTGGGATTCCAGGCTTTGAGATCGACCTTGATACATCCCCCTGATTCCAGCGACAGTCGGAACACTCGCTTCAACCAGGCCGGATGCATGCTGCCGTTGGTTTCCCAGCATATGCGGATGATTTTGTCCGGGTATTTTTCGCGCATGCGCTCAGACGCCCTGATGGCGTAGGGAAGCTGCGGCACCGGATCGCCCCCGAAATAGCACACGCAGCTGGTCTCACGGTTGACTGTTGCGACCAGTGCCTCCACCGAGTACCATTGGGATGATGGCGCCTCGGATTTCTTGAAGTGCCAGTTCTGACAGAACAGGCAGTTGAGATTGCATGCCTCGAAGAACACGGCCAGGTTGTAAAAGCCGACCTCCGGTCCCCGATCGTTGGCAAACAGCGGATAACCGGCTCCGGTCCCGCCCGGGCAAACCCAGTCGGCAACACAATTGGTCGGCAGAGGATCGTAGTAGTGGGAGAGTCTCGCGCGGAATCGGCCGTCCTGTCTCAAGCTCTCTCTGCTGCCCGTGCGTATGCCGCAATAGCCGAGTTCCTCTTCAGCCATGCGGCAACGGTGCACGCAAACCGTGCAGGAAAGCCCGTCCGGGCTGGCGGGCGGTGCCGCGGGCAGCTGGAAAACTCGCCTCGAGCGGGTGTGCAGGGCTTCAATCCGGATCAGGCTCTCGTCCCAACGGTTACGGATGCAATCCGGGCACACCTCCAGACTGGCACTCATGTCCACCATGCGACTGCCGCACACCAGACATATCGAACTTTTCTTAAGCCGCCCCGGGTACTTAATCAGCATAAACGCCCCAAAAATGACTCAGCAAATGCAGACAAAGCGCCAACAACCCACCCGCAGAAGGTTCTGTTTCCAAGAGACTTAGCAGATCCTCGGCAGCTGTTCGCCCCGCAGCATGTCCACCAAACGCAGGCCGCCAATGTGGGTTTGCATGAAGACTCGCCCGGGCTCGTCGGCAACCACCTCGCCAATCCTGCAGGCCGCCCTTCCCAAGGGGTGGCGGCGCATGACCTCCAGTGCTTCTTGTTCCGCCGCTTGCGGGAGGCACACCAACACCTTTCCCTCGTTGGCAACATACAGCGGGTCCAGTCCAAGCAGCTCACAAGCTCCGGCCACATCGTCTCTTATCGGCAGTGACTCTTCATACAACCGTATGCCTACATGGGACTGTCGAGCGATTTCATTCAAAGCAGTCGCCACCCCTCCCCGCGTGGGGTCGCGCAGCACTCCGATGTGCGGACACGCTTCGAGGAGCTCCCGGATCAGTCCGTTTAACGAACTGGAGTCGCTGAGAATTTCATTTTCAAAGGCGAGACCCTCGCGTTTGCAGAGAATGGCCATTCCATGATCGCCGATGGTTCCGTTGATGAGCACTGCGTCGCCCGGTCGGGCGTTGTGCCCGGTCACGTTGATACCATCGGGGACGATTCCGATCCCGGCCGTGTTGATGAAAATCTTGTCCGCTTTCCCTTTGGGCACCACTTTGGTATCGCCTGCGACGATCAAAACATTGGCTTCGCGGGCGGCGGTCGCCATACTTTCGACAATGTGCAACAGAGTCTCAAACAACAGACCTTCTTCCAGAATGAATCCCACCGTCAAGTACATGGGTCTCGCCCCGCGCATGCACAAGTCATTGATGGTCCCGTGCACTGCCAGGCTGCCTATGTCACCGCCGGGGAAAATGACGGGATCAACGACATAGGAATCGGTGGTCATCGCCACATGACCGCCGCGAATGTCAACCAGCGCGCTGTCGTTCATTTCCCGCAGAAACCTGTTGTTGAAAGCCCTGGCAAAGACCTGCTCGACCAGCTCGTGGGTTGCCCGGCCGCCGCTGCCGTGATCCAGCTGCACGCTCAAATTGTCTGCATTCACTCCGGTTTTTCTCCTCCTGAACTGCACGCCCCCATCATAACCTTTAAATTCTGTCAGGTGAACATTGCGAAGATGTCCAACCATGGCCCCCTCACCCCAACCCTCTCCTCCCCCGCGGGGGCAGTGGGAGTGTACCCTGCGGGCCGCGGGGCCACACGGGCGGTAACGATCAGGCTGACCGGGGAGAGAAAGCCGGAAGCCCCGTTACAGTTCTATTGGCGATAACGGTAATAGGCTCCGCAGGTCCCTTCGCTGGAAACCATGCAAGGTCCCAGCGGGTGCTGGGGAGTACATACCTTGCCAAAAAGAGCGCACCCGGGTGGCGTGAGCACCCCGCGCAGCACCTCGCCGCAACGGCAACCGGGATGTTCTTTCACCTGGATGTGCGGCATGGCAAAGCGCACCGACGCATCATAGTTGTGCCATTGCGGCTGCAACCTCAGACCGCTGGCGGGAATCTCACCCAGACCGCGCCAGGTTGCATCGGTCGCAGTAAAAATCTCGTCCATGAGCTTCCTGGCCGCCGGGTTGCCCTCCCGATTGACCGCCCTCGTGTATTGAACGGCCACTTCCGCCCTGCCCTTCGCCAGTTGATCGATCAACATGGTGATCCCCTGGAGCAGATCGAGCGGTTCGAAGCCGGTGATAACACACGGCATTTTATGTCTTGTCGCCACGTGCCGGTAGGCCTGAGCGCCGATCACGGTGCTCACGTGACCCGGGCAGATGAAGCCGTCGAGAGACAGATCTTCGCTTTCCAGCAGCGCATTCATGGCCGGAGGCAGCAGCTTGTGCGCGGAGAACACCGAAAAATTATCAAGCTTTTCGATTGCCGCCTGACGCACCGCTGCGGCGACGGTCGGTGCGGTCGTTTCAAAACCGATCCCCAGGAAGACGACCTCATGATGTGGATTTTCCCGAGCCATATGAAGGGCATCCAGGGTGCCGTACACAATGCGAACATCGGCCCCGGCGCCGCGTTCCTGGTGAAGCGAAGAATGAGACCCGGGCACTCGCAGCAAGTCGCCAAAGGTGGCGACAATCACTCCCGGCTGCCGGGCAAGCCAGATCGCTCGATCGATGTCCTCACCGGCGGTCACGCACACCGGGCAGCCGGGTCCGCTGATGAGCTGGATACCCGGCGGCAGCAGTTGCCGCAATCCGCAACGAAAGATCGCCACGGTATGGGTGCCGCAGATCTCCATCAACCGGATGGGAGTTTTGGGCAAACTGCGCCGCTGCAGAGCGTCCAGCAGGCTCTTGGCCAATTGAGGATCGCGATATTCGTCAAGATATTTCACAACAAACTCCTACCCGACACGCAACCCGGCAAAGCAAAAAACCAAAGCAAATCCGACCCGCCACCAAACCATCCTTAATCCTTAATCCTCAATCCTGGCCCCTTCCCGTGCGGCAAGCATACACGCCCCGATGTGAACCTGGCCGAGGGATATGCACGCGTCATTGGCGGGAACTTGTTCATGGCCGTACACTTCCAGCCCGCGCGCCGTCATTTTTCTTTCAAGTCGTTCCGAGAGGTAAGCGTTTTGAAAGACGCCGCCGCTCAAAACAATCCGATTGAGACCCATCTCCCGGCTTATGGTTTCAACCGATTGCGCCAGAAGAGCGACCAGACCGTTGTGAAAGCGACACGATATGCTCCCGGCAGCGCGCCCGGCACGCACATCTCGAACCACTGCCGCCACCATGGGAAAAGGATCGATGATCCAGCCGTCCCTGTCTCTTGTCAGTTCTCCACGATACGCCTCATCACCGGGGTGCAGAACCTGTTCCAACTCGATGGCGGCCTGGCCCTCATAACTGACGGAGTCGCGCAAACCGGCCAGAGCCGCGACGGCATCAAACAGCCGCCCGCACGAGGAAGTGATGGGGCTGTTCAAACTTCTATTGAGCATTTGAACAAGGATTTCCACCTTGGATTGCGGCCAGCGGCTCAGGATATCCTGATATGCTTCCATTACATTGGCAGGGTCCAGGCTCCACAGATAGCTGACGGCCATCCTCCAGGGCTGGCGAACGGCCCTGTCGCCGCCGGGCAGCGGCACATGCCTGAAGTGCGCCAACCGTTCGAAGCGGCAGCCCTCCACCCGCAGCACTTCCCCGCCCCAAATGGTGCCGTCGGTGCCGTAGCCCGAGCCGTCCAGGGCAACGCCGATCACGGGACCTCGCAATTGCCGTTCCGCCACTACTGCAGCGATATGAGCGTGGTGATGCTGCACGGCAAGACTTGGCCGGTGCTTCTGATTCAGCGCCCACTGCGTGCTCAGATAGTCGGGGTGAAGATCGTGCACGATGCATTGCGGGTCGATTTCCAGGATTTTTTTCAGGTGGTCGATGGTGTGCTCGAAGGAGCGCAACGTTTCAAGGTTCTCAAGGTCTCCGATGTGCTGGCTCAGAAACGCTTCCTGCCCGCGGGTGAGGCACACGGTATTTTTCAGCTCGGCTCCGACCCCGAGGAGGACCGGCGTTTGGCTATGCAGAAAAACCGGCACCGGAACGTAGCCGCGCGCCCTTCTAACCGGCCTGGGATTCCCATTGACCACGCGCGTAACCGAATCATCGCAGCGCATGTGGATGTCACGATTGTGCACAAGAAAATAATCGGCAATGCCGTTCAACCGCAGCCTGGCATCGTCATTGCTCATGACGATCGGCTCATCGCTCTGATTGCCGCTGGTCATCACCAGAGCATCGAATAGACCGTGTTCGAACAGCATGAAATGAACCGGAGTGTATGGCAGAAAGGCTCCAATACAGCGATTTTTCGGCGCCACACTCGGTGCGACGGCAGGCGACGGCTCCGGTCTGCGCCTCTCCAGGAGAACGATGGGCCTTCCGGCACTGCTCAGAAGCTCTATCTCCTGGGGGGAAACATTGCAATGTGTTTGAACCGCTGCAACGCTGCGAAACATCACGGCAAAGGGCTTCTCTTCGCGGATCTTCCGCTGGCGCAGACGACTCACCGAGGCTTCATTGCAGGCCGGAACAGCCAGATGAAAGCCACCCAATCCCTTGATCGCGAGGATCTTTCCCTCATCCAACAATTCAGCGGCCCGGCGCAAGGCTTCATCGCCGGTGGCCGCCGCATGTCCCGGGGCATCCTCCAGCCAGACTTGTGGCCCGCAATCCCAGCAGGCATTGGGTTGCGCATGAAAACGACGATCCATGGGATCATCGTATTCCCGGCGACAAGCGGCACACATGGCAAAGGGCGCCATCGTCGTCTTGTCGCGGTCGTAGGGAATGTCTCGTATGATGGTATAACGCGGTCCGCAGTTGGTGCAGTTGATAAACGGGTAACGGTAGCGGCGATCGGCGGGATCGAGCAATTCCTTCAAACACTCCCGGCAGGTGCATGCGTCGGGTGAAATGAGGGTGCGGCGGGCCTGGTGAGAATCGCTCTGGAGGATGCCAAACCCTTCGAATTCTTCATGGGGCAGTTCGGCTACTTCCAGGCGGGTGATGTGGGCGAGTGGAGGAGCCTTTGACGAGATGTCCCGCAAAAAAGCGTCGAGTCGTTCCTTTGCGCCGAGCGCCCGTATGACGACCCCATCGGCCTGGTTGCGCACCCATCCCTTGAGCTCGTATTGTCTGGCCAGTTGGAATACAAAGGGGCGGAAGCCGACTCCCTGAACAATTCCCGCAATCCGTACGCGGATGCTGCCCTCCCCGACGGCGGAACCAGCGCTCATGAGCGGCGCACACTCCGGGTTTGTCTTCATTTGCCGCGAGACGACCGCACTTTTGCTTCCAGCCAGTCAAGCCACTCCGGCAATCCATCCCCGGTTCGGCACGAAATTTCAAAGATCGCTTGATTGGCATTGAGCTGTCGGGCGCTCGAGCGGATGACGTCAATATCGCAGTCGGTGTAGGGCAGCAGGTCTATCTTGTTGATCAGCAGAGCCGAACAGAGCTGGAACATCAACGGATATTTCAGGGGTTTGTCATGCCCTTCGGTAACACTGAGGATCATCACCTTCTCATGTTCGCCCAGGTTAAATTCTGCAGGGCATACCAGGTTGCCCACATTTTCGATGACCAGCAGTTCGACGTCACGGAGCTCCAAGGCTTCGAGGGCCATCTGAATCATGTTGCCGTCCAAGTGGCACCCGCCCTCGGTATTGATCTGCACGGCCTGGACGCCCTTGCGCTGAATGCGTTCGGCATCAAAGTCGGACTGCAGATCCCCTTCAATGACGGCCATTTTGATGCGGCCGGCCAGGGCGTCGATGGTCTTTTCCAAGAGGGAGGTTTTACCGGCTCCCGGCGAGCTCATCAGGTTGATCGCAAAAATACCGGCGCCGTCAAACACCTTGCGATTGGCATCAGCCAGGCGATCATTGGCCTGCAGAATGTTGCGCACCACTGGGATTTTCATCTGCGTCATTGGAATCTCCAGTTTCACCTTCTATGCTTGTAAGAGAAAGTTCTCTTCCGCTGACAAGTTCCAACGCGGGCTCATCGCACTGGGGGCAGAGGAAGACATGGTTCTCCACTTCGAACAATTCCCTGCATGCGGAACAGCGCGCCACTACAGGGACGGACTCGATCTGCAAAACGGCGCCCGCGGCAATGGTATCCCGGCTCAGCATTTCAAAACAAAACTTCAGGGAATCCGGCACCACCGCAGCCAGTGCTCCCACCTGGAGCCGAATCATCGAAATCCGCCGCAAACCGTGCCGGTAGCCTTCCTGCTTTGCGATATCCAGCACGCTCTGAGCGATCGCCATTTCATGCAATGTTTGCCCTCACCCGTTTGTTAGTTTATGCAACGTAACATCCACAGCGGCTTCAGGCAATTAACATGCAGGCAGCAAGGGGTCAAGCCGGATGAAATTGCTGCATTTATATTTGTGCCTGTTTGGTATAGACTGCTTGCCTAAAAATGGCAGCCCAATAGAAAAACGGGACATATCATGGACGTTTGCGAAAAGCGTAACCTTAGAATCCGCCTCATCGCCATCATCTGTTCACTGCTGGTAGGCACGACTTTGATGTCGCTCAAATTTTATGTTTATTGGATCACACATTCCTCGGCGATTCTCTCGGATGCACTCGAGTCTATCATAAACGTGGTGGCAAGCGGATTTGCTCTGGGCAGCATCGTTTTGGCGGCGAAGCCGCCCGACCCGACACATCCCTACGGACATGGCAAAATCGAATTTTTTTCCGCGGGCTTCGAAGGAGCATTGATTATCTTTGCCGCCGTGGGGATTGTTTGGACGGCAATCCCCCAGATTCTCACTCCCCACGGCCTGCCACACCTGCAAAACGGGCTTTTGATTTTACTCGCCACCAGTCTGGTCAACCTTTTTCTCGGATCAGCCCTGGTTCGAGCAGGCAGGTCCACGCGGTCCCTGGTGCTCGTGGCCGACGGCAAACACGTGCTGACCGATGTGTACACCTCTGCAGGTGTCCTGCTCGGTTTATTGCTCGTCCACTGGACCCACTGGTATTGGCTTGACGGAGCGATCGCCCTGCTGGTGGCGATCAACATTCTGGTGATTGGGGCCAAGCTGGTGCGAACGTCTTTTGCCGGTCTCATGGATGCTTCCGACCCGCAACTGCTGGATCAAATTTCCCGGTTGCTCGCGCAGCACCGCAAGAGCACCTGGATCGACATTCACCGCCTGCGCGCGCAACGTTCGGGAAATCGCATCCTGCTGGATTTCCACTTGATACTGCCGCGCGATCTGACCCTCGAGGAAGTACACAATGAGGTCACGGAACTGCAGCAAGTCATCAATCGGCATTTTAATGAAAAATCGGACGTGCTCATCCATGCCGAGCCCTGCATCGTTCCGGAATGTCCCATATGCGGCTACAACCCCTGCGGACGGCGGCGGGTACCCACGCAGCAGCAGCGGCTCTGGCGCCGCGATGTGCTGACCGCTGAAATGTCGGAAAGCGATCGACAGGAATCGGATCAGCGCGGGGATCCGTCGGCATCGCCGCCATGAATCGGCGCTTGCACCGCTGATCGATGGATCACCGGCGCTAAGGCGATTTTTCGTCGAGTTTTTACCTTGCTGTTTTGCCGGCAGCGTGCTAGGTGAATAGCGTTCATTGTGTCCCGCTCACGTCGAACCGTGCACCCTGATTTCGGCGAGACTGTCTTGTAATTTCCACAGGATCACAGCAAGGGGGAAAACGATGCGCATCATAGTCATTGGCCAGGCCGCCTTCGGGGCAAAGACGCTGGAAGCGTTAATGCAAAAGTCTGAAAACGTTGTCGCCGTGTATACGCCGCCCGACGGTCCCAAAGGACGCGTCGATCCACTGAAGGAAGCGGCACGGGCCCAGGGGATAGAGGTCTTTCAGCCAAAATCGTATAAGGACGACGCGACGTTTGACACCTACCGGGCATTGCAACCCGATCTCACCCTGTTGGCCTTTGTGACCGATATCATTCCAGCGCGCTTTTTTGAGGCGGCATCCCAGGGAGCCATCTGCTATCACCCATCCATTCTGCCGCGCCACCGGGGCGCCAGCGCCATCAACTGGGCGGTCATCATGGGCGACCGCAAGACCGGCCTGACCATTTTCCGGCCTGATGGAGGCATCGACACCGGACCGATAGTGCTGCAAAAAGAGATTGAAATCGGTCCCGAGGACACGACCGGCTCCCTCTATTTCAACCACCTGTTTCCCATGGGGATCGACGCAATGCTCGAGGCGGTAGCCCTCATCAAGGAGGGCAAAGCGCCGAGCATTCCCCAGGATGAGTCGCAGGCGACCTATGAGCCCCCATGCGACGATCGGGTGGCCGGCATCAACTGGGACAAACCCGCGCAGGAAATCTACAATCTCGTGCGTGGCTGCGACCCTCAGCCCGGTGCTTACTGCCTGTGGAAAGGCGATAAAGTGCGGCTGTATGCGGCCAAACTGCGTGAAGAGTCAAGCGACGCATCTGCCGGTGCGGTGGTGGGGATCGACCAGGAAGGGATTCATGTGGCGCTTCCGGGCGCAAAACTGGTGGTGGGCAAGGTCCGCTCATCCGCCGGCGGCAAAATATCAGGGCTGGAGTTTGCCGAACAGCAGGGCCTTAAGGTGGGGAATGCGCTGCACAGCGGGTAAAATCCATGGGTAAGCCCCCGGTTGTTGTAAGGGCGGTTCGCGAACCGTCCCTACAACAACCGCATTTCTCCGGCGTTAATTTCCCCGAACAGGCACTCCCGGTTCTGGGTGTAGCGCCGTTCATTGCACAAAAAACTCGGTGCCGGCTTCGCCCTTGACCGCTCTATCAATTTGCTCGACCGAACAGATGACGGCCCTTGCGCCGCCATGCTGCAAAAAATCCATGACAGCTTCAATCTTGGGGTCCATGGAGCCGGGGGGGAACTCACCCTGTTCCCGATAGCGCGCAGCCTCAGCCACAGTCAGACGACGCAGAAACTGCTGCCCCGGCTGATCATACGACAGAGCAACCCCAGGGACATCGGTGGCAATCACGAAAATCTCCACTCCCACTTCGATGGCCAGCCTGGCGCTCGACAGGTCTTTATCGATCACCGCATCCACCCCCTGAAAGCTTCGGCTGTCGCGTATCACCGGAATTCCTCCGCCGCCGCAGGCAATCACCAGGAAGCCCAGCTCGATGAGCTTTTTGATTTCCCTTTTTTCGACGATCGTGACGGGCTTTGGGGAAGCAACCACCCGCCGGTACCCCCTGGCGGTACGCCGCGTCGGGTAGGGAAGCCCGGCAGCCGTCTCTTGCGAAAAAGCCGGGCCAATGGGTTTGGAGGGATTTTGGAAGCCGGGATCCTTTTCGTCCACCACCACGTAGCTGAGCAGAGTCACGAACAGCTGTTGCCCGTTTGAGCCCAGCTGCATCAACTGGTTGTCGAGCGTGGTTTCAATCATGTAGCCGATTTGTCCCTGGGTTTGTGCCACCAGTATTTCAAGGGGCAGGCGGGGCACTTCGCTGCAGCATTCCTGTTGGAGCAAAAGATTGCCCACCTGTGGTCCATTGCCGTGGGTGATGATGATGCGATATTCGGGTAAAAGGCCGGCAATTTGTCTCATCGGCAGCTGCAGGTTCTCGAATTGCTCATCGATGCTTCCCCGCTGTCCCTTGCGGATCAGTGCGTTTCCACCGAGAGCGACAAGCAACACCGGCTTGGACGGATTTGCCTGGTGTGGTCCCATGGACGGCCTCTAGCTCGGACCGGCCAATAAGCCGGGCAACTTTGCCAGAATCACCTCTTCCAGAAAAGGTTGAGCGTGATCCCTGTATTCGTAGCGGATTCGCAGGGCGGGCTTATTGATGGACAGCAGTCGAGTCAGGTTGATGGGGGTCGAGAATAAAACCAGGTCGCAGGCAACGGCGTTGATGGTCTCCTGCAGGTCCCCGATCTGTTCCCGGCTGTAACCCATGGCCGGCAGCCGGGTGCCGATTTCAGGATAGGTGCGATAGCTGTCCCGAATCGAGCCGACCGCATAGGGGCGCGGGTCGACAATTTCCGCCGCACCGTACTTTCGAGCCGCAATGGTGCCGGCGCCGTAGGGCATGCCGCCGTGGGTCAAGGTCGGGCCGTCTTCCACTATCAGGACTTTCTTGCCCGCAATTTGGGAAGGATCACTCACGAGAACGGGAGACTCGGCCAGAACGATCTGCGCCCTGGGAGCATAATGCCTGATGTTGTTTCTCACCTGCTCGACATCCGCGGGAGACGCGGTATCGACCTTGTTGATGACGGCGACATGGGCCATGAGCATGTTGGCTTCGCCGGGATAGTAAAGCAGTTCATGACCCGCCCTGTGCGGGTCGAACAACACGATGTGCAGGTCGGGATGGTAGAAGGGCGTGTCGTTATTGCCGCCATCCCAAACGATGACATCGCCTTCTTCTTCCGCCTGCCGGAGGATTTTGCCGTAATCCACCCCCGCGTAAACCACAATCCCTTGCTCTATGAGCGGCTCGTATTCTTCCCGCTCCTCGATGGTGCACTGCTGAGACGCAAAGTCCTGATAGCTTGAAAAGCGTTGAACGACCTGGTGGGTCAAATCCCCATAAGGCATTGGGTGACGCACGGCGACCACTTTCCTGCCGGCTTTTGTCAAAATTTCACAAACTTTTCGCGTGGTCTGTGATTTGCCGCAGCCGGTGCGCACGGCGCACACCGCTATCACGGGCTTGCGCGCCTGCAACATGGTGTAGGTCGCGCCCACCAGGATGAAGTCGGCACCCTCGGCCATCGCCAGAGATGCCTTGTGCATCACCTCCACGTGTGGAATGTCACTGTAGGAGAAAACCACGAGATCGATTTTGTATTCGCGAATCAAACGGACCAGTTCCTGTTCGGCATAGATAGGGATGCCCCGGGGGTAGAGCTCTCCGGAAAGCCGGGGCGGGTAGAGGCGCCCTTCGATGTGCGGAATCTGGGCCGCGGTGAAGGCGATGACTCGGTAGCGGGGATTGTCCCTGAAATAGACATTGAAATTGTGGAAATCGCGGCCGGCCGCCCCCATGATAACGACTTTTTCAACCATCGTCTGTCCCCCGCCTGGTTGGAAGATTCCTATACTGCTTGCAGAGTATATAGCCACCCCACCCGATAGCGGTCAACATGAGGACGATGCCAAGCCGGTGAGAAATTCCTGCAATGAATTGATCATGGCGAATCAAACCGGTTTCATTGAGAATGAATTGCCAATCGTGAAATCCATAGGGAGCGTTGCGTCCGGTGTTTCCGCCCAGCAGGGGGAGTGTCAGGTCTCTAGCATCGTTGATGTAGGGTGCCATGTCGAGGAAATTTTCGCCAAGCCACCATAGGGCAACCGCTGCGCCGAACGTATTCCGATACTTGATGAGGAACACTGACAAGCATAGGAAGGGCATCAGCAGTTGCCCCAGGGTTCCACCCAGCGAGGTGATGAGTGCTCCAAGAGGACGGAAAAAAATATGACCTGCCTCGTGAAACGGCAGATTGATGAGATGCATGAAGGTGGTCCCGGCGTAGTTGCTTTCCAACGGGGCACGAAAAAACTTCCAGCTCCATATGACAATGCCTGCGAACAGCAGCAGCCGGCCGGCAAAGAAAAAGGGATCGGTACGGGCTTCCACAAAAAACAGCAGTCGACTCAAAAGGCCGCCTTCACCCTGACTCGGACCCTCCCGGTCGGTTCCCGGCGGGTCCGATTCTTCACCGTCAACACTCGGCGGTCGATACTTTGCGAAGATCAACCCGCATCGAACGCACTCAATATACGCATTGTCCTGCAGGTGATGGCATTTGGGGCATTCCATTGCAGCGCTCCCCAGGAACCTGACGCGGCAAAGCCGGGGTCAAAATTCGTATTGTTCCGGATTCCCCCTCACCAGCGGCGTACCGGGCCAACATCCATGTGAATGAAGTCATTATACCTGCCTACCCCTCCAACCTTGAAAGCAGCCGCCGTCCTGCCGAGATCCGAAAGGGAAACGCCTTCCAGGCAGACATCAGCCGCCATGCCTTTGAGATGGTAGCTGTTCCTGGCCACACCGTGCCCATTTTTTCTCAAATATTGATTGTACTGGGGTGAACGATATCCGGACAGGAGCTGATAGGTACGCTCCCCGGCGTGCAGTTTAGTGCGCACCGCATCGAGCAGAAGATACAGATGAGGATCGATACGGTAAGCCTTTTCATCGTAGTAACAACGAAACAGATGATTCAATTTTGCAAGTGCTTTGCGATCAAACCGGCCTCTTTTGTTCAGATATTTGACCTGCAACCGTTCCTGGGTGTGCAGGTTGACAAAAGCAAGCCTGCCGGAGCAGAGTGATTTCAAGGCGGTTGCGGGTACGTCCTCAATCAGGCAGGGAATAAGCGAAGGGGCGAGGGAGCTGACAACAATAACCTTAAGAGCGTCTCTGCGAGTCATTTTCTCCTTCCGTTATGACCATTGGAAAATACTACTGACCGAACTGACTACGATATGACTGCTTTTGAGAAAGACGGGGATCACTATAAGCGATGCGAATCGGCGCGTAAAGGTAAGCAAATGCCGTACCGACCAGCACCGCAATGGATCATGACTGCGGTCGAAGCCTATGAGCAAAAGCTTGTGGCTTTACTCTTCGGTATTGGATATTCTCATGTTACATCAAAGTGAACGGCCGAGAACGCGGCAGGGGATGGCGAATGACGGTGTGAGGAAATGGGGTTGACGTAGGATTGCATTTTGTGGCCAAAGAACACGGTACCATCGTACTGGGTGGAACAGCCCGCACGCCGCAGGAGGTCCTTTTGCTGCAGCGGCTGGGGCTCCAGTTCGCCGAAATTTCCATCGAAGATGCGGAACAGTTTGCCGGCCATCTGGACCGCTATCGCACGGTCATGGAGGAGACCGGCTTATTTTTCCTGTGCCATGGACCTCGGGAAGGCGATCCCAGCGATACGGACACCCTGGAGAAGGTCTATTTTCCCAAGCTCTGTGGAGTGCTTGGACTCATGCCGCAACTGAGAATGAAGCTGCTGACGATGCATCTGTGGATGGATCCGCGTTTCCTGAGTCCCGAAGTCATTCAATACAAGATTGATTTTCTTGCCAGGTTGCTCGATGTCGCCGGCAGCTCCAAAGTCACCATCTGCCTGGAAAACCTGAGTGAAACCGCAGAACATCTGGCTGCGGTGTTTACTGCTCTGCCCGAGCTCAGGATGACCCTCGATTTGGGCCATGCGCAACTTTTGACCCATGAAAATACCAGCTTTGCCTTTTTGCAGAACTATCCCCAACGCATTCGGCACATGCACCTGCATGACAATCGCGGCGGCAATTCGCCGGACGCTGACCTGCACTTGCCTGTCGGCCATGGGATCATCGATTTCCCGTCGATTTTTGCGGCTGTCAGAAATGCCGCATACTGCGGCACCATAACACTCGAGCTGCGCGTCGATGAGATTGAGCAATGTCTCGGCTGCGTGAGAAAACTGCTGGAACAGTCATGCCCCTGATCGGCGTACTCCACCGGGCGACGAGCTTGCTCGAGAAGGCTGCCAGCCAAGTCATTCCGAGAGAATACCACGAAGGCGGCGGGAAGCCTGCAAGCATGCCGTATTCTCGATTCCGAGCGGCAGCGGAATGATCGGAAAGCACTGTGGAGCCGTTCTCGAACAAGCTCTCAGACGTAGGATGGGTAGAGCGAAGCGAAACCCATCAACAAGGCCTACAGTCATAGGCGTCACAAGGGATCCAGGTAGACCTGGGTTACATAGATACTGTGCTTGTCGGCAACGGCGACTCCTGTCCCCACCTCTCGATATCCCGAAAAGAGCAGGTTTCTTTTGTGACCCGGGCTCTCCATCCATCCCCGGACGACCGAGTCTATGAGGTTCGTGAGGTTCCGGCCGACAAAGATGTTTTCACCGGCGCTTTTGAAATTCTCCACGCCCTGGAGTCGTATCCGATCCACCACATCTCTTCCCTTGGGATCGATATGGGCAAAAAACCTCTCCCGGGCCATCTCTTCACTGTGACTTCGAGCCGCCTGCTGCAGCAACGGGTTGGTGTTCAGTGCAGCAAGTCCGTGCTGGGTACGCAATCTGTTCACCTGGGCGAGAATCGCCGCCTCGATTTGCGCTGCCGGCTCCGGCTTCTGAGGATCTTCACCGGCTTGTCTGGTCGCGACACGGTCAACGGGCGCTGAGTCGGGAGCGGCCCCCAAAGTCACCGGAACAATTTCATACGAGCCGGCGCCGCTGAAAGTGACCAAAACATTGAGGAGATCACCCGGGGCACTCTCTTGCATCAACAATCTAAAATCCTCTTCCGACTGTATGGCACGGTCATTTACCCGGACGATCAGGTCGCCGGTAGTGCGCAGTGGATCGTTTTGCGAACGAAGCCCCGAAACGGCGGCCGGCGAGCCCGGGAAAACTTCCAGTATTTTTAGACCCTTCAAATTACCCTGTGAGAATGCTTCCCCCCGTATCCCCAGGTAAGGGCGGCCAATGGGAACGGTACGGGGGGGAGCGGGCGCTGTTGCTTCCGCCAGTGCCGGCGCGACTTTTTCTACAACCGGATCTGCAAGCCACAGCAGAGCGGCCAATACCCATCCTGTAACTGCAAGCAGAGCCGCCAACGCCGACCACAAGCGAGAGTGCCTCATCACAAGGCTCCGGCTTTGCTGGATTCGATCCGTCAGGCAAACCTTGAGCCTTTGAATCAGTGGAACCTTCAGATCATCGGTTGTGCTCAAGCAAATCCCCCCGCTTTTAATAGACCTGCCCGCCGGTCGCGCTATTCGTCGGCCCAGCGGCGGCGCTGGAGTGCTTTGTTGCAGGTGCCTTGCGTTTATAGCCCTGTACCTGATAGCTGGTTCCGGGCGGGCAAGTCTGCCTCGAGTAGGAACCGCCCTGCACACTGTCCCCGATGAGGAAGCCGCCAATAAGTCCCACAGGTCCTCCAATTGCCGCACCGACGGCGGCACTGCCTCCCGATGCAGCCCCCACGAGAGCCCCCGTCGCAGCTCCCAGCGCACCCCCGCCGAGAGTCAAACGTTCGCGTGTGGTGAGCGGTCCTCCGGCACACGCCGTTAACAAAACAAATGAGAATAGAACCAATAAAACCAGCGATAGTGTTGTTCTCAGCATCTTTCTCTCCATCAACCAAAGGCTCTGGCCTACCGACTGTATGCAATTGACTACACATTTGTAGTAAAAAATCTACACTGTTAGTTCCTTCTGCCCTACCCGGCAGAGGTTTACATTGAAGCCATCAAAAGTATCTCCGCGATTTTGCCTGAATGCCGTTTGGTCACTCAGGCGAAGGCCGGACTCCAGCAAAAATGGACTTCCCTGGAATCTTAGACGTGGCAGTGCTACCATCGGTGCTTGTGGTGCTTGTGGTGCTTTTTTGCGTGGCCGGGAGGCTTATGTCCATAATAATAGGCCCTTGGTGGCGGCGCCACGACCACAGGTGAACGGTAGACGACCACAGGATCATTGCGGATGTAGACCGGTGGAGCTTCCACCACCACCGGCGGTTGCTGCACGACCACAGGCGGTGGCGGAGCCACATAATAACCAGGAAAACCGAAATTCAACCCAATCAGCACATCCACACCTCCGGCCCGCACCTGCGACGGAGCGAGCAGACATACGGAGGCCAATACCAGACCAAACCACCCCAACCTTTTGCCCAATGAAGCCTTGTTTATTTCCAATTTCCTCCTCCTTGGCCTTGCGGCACATCGCATTCTTTCTCAGATGGAACGAACCTCCTTCACAACCAGTTTCGCCTGGAGAAAGCAACTTGCAGGCCAACTTCAAAAATTCTCAGTTTTTTGTGGCTTGACAAGCTGCTCAGTTCTGTAGGATATTCTCGGCGCAATCGAAAAGCTGAAGCTTTTCATCGGTAAAGGTTCGCAGAGCAAGAGTGTGGTCATGTCAATGCGGTCAAGAAGGCCAGCCGTGGTGCTGGCCTTTTTTTTGTGAATACAACCTGTAGCGCCGGATGGAGGAAACGATGAGGCTGCGTCACATTTTCGTTTGTTTGCTGGTGGTGTTTGGTTCCTGGTGCTTAGGCAGCAATTGCGGAGCCCATTTTGGAGCGATCATACCGTCGAATGACATTGTCGGCAAAGATGATCCCAAGGGCATTACCCTGGACATCAAATTCATCCACCCCATGGAACAGCACTATATGAATATGGAAAAACCTAGAAATTTCAGTGTATTCCATAAAGGCAAGAGGACCGATTTATTGGCTGAATTGAAA
>FWPV01004392.1_pt1 | contig 30178 bp, 19 predicted proteins | sample 2228371 | NCBI WGS metagenome assembly FWPV01 (sample SAMEA103939776, study PRJEB20133) | metagenome | reverse complement strand
GCGCCTCTACGCCCAAACCCTCCCCTCAGGGAGGGGGTTGGGGAAACCCGGTTTCCCCATACCCCAACCGTGGTTGGGGTCGCCTGGCATCCTGGTGGACACAAGCGGAGGAAACCTCGGGTTCCCTCTTTTCACCTCAAGCCCCATGCGCGGAGCGCACAACGCCGGAATGAAAATATTATTGTTCTTGGGAGGGCTGCGCCCTCCCAAACCCTCCCGCGCACGACCTATGTTCACCTCAGGACGACAGTCAGACGTTTCCTGAGCATTGACCCGCTACCTGCCACCGCTGCGGGCGCGGGCGCGCAGTTCAGTGGAGGAGATGTCGGCCCGGAAGAGGGCCTCGGGGATGGGAATAAACAGGTCGGCGCAGTCCGGGGGAAGCGCAAGATCGGCCAGGGTGCGGAAACGCCCTTCTGCCAGCCGCCCTGCGACGAGGAAGGAGCAACCGGCGGCGCGGATCGCTTCAAGGGCCGCGTGCATCGCCGCCTCGCTGCCGTAGTAGCGCGGCGCAATGAGCCGGGCGGCGGTATCGTACCCCACCACGAAGCGGCGTCCGGGATAGAGAGCGGCCTTTTCGACGAACAGCGGCGCCCGTGAGAGCACCAGGGTGTGGCGCCCGGCGAACTGGGCGGCGCGGCGCGCAATCTCGCCCGGTTCAAGCACGCCCTTGTCAGCGTTGACCACAGCCAGTTCAAAGGCTACCGGCAGGCCGGTGAGTTGCGCCGCCGCAGCCGCCATGCCCTCGTGCCCCACGTGCAGGGGGTTGAACGCCCCGGACAGGATCAGCCCCTGCGGCGGATTGTCGGCCCGCAGCGTCCCGTCAGGCGCGATGGTCAGGGTGGCAATCCGCCCACCGAGCAGGTCATTAATGGCAGCAGCCTGGTTCATCGTTCGTCGTCACTGCGGCTTTGCCGCGCGCTACAGGGATGGACACGAGTTGTTTCCGGGAGGGCTGCGCCCTCCCAAACCCTCCCGTGCGGGGGCTATTTTCACCTCAGTTATCTGACGCGCGCGGGAGCGCCCATAACGTCCAGGCTCCGGTATCAATGCGTTCAACGGCGCGGGTGTCGAGGTAGGCCCGCACCTGCGGCGCCGCCGGGTCGCGCGGCCCGGGGCCTGTGGCGCTGTTGGGGAGCAGGACGTAGCGAATGGGATGCTGCTCGACATAGTGGGCAAAGCGCCCCGCATCACCCATAATGCTATCGCGAAAGATCTCGTCGGCTTCGAACCAGGTGGCGCGCTGGCGCGTGTAGAGGATGGTTTCCCAGTAGATTGGCGTAAGCACAAAGCCCTGTTCCCGCTGCCGCAACTCGTGGAAGGCTGGCGCGGCGGCGCGTACCGGCGCACCGTAGGCTGCGGCCTGGTACCAGATCACAAAGGCGTTGATCGTGAGGAATAGCACGCCCAGGTACAGCCCTGCCCGGCGTTGCCAGGCCAGCGGGAGACGCGCGAATCCCGACCCGAAGAGCAGGGCCAGCGGCGGCAGGGCGGGCACGAAGATGCGCGGGCTGTTCCCCGCCCCCGGTGTCGCGCAGTAGACCAGCACTACCAGCAATCCCAGACCCAGGCATGTCCCCAGCGCCATCGCGGTAAGGCGCGGCAGTGCGCCCGCGCGCAGACCCCGGGCAATAATCGCACCGATTACGCCAAGCGTGAGCAGTACACCGTACCACGGGATGTAAAACGTCAACTCCACCATCATCGGAAAAATGATGGTAAACAGTTCAAACGACAGCCCGCGAGTCGGGGTTCGCTCGCCACCGCCCAGGTAATGCCCCCAGATCCACGGGGCGGCCAGCGCCAGTGGACCGATGAGACAAACGACGTGGTGCGACCATGGTAACTCACGCCGGCCCGCAAAGCGGTCGTAGAGGGCGCTCAGCGCCACCGTGCCGCTGTAGAGCGCCAGCAGGTCCATCTTGGTCAGCGCCGCCAGGGCGCCGAGCAGCACCGCGGCGAGCGTGCGTCCGCGGAGGTAGGCAAACAGCGCCCCGGTGAGCACCAGCGCGCCCAGAGCTTCATTGTAGGCGACGCTGCCGTACTCGCGGAAGAGGGGATAGAGTGACAGAAAGATCGCCGCCGCCACAGCGGCGCGCTCGTCGAGCAGCACGCGTCCCATCCAGTAGGTAAGCAACACCGTTGCCCCGGCAGCCAGCGGGATCACCAGTTGGAGCAGGGTGTAGGAGCGCGATGCGCCCCAGACCAGCGCGAACAACCCTGGCGTCAGCGGGCCCCACCAGGGATGCAGGCTGCCATAGGAATGCTTCCATAGCCCCATTGGCCCCAGTTCGGGCGGGTCAGGAGGAAAGCCCTTGATCCGCTCGTAGGTATCGGGGGCGCCGAGCAGAAACCCGGGCTGTTCCCATACCAGCAGGCCCCAGTGCAGGTTCCGCGGCGCATCGAGGAACTGCGCGCCGGTGAGCAACTGCACGAGGATGAAATGCCCCGCCAGCAGCGCAAGCAGCGCCGGGAGGGCAGCGCTGCGCCACCAGGCACGGGGAGCGCTGCGGGCAAGGGTGGACCGGTGAACGGATCGGAACACAGGAACCTCCAGCGCCAGCATGGTCGGCGGCCTCCGCGGCGCGCCTGGAACATTGTACACGCCCGGTGTAACCGGCGCTGCGCTGCCTGAGGCATGGTTCAGATCCGCTTGACCATCCGGCCTTCATCTCCAGCATCTCGACAGCGCTACAAGCCGGTTGTGTGGGGGTGGAGAGCTGTGGAGATGGGGAGCGAGACTGTAAGGTTCAAACGCCCGCTTTTGAACCTTGCCTGAGGTGAACGTATGGGGAAACCGGGTTTCCCCATCCCCCTGCCCCGGGGGAGGGTGTGGGCGTAGAGACGCAGCGGCGCTGCGCCTCTACACATTTCATTCCGACGTTGCGCGGCGCAGCCGCATGGGTGTCTGAGGTGAACATCGGGGAAACCGGGTTTCCCCGTTCTCCCTGCCCACCGGAGCGCTGCGCCTTCCCACAAGCATTACTTTTCATTCCCGTTTTCCATTTCCAGGGTTGCCGGGTTGACAGGGCCAGGCACTTCTGTTACACTGCACTGTATGAATATACAAATATGAATGTATTTGAATATTTTTCGAGGTGTTCATTCTATGCAAGCTCTGCTTGACCGTCTGCCCCTGTTCACTCTGCTACGCCGAGAGTTCGAAGGTTACTCACTCGTCAGGTTTCGGCAAGATCTGCTCGCCGGCATCACCGTTGGCGCAGTCAGCCTGCCGCTGGCGCTGGCTTTTGGTGTCGCATCGGGCGCTGATGCGCCGGCGGGCCTGGTGACCGCGATCCTGGCCGGGGTGATCATTGGCGGGTTGGGTGGCGCAGCGTACCAGATCAGTGGACCCACCGGCGCGATGTCGGCGGTACTGATTGGCCTGGCCGGTCGCTATGGCCTCGAAGGGGTCTGGATCGCCACCCTCCTTGCCGGGATCATGCTGATCCTGCTGGGCCTGTTTCGGATGGGGCGCTACGTCACCTTCATTCCCTCGCCGGTCATTGCCGGCTTTACCAGCGGCATCGCGCTGATCATCGCCATCGGCCAGCTCGACAATGTACTCGGCGTGACGACCCCCAGGGCCGAGAATGCCATCGAGAAGCTTATCCACTACTTCACCCATCCGGTCGTTCCCGACTGGCATACCCTGGCTCTGGCCGCAGTGGTGATGGCGACAATGATCGTCCTGCCGCGTTTCACCAGAGCCATCCCCGGCTCGCTGGTCGGAATCATTGTCGCTACCGCTTTGAGCCTGACGCTGGGCTGGCAGGTTCCGATAATCGGCGACATTCCGCGTACCATCCTGCTCGATCACCGACTGACCTGGGCAGGCATTCCCTGGAGTCACCTGAGCGAACTGCTGGCTCCTGCCGTTTCGATCGCGGCGCTGGCGGCTATCGAAAGCCTGCTCTGCGGTTCGGTGGGGGCAACGATGAGCGGCAAGCCCTTCGATAGCAGCCAGGAACTGATCGGCCAGGGTGTTGGCAATTTGCTGATACCCTTCTTCGGCGGCGTGCCGGCCACAGCAGCCATCGCCCGCACCAGCGTGGCGATCAAAAGCGGCGCGGCGACCCGGGTGACCAGTCTGGTGCACTCAGGGCTGCTGTTGCTCAGCGCGCTGATCCTGGCGCCGGCGATCCGCTATGTGCCCCTATCGGCCCTGGGCGGGGTGCTGCTGGTCACTGCCTGGCGTATGAATGAGTGGGAGAGCATCCATTTCTTTATCAACACCCGCCTCAAGCACGCCATTGTCGGGTTTTCGATCACCATGCTCGCTACCGCAGCTCTAGATCTGACCCAGGCTATCTTGATCGGCCTGGCCATCTCGGCGATCATCTACCTGCGCCAGTCGGCCACCAGCACCGCTGTCACCAGCGCGCCCGTCAATCCCGAGTTCCTGCAGGCTCAGGGCATGCCGATCACCGCCAGTTGCCCGAGTATCCACGTCTACTACCTGACCGGGCCGGTCTTCTTCGGCAGCGTAACGACAGTGCTGGAGGCATTCGAGACGGCGGGGGATTACCACAGCCTGGTGATCAGTATGCGTGGCGTGCCCCTGGTTGACGCGATGGGGGTTCAGGCGCTGCGGCAGATTGTCGAGGAGCACCACGCCCGTGGCGGCGAGGTGATGTTCACAGCGCTCCAGCCGTCTGTGATGGATATGTTCCGACGTACCGGCTTGCTCGATCTGGTGGGGCCAAAGAACATCTTCTGGAGCTCGGCCCATGCGATTGTCGAGTTGCACGAGCAACGCATGGTAGCGGGATGCCCGCAGTGCGACCGGCACGGGCGGCCTTGCGCCGTGTTGCAGATGGCCCGCGAACGCCTCGCGCGCGAGGTGCAGCCCGGCAGTTCCCCGCCTGCAACCACAACGGCCTGAGGTGAAAATAGGGGAAACCGGGTTTCCCCGACGGCGCCGTTGCAAGACATCCTACGCCTTGCGGCGGCCAAGGATATACCCAAGCAAGAAAGCAACCAGCATCCAGGGCAGCCAGGGGTGACGGGTAAAGAAGTCTTCAACTGTACCGCGGATAACAGCGGCCTCGGAGAGGCCCTGGCCTTCAGAGACGGTAATGGTGCGACGCGCGTCTCCGGGTGGCAGGGGTTTGGGAACCTTCCTGAACGCCATCGGCATCTCTGGATGGGCGGGCGGCGCCTCCTCCGCCAGCGCAGCCTCCACCTCGGCCCGGTGCTCGGATGCGTGGAGCCGGCGCTCTTCGATCTGCCGGGCGAGCGCCTTGAGGCTCTGGCTGATCAGCGACCGTGCCGCGCTGTCGAGCAGCCGCTGGCCGGCGCTGGCAACGGCGCCGCCGATCACCGCTTCGCCGCCGTAGTCGAGAATAGTCTGCGCCCCGTCCGTCCGCAGCTTCACTGTGCCCGCGCCCTTCAAAAAGCCATTGCTTCCCTGGCCGTCCACGTGAATATCATACGACTCGGGCGACACGATGTTATCAATCCTGACGCGACCGGTGTAGGCGCCCCGCACGGCCTGCATCTCGATCTGCAAGGTGCTCTCGTACTCATTCTCACCCACCACCTCGAGGCGCTGGCACCCCGGGATGGCGCGCGCCAGTATCTCAGGGTCGTTCAGGGCGCTCCACACCTCTTCGCGGGTCGCTTCAAAGGTGTAGTTTCCGGCAATCCGCACGGAAGTCCCCTTTCACTCAGCAAGGGGAAACCCGACTTTCCCGCCTGCGATGAGATGGTCGAACTGCGCCTCGGCCTGTGGGGGCAATCGCTCTGCATACCACCGACATGCTACACCAGGCCCTGCGCACGGGCAAGGCAGGCGGCTATCCAGATCGGGCACTGTCAAAGTCACCTGCCGCGCCTGCCACCTCCCGTCGGTACAAGCATGCACCCCTCTCCCGGCTGCGCAGACGTATTGCCCGCACGTGTACGGATGCGCGCGGGACGCCCGCGCACCCCGGGGGTGTGGGAAACCCTGAGTTCCCCACCCTTCAGGTGTGCAGGGGTACGGGGAAACCCGGTTTCCCCTATTTTCACCTCAGGGCTTGACACGCCTTGAGAATATTGTATAGTATTAAAATATACAAATATTTTCCGATGTTCGGAGACAAGCTCCACAGGGGGAGCAATGCAGCAACCCATTCATCGCTTCAAGGCCGAGTTCTTCAAGGCCCTGGGGCATCCGGCGCGCCTGGTGATTCTCTCGCAGTTGCGGAGTGGCGAGCGGAGCGTGCAGGAACTGCAACAGGCCCTGGAGATGGACCAGTCCAGCGTCTCGCAACAACTGGCCGTCTTGCGAAACAAGAATATTGTTGATACGCGCAAAGAGGGCACAACGGTGTACTACCGCGTTCGCGACCCGATGATCTTTCAACTCCTTGATGTCGCCCGCGAGATCTTCAACAATCACCTGGTTGACACTCAAACGATGCTCGCCCAGCTTGGCGAGGAGCAAACCGAGCCAACAACCCTTGCCTGAGCGTCGCCTGCACTTGTTATACCAATTTCACTTGAATACTCCGCAAGCGGGGTTCCGTCAAAGCGCATCAGAACGCCCTGCGCGATAATCTGCAATCCAAAATCTAAAATCTAAAATGGTATTACATCATTATCATCATTGTGGTCAGCCTGCCAGCAAAAAGTCTCATTCAAAAGGGGCGTGGAGAAACCGGCCTTCCCACCCTCCAACCGCTGGCAGGGTCGCCAGGCGCCCCGACGGGCAGGAACAGAGGGAACCCGGGGTTCCCTATTTTTATGTTATGCGGCCTGCGACTTCGCCGCATAACAAGAGAAGAGCGTTGTCCTGGGAGGGCTGCGCCATCCTCACCCCTCCCCCGGGTTCAAGGGCGGATAGAACATCCGAACCAACGTGGCTTATACCGCATTGGAACGCCCCCGCGCTCGGCTCTGACCTCCCCGCTTCGACAGGCCCGGCGCAAGCTCTCCCGTGTGCGGAAGAGGCTTGCCCCTTCGGGCTGAGCCTCAGGACGAAGCCTGAGCGGAGCCGAAGAGGGCAGGGGGTGAGGGTGAACTGGCGCATTCCAACGCCAGAACGTGCGTCAACGCCCATATGTTCTGTCCGCCTCTGAACTCCCCCGGGCAGGGGCGCGGTTCGACAAGCTCACCGCCTGTGGGGAAACCCGGGTTCCCCACACCCTCTCGAGAGCGACGTGGAAGGGCGTAGCTCTCCGAACCCCCCAGGCAAGGGTTGCAGGGAAACCCGGGTTCCCTTATGTTCATACCAGAAACTCAATGCGGCTGCGCCGCATAACTCTTGAGAAAGAGCAAACCCGATTATGAGTACGAATCTGCCGCCCCTCGACATCAGTATCAGCGGTCAGCAACTTCTCGAGAATCCGCTGCTGAATAAAGGCAGCGCCTTCACCGAGGCCGAACGGCTGGAGTTCGATCTCCTCGGTCTGTTGCCGCCCCACGTCGCAACTCTCGACGAACAACTCGCCCGTACCTACGAGAGCTACTGCCAGAAGCCGAGCGACCTGGAGAAGTACATCTACCTGGCCGGACTCCACGACCGCAACGAGACCCTCTTCTACGCCCTGGTGCAGGCCCACATCAGGGAAATGCTGCCAATCATCTACACTCCCACCGTCGGGCTGGCATGCCAGCAGTACAGCCACATCTACCGGCGTCCTCGGGGCATCTACCTGGCCTATCCCTACCGCGAGCACCTCACCACGATCCTCGGCCACGTCCCGATACAAGATGTGCGGGTGATCGTTGTGACCGACGGCGAGCGCATCCTGGGCCTTGGCGATCTGGGAGTTGGCGGCATGGGCATTCCCGTGGGCAAGCTGTCCCTCTACACGCTCTGCGCGGGCATTCACCCGGCCACAACCCTGCCGGTGGTGCTCGATGTAGGCACAAATAACCAGGAATTGCTCGAGGATCCGCTGTACCTGGGTTGGCGCCATCAGCGTGTGCGCGGCGAGGAGTACGACGCCTTTGTTGAGCGTTTCGTGCAGGCAGTACAGCATCTCTTTCCCAACGCCATCCTCCAGTGGGAAGATTTCGCCAAACACAACGCCGCCCGCTTGCTCGAGCACTACCGCGATCAACTCTGCACCTTCAACGACGACATCCAGGGTACCGGGGCCGTCACGCTGGCGGGCCTGATGACGGCAGCCGACATCACCGACATCCCCCTCCGCGAGCAGCGCGTAGTGATACTGGGGGCCGGTTCGGCAGCCATCGGCATCGCCGACCAGATTGTGGCCGCCATGGTCCACGAGGGCCTCAGCCTTGCCGAGGCGCGAGCGGCGATCTGGCTGGTTGACAGTCGCGGCCTGGTCCACACCGGACGTGCTGATCTGGAGCCTGCCAAGCAGGTCTATGCCCACCCCGTGGAGCGCGTGGTCACCTGGGGCTATGCCGACCCGGCGCGGGTTCCGCTGCTCGAGGTAGTGCAACAGGTGCGTCCCACGGCGCTGCTCGGCACGGCGGCGCAACCGGGCGCGTTCAACGAGGCGATTGTGCGCTCCATGGCCGCGCATACCCCGCGCCCGGTGATCTTTCCGCTCTCAAACCCCACCAGCAAGAGCGAGGCGCGTCCCGCCGATCTGCTGGAATGGACCGATGGGCGGGCGCTGGTAGCCACGGGCAGCCCGTTCGCCCCGGTCAACGTCAATGGGCAGAGCATCCCGATCGGACAGTGCAACAACGCCTTTATCTTTCCCGGCATCGGGCTGGGAGTGCTGGTTAGCGGCGCCCGCCGCGTGACCGAGGGAATGTTCATTGCCGCGGCACGCGCCCTGAGCGCCCTGGCGCCCATTCGCCGCGATCCGCGGCTGGCACTCTACCCGGCGCTGGAAGATGTGCGCCTGGTATCGCGCAACGTGGCTCTTGCCGTCGCCCAGGCGGCTATGGCCGAAGGCCTGGCGCCTGCCCTGGCCTCGGATGAACTCGCGCGCCAGATTGAGGCAGCGATGTGGCAGCCGGTGTACCGCCCGTACCGGCGCGTGTGAGGGCCTCACCGACGCCATTCGCCCGGCGCACAACACCACGCTGAGGCGAGATGTTCCCGGGAGGGCTTGCCGCCCGCACAGCCAGGGTTCAGGGGCGGACAGAACGTATGGGCGCCGACGGGCGTGATGGCGTTGGGATGCGCTGGCTGGTCCTCACCCTGGCCCTGCTCCAGCTTCGCTGGAGCGCCTGCGCTGAGCCTGTCGAAGCGGGGAGACCAGAGCCGCGCGCGGAGGCGTTCCCGTGCGTCCTTCTTGTTGTTTCTCGCATAGTTGGGTATAATACTGATACCGCTATTTTATAAAACCCCGTGTGGATGTGTTGCCTCGGGATACGTAAGGGTATACCGGGAGAGCTGCGTCCTCCTGCACCCTTCCCGCCAGCGGGAGGTGTAGCGGCGCGGCGGCGCCGCGCCGCTACACCCAAATCCTCCCCGCAGGGAGGGGCATGGGGAAACCCGGTTTCCCCACCCCCCAACCGCCGTTGGGGCGCTGGCATCCCGGTGAACAGGAGCGGAGGGAACCCCGGGTTCCCTGTGTTCACGTTAGACGGTCATGCGCATGGCGCACAACGCCGCGATGAACATCGGGCGTCTTCGGGAGGGCCGCCCCCTCCCTGGCCCTCCCCCGCTGGCGGAGGGAACCGGGCGCCTCGCCGCAGGGAGGGGCATGGGGAAACCCGGTTTCCCCACACCCCAACCGCCGTTGGGGCGGCTGGCGCCCCTACAGGCAGGGGCATGGGGAAACCAGGTTTCCCCATACGTTCACCTCAGGTATCGTGTCCACTGAATGGAAAGGAACCAGTCGATGAAGACGACAGCAGCGGTGCTCTGGGATGTTGGCAAGGCCTGGGAGATCGAAGAAGTTGAACTCGATGAGCCGCGGGCGGGCGAGGTGCTGATCCGCTTCGTCGCTGCGGGATTGTGCCATTCTGATGAGCATCTGCGGCACGGCGACCTGGTGCCGCGCTTTCCCATCGTTGGCGGCCACGAGGGCGCGGGGATCATCGAAGCGGTGGGACCGGGGGTTACCCGCGTGAAGCCGGGCGATCATGTGGTGTGCTCGTTCATTCCCTCCTGTGGTCACTGCCGCTGGTGTTCGACCGGCCAGCAGAATCTCTGCGATATGGGCGCCACGATCCTCGAAGGCTCGATGCCCGATGGCACGTTCCGCTTTCACGCCCGGGGGCAGGATCTCGGCGCGATGTGCATGCTCGGCACCTTTGCCCGATACTCGGTCATTTCGCAGAACTCCTGCGTGGTTATTGACCCGGATATTCCGCTCGATGTCGCCGTCCTGGTTGGCTGCGGCGTTCCCACCGGCTGGGGGTCGGCCGTCTATGCCGCGCAGGTCGCCCCGGGAGATACGGTGGTGATCTACGGTATCGGCGGTATTGGGATCAACGCGGTCCAGGGCGCTGCCCATGCCGGCGCCCGCCATGTCATTGCCGTCGATCCGCTCGCCAATAAGCGCGAGAAAGCCGAAGAGTTCGGCGCCACCCACAGCGTCGCGACGGCGCACGAGGCGCAGCAACTCGCCACCCAGCTCACCCGCGGCGTTGGGGCCGACAAGGCGATTGTTACGGTAGATATCGTCAACGATGAGGTGGTTCAGGCAGCCTTTGATGTCATTCGCAAGGGTGGCACGATGGTCATTACCGGCCTCGCCGATCCGGCCAGAAAGACCGTCCAGCTCTCCGGCGCGGTGATGACCCTCTTTCAGAAAGAGGTTAAGGGCACGCTCTTCGGCCATTCCAATCCGATGTACGATATCCGCAAGCTCCTCGATCTCTACCGCGATGGCCAGCTCAAGCTCGACGAACTGGTCACGCGGCGCTACCGGCTCGAGGAGATCAATCAGGGCTACGAGGACCTGCTCGCCGGGAAGAATGTCCGCGGCGTGATCATTCACGAGCACTGATACGGCGCAACGGCACACCGATGACGCCAATGGGAAGAGCGAAGCCTTTCCCCTCGCAGCGGGCCGCGGGGCAACCAGGTTGCCCCGCTCCTCCACCCACTGGAGACGAGGGAGGCCGGCCCGCGCCGCAAGTAATCGCCATGCAGTTTCCAACTCACCACCTCTTTGAACGCCTTGAGCAGACCATCGTCGGGCTGCGGCGCGAGGCCGAGGTGCTGGCCGTGGCCCTCGCCACCGGACGCCACATCGTCCTCGAAGGGCCGCCCGGCACGGGCAAGTCAACCCTGCTGCGGACCCTGGCTAGCGCGGCGGGTTTGCAGGTGGTCTTTGTTGAGGGCAATGCCGAGTTGACCCCGGCGCGCCTGCTGGGCTCATACGATCCCGCAATGGTCCTGCATCAGGGCTATCAGCCTGAATGCTTTATCCCCGGACCGCTCCTGATGGCGCTGCGAGACGGCGCGTTGCTCTACATTGAGGAGTTTAATCGGGTGCCCGAAGAGACCCTCAATGTTCTGATCACGGTGCTGGCTGAGGGCGAGATCCACGTGCCCCGCCTCGGGCATATTCGCGCTGGCGCAGGTTTTCGGCTGATTGCCGCGATGAACCCCTTCGATGCAATCGGTACGGCGCGCGTGAGCCAGGCAATTGCCGACCGTATGTGTCGGGTGGCCATCGGGTATCAGGACGCGCAGGCCGAGCGCCAGATTGTGCGCCGCTCCACCGGCGGCGACGAGGCGCTGGTGGCAACGGCGGTCGAGCTTACGCGGATGACCCGCGCGCATCCGGACATTCGCATTGGCTCTTCGGTCCGTGGGGCTATTGATATGGTGCTGGTGGCGAAGGGGTTGAGCCGTCTGCGCGGCGAGGCCACGCCCGGGGAGGCTACCCTGCTCGATGCCGCCCTGGCCGCCCTCTCCGGTCGCGTGAAGCTCGACGAGGGCTGCGAACGGACTCCTGAGGCCATCCTGACCGAGTTGCTCGACCAGCTTCTGGCTGCCCGGCAGCGCGAGACCTCACCCCAACCGCCGCCGCCTGAGCCGGGCGGAACCGGTCAGGCGCCAACGCCTCCAACAGCAGGCGCCCGGGGCGGCGCGGTGACCGGCGCCGAGGTGCGCGCTGCGGTGCAGGCGAGCGCGCGCCGCACGTTGAGCCGTTACGACCTGGCCGCGACCCACCCCCACTTCGAGGTGGTCTCACCGGCGGTTGGCGAGCTTGATGAACGGCGCCTCGCCGGGTTGTGCCAGACGGACCCTGATGCGGCTCTGAGCCTGCTCTGCGACCTGGCCTCGGCTACCGACCGGGCGCTGCGGGCCAGGGCGCGTCGCCTGGCCGCCCGCATCTTCCTGCGATTGGGACAGACCGGGTCGCGCTGGCGGCGTGGCTACCGGCGGCTGGTGGTCGAGGCCGGTCACGCTGAGGGTGAGCTTGATCTTGAGCGGACGCTCGAGCGCGCTCCGGGGCGGCCGGTCACACTCGACGACATGGTTGTGCGGCGCTGGCGCGCAGCCGGGCGGGCGATCGCGCTACTGGTTGACTACAGTGGCTCGATGCGCGGGCAGGGGCTGGCCACCGCAGCTATGGCGGCGGCGGCCACCCTTCTAGCGGTTGATGCAGAAACGGATTGCAGCGTCATCGTGTTCGCGCGCGAGGCGCTGGTGCTGCAAGAACAGGGGCGCCGCCGCGCGCCCGAGGCGGTTGTTGACGATCTCCTGACCCTCCGCGGCAGGGGTGTGACCAATCTCGCCGGGGCGCTGCGCGCCGCCGCCGCCCAGTTGGCCCGCGCACCCCGGGCCGAAAAGGTGGTGGTGCTCCTCAGCGATTGCCTGCCTACCACCGGTGACGACCCCGCTACCGCCCTCACGGGCATCGAGCGTCTGCACGTGCTCGGCACCAGCACCGACCCCGAGGCCATCGCCGCGGGCCGGCAGTTGGCCGCGCAGCGGCAGGGACGCTTTGTGCAGGTGCAGAGCGTGCTGGCCGTGCCGCGCGCCCTCGTGGCCCTCTTCGCCTGAGAGATGCCAGAGGTTCAAGAGGGCTGCACCGGCCCGGAGCCGCCTCCACTTCAGGGGCAGACAGAACATATGGACGCCGACGGGCGTTATGGCGTTGGGATGCGCTGGCTGGTCCTTACTCCCGGCCCCTCTCCAGCCCCCGCCGGAGGAGGAAAGCAGGCTCCTCCTTCCAGGTGGAGGATGGCCTGGAGGGGGGCGAGACGCCCCAAACCCTTCCGGTGGGGAGGGCTTGCCGACCCCACAGGCAGGGGGAGGGGGAAACCCGGTTTCCCCATACGTTCACCTCAGGACAACGGTTGTGTGGGCTCGTCGGCCTCCCGGGGCGTGGCGCTCACCGGGCGCAACTCGCGAATAAGGATGGTTATAATCGTTACCACCGGCACCGTGAGCAGCGCCGCAAAGAACCCGCCGACCAGCCCGCCGATGTACAGGCCGAGGAGAACCGCCCCCGGCGGGACCTTGATCGCCCGGGCGAAAAAATACGGCACCACCACGTACACCGCCACCATCCCGATAATGGTCTCGGCGATGATGATCCAGATAACCGCCGACTCGCTGACCGTTGCGGCGGACAGCACCGCCAGACCCAGGCCGACCACGCCTCCCAGGTAGGGGATGAACTCCAGCAGGCCCGAAATGACGGCAATCGGGATGGCAAAGGGGATGCCGACCACCAGGCCGGCGATGCTGTACCCGATGACGTAATACCCGGAAATTGCCAGTTGCGCCAGGAACCAGCGCGACAGACCTTCGCTTACCGCTCCACCCAGACTCACCACCCGCGCCTGATAGGCCGGCGGCACGAAGAAGCGCAACAACCAGAGGCGCGTCGCGCTGCTGGTGACAAGGGTAAACACCAGCACCACGAGCACAAACAGGGTCCAGAACAATGCCCCCACCCGGGCTGCTGCTCCGATCAGGGCGCTGGAAACGTCGCCGATTAGACTGCTCACGGTGCTGATCACGGTGGTCAGTGGCAATTGCACCACGCCGGCTTCAATCCGTGGCGCGATTGCAACCAGCAACCGTGAGAGGCCGTTGAGCGCCGTGGCAAAGAGCGGCAACACCTGCACCCCCAGAAACAGAAAGAGCGCCACGATCAGGGTCAGCACGCCGGCGACAGTGACGCCCGCCGGCACCCTGCGCCGCTCCAGGCGCACAACCAGCGGGTACAGAAGCATACTCAACAGTGCCGCCAGGAACAACAGCAGCGCCACCGAGCGGATCAGCGGCAGCAGCGGCCCCACCAGAATGAGCGCCACCCCGAGACCAAACAGCGCGAACCACGTCCGGGTGGTAATCTGCATATGGGAACCTCTTGGAATTGAATAACCCGCCTGCGCGCGTCAGCCGCCCAACGACATGATGAGAATGGGTTTTTTCTTGAGAGGGCCCGGCCCCTTTCGGAGGGTATCACGAGACCGTCGCGTTCACCGTATGCGAGGATCATGGCGCCCGTGCTCGCGCGGCCGATGGGTTGGCGCGCATCCCTGGAGGAGTCAGACACGCCTTTCGCGTTCGTTGGCACATTTCCCCCCGTATCAGGAAACCCTCCCCAGAGCAGGTGAAACCCTTTGAAGCCCAGACCCTCCTGCGCGAACCGGGCCTATAGTACCACGAAGCCCCGGTTGGAGAATCGCGTCACAGCCGAGCGCCGGGCTGGTGCTACGCCCTTGAGCGCATGCGGAGCGCCCGCGCCAGCACGGACGCGGGTGCGCCCCCCGCTCCCGGGTTTAAGGGCGGACAGAACATCCGAGCCAACATGGCTTGTACCGCATTGGAACGCCCCCGCGCACGGCTCTGGTCTCCCCTCTCCAGCTTCGCTGGAGAGGGGAGGGGGTGAGGACTAACCAGCGCATCCCAACGCCATAACGCCCGTCGGCGCTCATACGTTCTGTCCGCCCCTGAACGCTCCCGGATTGGCGGATTACCCCGGCGGAGAACGCTGGCGGGAGTTCATGCCCTTGACGCCGGCGCGGAAAGCCGTTAGCATCACCCGGGGTATGTCTCCCAGTCGAGCGCATTGGCCTGCGCATTATCCCACATCTGTCGGGCGCGGCAACCCGGGTCAACGCCTGGCCCCGGCAGGCCGCGCTGCCTTGCCCGGCACCCGTGGACATGGGCAGCGCGCGGGAGTTCCCGGGAGCGCGTCACCCTCCCAGTAATACCAGATGGAACTGAAGCCACCGCATTGTCATCTCCACAGCTCCACACCCCTACAGAGGACTTTGCGGAGCTGTAGAGTTGTGGAGCTGATCCAGTGCGATGCCATCAAGCAGAACAGGTATAATTTACCGTTGATGATGCCGCATTACTTGAAGCGATTTTAGGCGTTTTGCTGCCCAGCGTGGCAATCCAAAATCCAAAATCTAAAATCTAAAATCCAAAATGGTATAACTCCCCACCCTGCTGATCTTTGCGCCTTCCGCGATCAACGGCGCATTGCAGAAAGGCTCCCTGTTATGATCCAGGCCCACCACGACCCGCGGCTCTTGATCCAGGTGTTGAGCCGGCGCCCGCTACGCTACACTGCCGGCGCCGACCCGGCCCTGGACCGGCCGGCCCACGTGCGCGCTGCGTCGAGCCTGGTCCGCGTCGGCGCGCAGATGCTCGCGATCCAGGACGATGCTCATTTTGTGGCCGTGATTGACCCCGATACGTGGGAGGTGCGCGCGATCACTTTGCCCGCCGGTCCTGACGGGAAGCGCCAGTTCGACGATCTGCGCGGCACCAAAGCCCTGAAGCTCGATCTGGAGGCCTGTGTGGTGGTGCCGGAGGCGAGCGGCGCGCTGCTGATCGCCTTTGGTTCAGGCTCGACGCCGCAGCGCGAGCGTATTCTGGTGATACGTGACGTGATGACGGACGAACCGGCTATGCGCCTGGTGGAAGCCACGGCCCTGTATGCGGCATTGCGCGCGCCTGCTTTCGCCGGCAGCGAACTTAACCTGGAAGGCGCGGTGCTACTGCCCTCCGGTCAGGCGCTGCGGCTCTTCCAGCGCGGCAACGGCGCGCCCCGCGGCGCGCTGCAACCGGTTGACGCAACCTGCGACATCGCCTGGCCGGCGCTGGCCGCTTATCTGGCCGATCCGTCAGGCGTTCCCCCTCCTCCGCTTGAAGCCATCACCCGGTACGACCTCGGCTTGCTCAACGGGGCGCGCCTGACTTTTACCGACGCTACCCCCTGCCCCAATGGCATTCTCTACTCGGCCTCCGCTGAGCGCTCGCCTAATGCGGTGGAAGATGGCCCGGTGGTCGGCTCGGCGATTGGCCTGTTGCCAGCGGTCGGCACGCCCCGCTACGCGCCCATCGTTGACCTCGACGGCGAGTTGCTGCCCCTCAAGATCGAGGGTCTGCTGCTCGATGACCGTGACCCCGGCCTGGTCTTCCTGGTCGCCGACGCCGATGACCCCCTCGCGCCCAGTGAATTGCTCACGGCGCGGCTGATCGGCCCTTGGTTCGGAGTGTAGGGAAATCCGGGGTATGCATTCACACTTCTCCCGGGTGCGCGGGCATCTTACCTGCATCCAGGCCCTTGCGGGCGGGACGCCCGCGCACCCGGGGTGACGCCTGACGCCAAATGTGAACACGTACACCCGGGGGTACGCATTCAGCGTAACCACCCGGACCCGGGAGCGACGACGTCCCGCCCGCGTCAGCGTTCGCGGGCAGTCTGCCCGCGCTCGACGACACATACCGCGGGAAACCCGCAGCGCAGCGCGAGGCCCCCGGCGCCCCACAACGTCACATCTGCCGCACCACCAGCACGCGTCTGCCCCCGTCTATCCATTCCTGCACCACGTAGCCCTTGCCGCCCGCCGCTCCCGGCACAGCCGCCAGGGTCGGCAGGATCGGCGGGAGGTGGTGCGTGTCCACAAAGCGGTACGGGCCGAGCTGAACGACGTGGTTGAAACGCCCTGGCTGGCGTTTGACCACCAGCAGCCGCTGCGCCTCGGCAGGAGGAAAGGGCCGGGCGGCCAGCACATAGACGTAGGGCATAGCAATGCTGTCGGCGCTGAACCAGACCTCGGCATAGTCCGGAGCCAGTTCCACCGCGCGGCGCACCGCTTCGGCCAGGCCGTCGTGGTTCAGCCCCGCCTGGAGCGCCGGGTAGCTCTGCGTGTAGAAGCGCCACCACCCCGCGCCCTGCCAGAGCATCGCTGCCGCAAGCGCCAGTACGCTCAGCCAGCGCGCCCACCACAGCCCGGCCTTCCCCGGTCCCGAACGGCCCTGTGGCAGGAGCAGGGCCACCCCCCAGCCCACCAGCAAGGCGTAGAGTGGCGCGAGCGGCGCGGCGCGGAAGGAGTGGGGGCTGGGGGTGGTCAGGCTGGCCGGTAGCGCCGCGAGCAGCACGGCGCCGAGGATGAAAAGCGCCAGCCATGGCCCGGTCAGGGCGTGCCTCCGCAGCGCGGGGACCAGACTGCCAAGCGCCCCCGCCAGGCCCAGCAGCAGCAGCGGCAGGCCGGCCCATAACTCCACCCCAAAACCCGGCATGCCCGACGTCGAACTGCCATCGCCGCGCCGGTAGTAGAAATCGGGCTGGAAGTAGACCGAGTAGCCTGCCCACCAGGCGTTGAACCAGGCGCTCCACGAATCGGCCCGCAGGGCGGCCTGGTTCAGGCGCGTGGAACTGGCGGGAACGAACAACGTCACGTAGACAAAGGGCGCCCAGAGGAGCGCCAGGAGCAGACCGGCGACGACCAGGGGATGGCGAATGATAGCCGTGGGTCGCACCCTGCCCTCCCCCAACCATCCGGCCAGCCCGGGACCCCGGCCAGCCTGGCTCCACCCCTTCAGCAGGGCCAGAGCCATTGCCAGGGCCGTCAACAACGGCACGGCCAGCTTGAGGGTAGGATAGGCGTAGAGCGCCACCCCCGCCGCCAGTGCCAGACCCACAGCCGCCCGTCGGTCGCCACGCTTGATGAAGATCACTCCGGCCAGCAGGCACATGGTCCAGACAGTTGGCACCAGGGCGGGCGGCATCGCGACGCGGCTGATGAAAATCTGCCAGGGCGACAGGGCCATCATCAGCCCGGTCGCGAATGCGCCGACCGGTCCTAGCCCCAGCGCGCGGGCCAGGGCGTAGCCGAGCGGAGCCGCCAGCGCGCCGACCAGCGCCGTAACCAGACGGCCCACCATACGCTGCGGCCCGACGAGCGCCACGAAGGGCAGCTCCAGGTAGGTCAACAGCGGCGAGATCCAGTCGCCCAGGGCCTCAAAGGCCCCCAGCGGCAACAGATTCCCCAGATGGTCACGCCCGGTCCGCGACAGGTGCCAGGCGTCCACCAGGCTGATCACTTCATCTACCCGCCAGCCCGGCGGAGTACTGTGGAGCTGGAAGGTACGCAGCGCCAGCGCCAGGCCAGAGAGGGCCAGTGGCGCGCCCCACCCGCGCCGCGCGCTCCAGACAAAGGCCACGGCAGCGGCCAGAGAGAGCGGCAAGAGCGCGAGGCCGCGGGCAAGCGCATCTACGGGCCAACCGCTGGGACGCGCGCTCAGATCGAAGAGCGTAAAGCCCACCCAGCGGGGATCGCCGGCCGGTGGCCGATCCACGGTGGACGTGATGGTCACTGCGGAGGCGCCGGGCGGCAGGCGGAGACGGTAGATGCGCGGGCCCTCCGGGGCCGCGAAGCGGGCCAGCGCGCCCCGGTCGTCGCGCAGCGAGAGGTATGGCGCAGCGCGGCCCTCCCAGCGCATCGCGCCGAGCCGCAGGCTCAACTCAACCGGCCCGCTGTGCCTGGCGATCGGGATCACCACCCGGTCGCCGCTCCAGCGATAGGTGCGCCCCTCGAACTGCTGCGGGGCGTAGAGACCGCTGGACATCTCGAGGCTAGCCGCAGGGCGGGTGAGCAACCACGCAACACATGCCACCCACACACCCAGCGCGACGAGCAGGGCCCGGCTCATACCTCTTCCTTCTGGCGCTACTGCATTGTTCCTGGGAGGGCTGCGCCCTCCCAAACCCTCCCGCCAGGGAGGGGGATGGGAACCCCGGGTTCCTCCGCTCAGGGAGGGGGGTGGGGAAACCCGGGTTCCCCATGTCCCAACCGCGGTTGGGAGCGGCTGGCGCCCCCACAGGCAGGGGTGCGGTTCGACAGACTCACCGCAGGTGGGGAAACCCGGGTTCCCCGTATGTTCACCTCAGCCGTCCATGCGGCTGCGCCGCACAACACCGGAATGAAAGTATTATTGTTCTTGGGAGGGCTACGCCCTCCCAAACCCTCCCGCGGGCGGGTTGTTTCCTGGGAGGGCGCAGCCCTCCCAGACCCTCCCGCGGGCGGGCTATGTTCACCTCAGAGTCAGCCACGCCGCTCGCATTCGTTTATTCGTTTCCCATTCGTTGGCCCATTTCCCCTCTGCGTCCCAGAAAGCCCTTTCCAGAGCAGGTGAAACCCGTTGCAGGGCTGCGCCCTCCCAAACCCTCCCGGCGGGGAGGGCTTGCCGCCCCTACGGGCAGGGGTCTGGGGAAACCCGGTTTCCCCGTATGTTCACCTCAGCAGGGGGCGCGTCTCACTTTCCGGCTGCATCAAGGGCATAGCGCAGCAGATCCTCTCGCCGCACGATTTCCAGAGCTGCCTCATGGGTAGCGGCAAGGATCACTGGCGGCGCGACACCGGCTGCCAGAGCCTCCTGCCAGCGCGTCGCGCAGAGGCACCAGCGATCGCCGGGTTGCAGGCCGGGAAAACCATACTCGGGCCGGGGCGTGATCAGATCGTTGCCCCGCGAACGACTGAAGGCCAGAAACTCCGCCGTGACCTGGGCACAGACCACGTGGAGGCCCAGGTCATCGGGGCCGGTGTCACAACAGCCGGTACGGTAAAAACCGGTCAGCGGATCGGTGCTGCAGGCGGCCAGTGGCCCGCCCAGCACGTTCCGGGCCACCGGGGCCAGGGAGCGACCGTTGGTGCTGGCGTTTCCGTTGGTGCTCATCGTCTCCTCTCTTCGTGCGTTTGCTCGCGAGCGAGGGGTATGCACGTATGGTAGCACAGGAAGTCCACAGTTCGGCCCTGCGGTAAGTGTTCTGGTCTTTGAACGAAAGCACGCCCCATCCGCCCCTCTTGCCCGACGGCTCGTGCTGAGAGGCCGGCCTGCGCCGGCTGCCGGCGCCTGTGGAGGCGAGCCTGGCATCCGCCGCCGGTCGGCGTACCGGCCAGGCGTGATGCAGGATGCCTTATGCAGTTGCGCCGCACAATGCTAGAATGCAAACAGGTTGCTCTTGAGAAGGCTGCGCCCTCCCGAAACCTCCCGCACACAGGCTATTTTCACAGCATTTCACAACCCGCGGGCCACCGTCTGCAATGCCGGCCTGTGCAATAAAGGACCTTCACGTTGTCACTACCACCACTCCCCACCACCGCCACCCACCCTCCGCGGATCCTGGCAGGACTGGCCTACGCCGCCTTTGTCAGCCTGGGGTTGCCCGATGGACTGACGGGGGTCGCCTGGCCATCATTGCGGGTCACATTCGGGCTGCCACTTGATGCGCTGGGCGCGCTGATTGCTACAACGACCCTGGGCTACCTGGCGGCGAGTTTCAGCAGCGGGCGAGTGCTGGCCCATCTGGGAGTGGGCTGGCTGCTGGTGGTGAGTTGCCTGATGACGGCGTTCAGTCTGATTGGCTTCGGCCTGGCGCCCCTATGGGCAGGGATGCTCGGGCTGGGATTGCTGGCGGGCCTCGGGGCGGGAGCGATCGATGCCGGTTTGAACACCTACGCCGCGGAGCACTTCACGCCACGCACCGTCAACTGGCTGCACGCCGCCTTCGGTCTCGGGGCGGCCAGCGGGCCGCTGATGATGAGCGCAACCATCGGGCTGACCGGGTCGTGGCGTCCAGGCTATCTACTGGTCGGGATGGCCCAGATGGCGCTGGCCGCCTGCTTCGCCGTCACGCGCAACCGCTGGGGGCCGCCCCATCCCCGTGAGAGCGCCGCGCCCGGCGGTAGCGCGGCGCTGCTCCATACCCTTGGCATGCCGTCAGTGTGGTTGAGCATGCTGCTGTTCTTCCTCTACACCGGTCTTGAGGTCAGCGCGGGCCAGTGGCTCTACTCACTCCTGACCGAGACGCGGGGTATGGCGCCAGCCCCGGCCGGCATCTGGGTGAGTATCTACTGGGGCAGCCTCACCCTGGGGCGGTTGCTGGCAGGCGTGATGGTCGGGCGCGTCGGTATACGTCGCCTGTTGTGGCTGTGCATGGGCGGGGCACTATTCGGCGTGGCCCTGCTCTGGCTCAACCTGGCAGCCTGGCTGACCCTGGTCGGGATCGCACTGCTGGGCCTGGCCCTGGCGCCGATGTTTCCGTTGTTCATCACTCTGACCCCGGTGCGGATGGGAGCGGCGCACACCGCCAATACGGTTGGCTTCCAGATCGCGGCGGCAATGCTTGGCGGCGCCGCGCTGGCTGGTGGTTTCGGGATGCTGGCCAATCGCTCTGGGCTGGAGAGCCTCGGGCCGTTCCTGTTCGGAACGGCATCGCTCCTTGCCGGTGCGTTCCTCGCTCTTGAGCACGCCCGGCGCGCAGGGTAGCTCGAGGCCCCCCGCGCGGGTCATAGAGATGTGAGATTAGAACGCCACGTAACGAGACTTCAATCTCAACCCCCTGCCCGACAGCCGCTCCAGGATGTATAATCCTGAGAGTAGTAGACTGATAGAGGGGAACCTGTGATGTTCTCTGTGGAGGTCTGAAGCTGTGGGGGTGTAACACGTGAAACACCTCCCTGTGTTCATCTCCACGCTTCCGCAGGCTCCCCACATCTCCCAGCAGAGAGGCTCCGGGAGAGCGCACCCCTCGCAGGAGAATCTCGTTTCATTCCTCCAGGGTGCGACGCAGCCGCAGCGACGGCTGAAAGGGATTGGCTTATGGCTCTCAAATATCGTAAACCTGGACAGACAACCCCGACCCGCTCGCTGCCCCTCACCGCGCCCGATACAGGCGCTGCGGGACAGTGGACGGGCTATCTGGCGATGGCGATCAGTGTCGTGCTGGTCCTTGTCGCCTGGTTCGTGCCCAACACGGGGCTACAGCTCATCGTTCTGGTTGCGCTGGCGGCACTGCTGGCGGGCGTGGCGCTGATGGGCGTGCGCGCGCTACGCGCAAGCGTCGGCGCCCACGAGCTTCCGGCGCAGGTGTGGCCCCTGCTGGCAGGCGCACTCGTCGTTGCTGCAACCCTGGGGGCCGTCGTTACCCTCTTGCTGAGGTGAGCGCAGGGAGAAACCCGGGTTCCCCATACTCCAACCGCGATCGGGGTGGCCTGGCGCCCCCCAGGCAGGGGCGCGAGGAAACCCGGTTTCCCCGATGTGCAATCAGCCGTCCGTGCGGCTGCGCCGCGCAACGCCAGAGGCAGGGGTGTGGGGAAACCCGGTTTCCCCATGTGTTCACGTCAGGCAAACCTGTTGCATCCGCATCAACCAATAAGCCGTGAAAAGTCCAACGATACACCTGGTTATCATAGGGGGCGGGCCGGCGGGCGTGGAGGCCGCGCGCACGGCGGCGCCGCACGCCACGGTTACCCTGGTGAGCGCCGAGGCGCCGGGCCTGTGGCGACCGCTGACGGGCCGGGTCTGGCTGGCCGCTGCTGCGGCGGGCGAACGATCCACGCGCGTTATTGCTGAACGCGCCGCGCGCACGGTGGCTACCTGGCAGGAATACTGCACAACGCTTCTGGCCGGGCTTGAGGTGCAGATCCTGACCGGGCGCGCCCGCCTCACAGGCCCCGGGCAGGTCGTCGTCGAACCGCCCGATGGCGCTCCCGAACACCACCTGGCCGCCGACGCAGTGATCATTGCAACTGGCGCAACCCCGGTGTTCCCCGCCGGCCTTGAACCGAACCACGTGCGAATCCTTGCCGACACGGAACTGGGCGCCCTGGAGGAGACCCCCAGCCGGGCGCTGGTGATCGGCGATGGCACCAGCGGCTTCGAACTCTGCCACATTCTGAGCCTGCTCGGCGCCGAGGTGACCTGGCTCGTGCCCGAGGAAGCCCCACGCACCCACCTGGCTCCCGAGGTGGACGGCTACCTCACTCGCCTGCTGGAGCGCCGGGGAGTGCTGGTGGCGCCCCACGCCAGCGTGCAACAACTCGTCGCCGGTGAGCGTGAAGTGATGGCCATCACCGCAGATGGTGAACGGCATCTAGCCGAGGTGGCAATGCTGGTGAGCCGCTACCGTAGCGATCCCACCGCAGTGGGACTGCCGGCGGATCAGGCCAGCGTGGATATGTACGGACAAACGAAGTGGCGCGGGGTCTATCTAGTGGGCGATGCGCTCGAGCCGTGCGCGGCAAGCGTGGCCATGGCCCAGGGTCGGGCAGCCGCCTTACATGCCCTGCGCCGTTCCTCAGGTCCCGCCGATACACGCCATATTGTGCTGACGTTCATGGAACGGCCCCAGGTGGCTAAACTCGGTCGCCTTACCACCGAGGGCGCCCACGGCAGCGTAACCGCAGCGCTCACCGAGGGCCTGGCTGCCCATATCCACGAAACCCCCGAAGGCTTCCTGACCCTGGCCTGGGACCAGGCCGGGCGGATCGCCGGGGCGCTGGCGGTCGCTCCGACTGCGGCGGATATGCTGGCCCCGGTGGCAATGGCAATGCGTATGGGTATGCGCCTGGAGGATCTGGCCTCCAGCTACGGGCCACACCCCTCTCTCAGCGAACTGGCCGCTCTCGCTGCGCGGAAGATGAGTTGAGATTCGTTTGGGAGGGCTGCGCCCTCCCAAACCCTACCCTCAGGGAGGGGGTTGGGGAAACCCGGTTTCCCCATGTCCCAACCGCGGTTGAGAGTGGCTAGCACCCCCACAGGCAGGGGGATGGGGAAACCCGGTTTCCCCGTATGTTCACCTCAGCGCCAGCGGCGTATCATCGGCCAGGGCCTGATCATCGTGATCGGCATCGCTGATCAGGTCAATCGGCGTCCTGGCGAAGCGCAGCGCCGCCGCGCGGGCGCGAGCATCACGCTCCACGGCCAGCGACCAGCCGGCGTGGTCAATCAGCAGGGCCAGTTCCAGGCTGCGCCCGATGGTCAGCCCCAGGCGTCGGGCGCCCCGCTCCAGCCGCGCGCGCGCACCGGCAGCGTCGGCATACCAGCGCCGGGCATGGTCGAGCGCAGCGCGCGCCTGGCGTCCGGCCAGGCTCAACTCCACGTCCGCAGCTCCGGCGGTGAGACGCTCGGCCAGCTCGCAGAGGGCCTCCCAGGCGCCGGGTTGGGTCAGGGCGCGCAATGTATCCAGGGCCAGCACATTGGTGGTGCCCTCCCAGATCGGCAGCACATGGGCATCGCGCAGAAGGGCTGGCAGACCCGTATCCTCAACGTAGCCTGCTCCGCCGAAGGCCTCGATGACCTCGCTGAGCACCTCCACCGCCTGGCGCCCCGTCGTCAGCTTGGCCACCGAGGTGAGCACCCGCAATAGATGGGCCTGCGCCGCATCGGCCTCGTGGGCCTCCTCGGCGCCGAGCAGCGCCGCCACCAGAAAGCTCAGGTGGAAGGCGCCCTCAAACTCGGCCTGTAGCCCGGCCAGAGTCTCGACGTGGAGCGGCTGGCGGTTTAGCGGAGCGTCGAAGGCGACCCGGCGGCGCGCGTAATCGCGCGCCAGCGCCAGCCCCCGGCGCATAAAGGCCGCAGCCATCACACTGTTCCAGGTGCGGGTGACCTGCAACATCGGCACGATGGCGCGCACCCCTTCGCCAGGCGCACCAACCATGCGCGCCGGCGCCCCCTCGAGACTCAGCTCGGCAGTCGGCACCTTGCGCGTCCCTAGCTTGTCTTTGAGCCGGTTCACCCGAATCCCTTGCAGGCGCCCCTCGGTGTCGCGCAGTTCGAGATAAAACAGAGCCAGCCCACGGCTGCCCGCCGGGGCGCCCTCGGGCCGGGCCAGGGCCAGACTCATCTGGCCAGTGGTCGCTGAGGTGAACCACTTGCGCCCGTAGAGCCGCCAGAGACCGTCGGGACCAGGGCGGGCAATGGTCTCGGTACGGCTCACGTCCGAGCCGCCGGGAAGTTCGGTCATCCACTGGCCGCTGGTCCAGCAACTATCAGGATCGCGACTGGTGAGACGGGGCAGCGCCCGCTCGATGAGGGCCTGGTCACCGGCGCGGAGCAGGGTCCGCGCGGCGCCGTCGCTCATCGCCAGGGGGCAGGTATACACGTCGGTGGAGGGATGGAAGAGGTAGGCCAGGGCGAACTGAACCAGGCGCGAGGCAGCGCCGTAGGATTGCTCGTAGGGCAGGGCCACCAGCCCGTACTCGGCGGCAAGGCGCGCGGCACGCTGCCAGAGCGGCGATAGCTCGATCCGATCCACCCGCTCGCCCCAGGCGTCCCACTGGGTGAGCAGCGGCTCGTTGCGGCGATCGGCGAGGTACAGGCGGTACAACTCGCCGCCGGCCAGTTCGCCCATGCGCTCCAGGTCGGGCGTCGCCGCGGCCAGCGCGTCTGGCGCGAGAGCGCGCCGTAGGAACGAGCGCAGGACACGATCCTCGACGTACTGGTTGCCCAGACTGGGGGCCGGCTGCTGAAAGAGGTCCTGGATCATTGGCGTCACCATTGACAGATTACGGGCGTACTCGCGGAGTCCACCGGTATTGTACCCTCTCTGCGCCCCCCGTGCGCGATAGGTGGACGCTGCGCTTGCGACATAGCATGCAGTAAACTCTTATGCGAATTCGTCGCATATAAACACAGGCAGGGGCATGGGGAGCCTCGGGTTCCCGATATGTTCGCCTCAGGCGCCGATGCGACTGCGCTGCGAGCCTATCTTCGTGCCTTCGTGGTATATTTCAGGTTAAGCATCGCATCTCACAGGGAAGGCTATGAACGAGCAGGAACGGGCAATGCTGGAGCAACTCAAGCTTCTGGCCGATGAGACGCGCTGGCGGCTTTTGCTGCTGTTGCGGCGCAGCGACTACCAGGTGGGCGAACTGGTCGAGCGAACGGGGCTGGCCCAGAATCTGGTCTCGTACCACCTCAACGTGCTGCGCCAGGCCGGTCTGGTTCACGTTCACCGCAGCGACGCCGATGCGCGGGCGAACTACTACAGCGCCCACCTGCCAGGCCTGATCGCTCTGCACCAGCGCCTCGCTGGCCAGATGGCCCTGCCTGCCAGCGCTGCGATCCCGGAGCGTCTGCCCGCGGTGGTGTTCCTCTGCCGGGCCAATAGCGCCCGCTCGCAGATCGCCGAGGGCTGGCTGCGCGCCCTCAGCGGGGCGCGGATTGCCGCGCGCAGCGCCGGCACCCATCCCGCTACCCTGCACCCCCTCGCTGTGCAGGTAATGGCCGAGGTCGGGATTGATATCGGCTATCAGCACGCTAAACACGTGGACACGCTGGCTGGCCTGGCATCGGCAGTGGTGGTGACAGTGTGCGACATCGCCCGCGAGGAGTGCGCAGTGTGGCTGCGGGCCGCGACACAACTTCACTGGAGCATTGCCGACCCGGTGGCCGTTGAGGGAGAAGACGAACGGCTGCGAGCCTTTCGCGCCGTGCGCGACGAGGTGCGCGAGCGGGTAAGCGGGCTGCTGCCGCTCCTGCCCTCGCTGATCGCTCCAATTCACAACGACTGAGGTGAACATACGGGGAAACCTGGTTTCCCCACCTGCGGTGAGCCTGTCGAACCGCACCCCTGCCGTGGAGGCGCCAGGCACCCCCGACAGCGGTTGGGGGGGTGAGGAAACCGGGTTTCCCCACCCCCCTCCCTGGTGGGAGGGTTTGGGAGGGCGCAGCCCTCCCAGGAAACAACCCGCCAGCAGGGAGGGTTTGGGAGGGCTGCGCCCTCCCAGGAAACAACCCGCCAGCGAGAGGGTTCGGGAGGGCGCAGCCCTCCCAGGAAACAATCCGCCAGCGGGGAGGGTTTGGGAGGGCTGCGCCCTCCCAGGAAACAATCCGCCAGCGGGGAGGGTTTGGGAGGGCTGCGCCCTCCCAAGAAAAACCCATTTTCATCTTGTCGTTGTGCGGCGCAGCCGCGAATGAGCGCTTACGCCCGAATCAGGGTAACCACCGTCTCAACGTGGGGGGTCTGCGGAAAGAGGTCAATCGGCTGCACCTGGTCGAGCCGATAGCCGGCGGCCAGGAGGGGCGCCAGGTCGCGCCCGAGGATGCCGGGATGACAGGAGATATAGACCACCCGCGGCGGCGCCAGACGCACCAGGGTTTCCAGCACGGCGGGATGACATCCGCGGCGGGGCGGGTCGAGCAGCACGCCATCAAAGGGGCCGGCCAGGCCAGGCAGAACGCGCTCTACCGCGCCCTGGACGAAACGAACGCCCCCGATAGCGTTGAGGGCGGCGCTGCGCTCACCGTCGGCCACCGCCGCCGGGTGCTCCTCCACCGCGACAACCTCGGCGCCCGCGGCGGCCAGGGGCAGAGCGAAGGCCCCGGCGCCGGCGTAGAGGTCGAGCATCCGCAGACCGGGTGCCGAGCGGAGCGCCGCGCGGGCCAGTTCGAGCATACGCTCGGCCTGCGGCAGGTTAACCTGAAAGAACGTTAGCGGCGCCAGTTCAAAGACGATCCCCTGGAATTCCTCCAGCAGGCTGGCAACCCCGGAAGCCGCGCCGCGCCAGTCGCGGCCCTCGACCAGCACACCGGCCAGTGTCGGCACATAAGCGCGCCAGGCCTCGGCCAGCAGCAGCAGATCCAGCGAGGGAACCTCGCGGGTGGGACGCAACACCCCCACCGCATAGCCATAAGCGGCGCTGGCCCGCAGCGTCACCCCGCTGAGAACGCCAGCGGGAAGAACGGCGCGCAGACCTGCGAGGGCCTCGTTAAGCACCGGCAACAGCAGCGGATCTTCGGCCAGATCGGCCACGGCGCGGGTGCCGGCGATGTGATACCCGACCTGACGATCCTCCACGTGCAAGTGGGCAGTGTTGCGGTAGCCCCACGGGCGCGGCGCCGCGATGACCGGAGCCACGGGCGGGTCGGCAACGCCGGCAAGCTTGACCAGTTGCTCGCGCACGATAGTCGCCTTGAGGCGCAGTTGGGCCGGGTAGGCGATATGCTGCCACGGCGCGTGATCGCCATCGCTCAGACGTGGTGCAACCCGTTCGGGCGACGGATCGAGCACCGCGTCCACCTGGCCGCGGGCATAGCTCGGATGACGCTCGTAGAGACGCACCCGTACTCGTTCACCCGGCAGGCCCCCACGGGCAAAGACCACCAGACCCTCGTGGCGGCCCACCCCATCCCCGCCCTGGGCCACGGATTCGACCACCAGTTCGAGCGTCTCGTCGCCGGTCATGATATCGCTATGCTCCTGAGGTGAAAATAGCCCGCCTGCGGGAGGGTTTGGGCGTAGGGGCGCGGCGCCGCCGCGCCCCTACCCCCTCCCAGGAAACAACCCATCAGCGGGGAGGGTTTGGGAGGGCTGCGCCCTCCCAAGAATAATTATTTTCATTCCGGCGTTGTGCGGCGCAGCCGCATGGATGGCTGAGGTGGAAATACGGGGAAACCGGGCTTCCCCACCTGCGGTGAGCCTGTCGAACCGCACCCCTCCCTGTGAGGGTGCCAGCCGCTTCCAACAGCAGTTGGGACATGGGGAAACCGGGTTTCCCCACGCCCCTGGGGAGGGCATAGCCCTCCTGGAACCAGGCCGTTCCCCTGACGCAAACAACCGGCATCCTCCCCCCCTCAACGCATCTCGAAGACCTCCTTCTCCACCAGCTCGATCTGCACCGGGTACCTACCGGTAAAACAGCCCTTACAGAACTCGCTGGGCGCCTGGCGGGTGGAGCGGATCAGGCCCTCCAGGCTGAGGTAGGCCAGGCTATCGGCCCCCAGGTGGGCGCAGATTTCGGGGATGCTCATCCGGTGGGCGATCAGTTCGGGGTAAGTTGCCATATCTACGCCGAGGAAGCAGGGGTGACGGATGGGCGGTGAGGAGACCCGGATATGGACCTCGCGGGCGCCGGCCTCGCGGAGCAGACGGACAATCGGGCCGCTGGTGTTGCCGCGCACGATGCTGTCGTCAACCAGCACCACGCGTTTGCCGGCCAGATTGTCGGGCAGGGCGTTGAACTTCAGATTAATGCCTACTTTTCGCAGATGATCATCAGGCTGAATAAAAGTTCTTCCAATATAGCGATTTTTGATCAATCCTTCTGAGTACGGAATACCCGACTCCTGAGCATAGCCGATGGCCGCAGGGGTAGCGCTGTCGGGCACGGCAATCACCACATCGGCCTCGGCGGGCGCCTCGCGGGCCAGTTCGCGACCCTGCTCGACGCGCACGGCGTGCAGTGCCGTCCCGTGGAGCAGGCTATCCGGCCGGGCGAAGTAGATATACTCAAACAGACACTCCGCGCGGTGCGGGGCCGGCATTCGGGCCACAGTGCGCGGGCCGTCTTCGGTGATCGCCACAATCTCGCCGGGTTCGATCTCGCGCACAAACTCGGCCCCGATGGGGCCGAAGGCGCAACTCTCCGAAGCCACCACCCACCCCTGCTGGCCAAGTCGGCCCAGGCAGAGCGGATGCAACCCCAACGGGTCGCGCACGGCGTAGAGCGTCTGGCGCGTCAGCACGGTCAGACAGTAGGCCCCCTGCGCGCGGACCATGAACACGCGCAGTTTTTCCTCCCAGGTATGGCCCTCACCACCCGCGAGCATCTGCGTAATCACTTCGGAATCGCTGCTGCTGGTCAAACCGACGCCGCGGTTAAGCAGCTCGCGGCGCAGGGCGGCAGCGTTGGTCAGGTTCCCATTATGGCCCACGGCCAGCGGGCCAAGGGCGCTCTCCACCACAAACGGTTGCGCGTTCTCGATGCGCGAGGAGCCGGTGGTAGAGTAGCGCGTGTGACCTATCGCCATGAAGCCGGTGAGCGGGCGCAGCTTATCCTCGTTGAAGACCTGGGCCACCAGCCCCATCTCCTTGTGGTAGCGGATCGTGCGTCCGTTGGAGACGGCGATCCCTGCGCTCTCCTGCCCGCGATGCTGCAAGGCGTAGAGGCCAAAAAATGTCAGACGCGCGACATCGGCATCGGGATGCACGATGCCGAAAATGCCGCATTCGTGGCCGGGTTTGTCATCGGACTGATCGGTCACAGGCGGTTGACGGCCCGGATGGGCAGCAGCGGTCATAGCTCCATATTCCTCCACGGGCAACCAGGCCCGTTGGCGCCGGTACGATCCAGGAAGCTCTCTCGACGAGGGCGCGCGGCGCGATCCTGGCATTGGCAAGCGACATTGCTTCGAAGATCTAAATAAAGTATAGCACAGACGGAATGGTATCCGTTCAGGACGGGGAGCTAGACGCCGTTCTGCGTTGCGAGAATCGGCAGAATCCGGCATACTACGCCTATGGACGAGCCACAATGC
>FWPV01004391.1_pt1 | contig 30181 bp, 30 predicted proteins | sample 2228371 | NCBI WGS metagenome assembly FWPV01 (sample SAMEA103939776, study PRJEB20133) | metagenome | reverse complement strand
GATTATTCACCAGAATCATCGAGGCGATAATGAACCCCCGGAACACGTCAAGCGAAACGAGCCGTCCCCCAGTCATGGCAGTCCCCCTCATCCGGCAATGCGTCTATTGCACCACTCCGGCGCCGGAGCGCGGCTCAAGCCGTATCTCTCCGAACGCCGCCTCGTACTGAGTGATGTTTTGATGCAGGACATTATATAGGGCTTTGGCCTGCTGCGGGCTCAGGTAGATGCCCTGGAAGCAGTCGATGTTGACCGTTTCAGGCGAGGTTTGATTCAATAGCCCGAACATGAGAAAGAAATCCCACAGATTCACCCGTAGCTGGACGCTATTGGCGTAGGACTCCCGGTAGTCAGCGGTCTTATTGATCTGGATCGTCGGTTGCGAGGTTGGATGGCTCATAGCTGCTGAACTATCTTAACCCTGTTTCGCTCCCTCCCATCCGGAGGGGCGAGTCATATGGACTTCCGGGTGCGAAATAGGCTATTTTTGGAGAGTAGGGCTTGCCTGAGCCATGCCGCTGCGGATGCGCAACCTTATAGTCCGTCCCGCGCCCGAACAGGGCGAACCTACCCCGCTGCCGGTGATCGTTCCGCCTCGCCAGCGCCGGAGGCGATCGTGGGCGGCCATTGTGCTCCTTGCCGCCGTCGTGGCGGCAGTGGGGTACTGGCAACTGAGTTCGGCGAAAAAGCCGTCCCGCCCCGGCGCAGCCCCGCTGCGGACCGCTCAAGTCACCACGGGCAAGATCGAGCAGACCCTCCGGCTGGGCGGCATGACCGTGGCTGACAAGTCGGCGCTGATTATCGCCCCCCGATTGTCCGGCAGCCGCCGCTCCCGCAGCACGCCGGACTTTGAAATGGTGATTGAGAATATTGTCCAGGATGGCACGCGAGTCAAGAAGGGGGACATCCTGGCTGCGTTCGACCGGCAGCACATGCTTTTGCGGCTGGACGACTACCGCGCCTCGGTGGTGCAGCACGAGAACAACATCAAGATTATGTATGCCCGGCTCAATGTTCGCCGGACGCAGCAGGAACAAAAAATCCGGGCGGCGAAGGGCGCGCTCGACAAGGCGCTGCTGAATCTGAAGACCGCGCCGGTGCGGTCGGCGATTCAGACTGAGCGCTTCCGCCTGGCTGCCGAAGAAGCCCGTTCACGCTATGAGGAATATGTAGAGCAGTCCAAGTACCTCGATCTGTCGGAGCTGGCGTCTATCCGTTACTACGAACTGGATTTCGAGGTTTCCAAGCGCGAATTACGCCGCGCGGAGGCCAACGTCGAGAAGATGGTGATTCGCTCGCCAATCGATGGTCTGGCGGTCATTCCTTCGTCACCGCGCGGAACCGAGATGCGGCAGATCCAACAGGGCGATCAGATCCGCCCCGGCGAGACGTTCATGCAAGTGGTGGATCTCAGTTCGCTCATCGTGTCCGCTTCGGTCAACCAGGTGGATGTCGATTCCATCCGGCTTGGGCAGCGCGCTCGCATCCGCGTGGATGCTTTTCCCGATATTGAACTCCCGGGCAAGGTGGTTTCCGTCGGCGCTTATGCGCGAGGCTCCGGTTGGCGCAGAAGCTACGTCAAGAGCGTGCCTGTGCGTCTGAAATTCGACCGGCTCGACCCGCGGCTGTTGCCCAATTTCTCTGTCAGCGCCGACGTGATCATCAAGGAAAAAGACGGCGTCACTCTCGTGCCCAAGGAATGCCTGTTTGAAAGCGGCGAGGGGCAGAGGCGCTTCGTTTACGTCCGGCAGGGCGACGGTTGGGAGCGGCGCGCCGTGGAGGTAGGGTTGGATAACAACTTGGTCGCCGAAGTGGTGAGCGGCGTTCAGGAGGGGGAAACTTTAGCCGCCGAGCAACCGCCTTCCATGTTGTCCGCCGCCATCGAATGACAAATCCCGGCGGCGGGCTTACACTCAGAAGAAGAAGAATGGGAGTTTTTGTGAAGCTGAACCGAACCTTGTTGCGCTCGGCTGCCGCCGTGGCGCTTTTTGCGTTTGTAGCCGCCGCCGCCGACGCGCCCAAGCCGAAACGGGATCCGGACGTGCCGTATGTCCCTTCGACCGAGGAAGCCGTGAAGGCGATGCTCAAACTGGCGGAAGTCAAGAAGACGGACGTGGTTTACGACCTGGGCTGCGGCGACGGCAGGATTGTGATTGCGGCGGCGAAAGAATACGGCGCCCGCGGCGTGGGCATCGACATCAATCCGGTGCGGATTCAAGAAGCGCGGGAGAACGCCAAGAAAGCCGGCGTCGAGCACTTGGTGCGCTTTGAAGAAAAGGATCTGTTTGAAGCGGACTTCCGCGAAGCCACGGTCGTGACGCTGTTCCTTCTGCCCAGCGTAAACCTGAAGCTGCGCCCCAGGCTTATGGAGCAATTGAAGCCCGGCACGCGGATCGTGTCGAACACATTCGACATGGGCGATTGGAAGGCGGAGAAGGAAGTAGCCGTGGAGGGCGCCGACGAAGACGCGTATCTCAGCCACCGGCTCTATCTTTGGACCATCCCGCAAAAGCGCGCCACCCGCTAGTCACGCGGAAGCCTGCCGCTGCCGGGATTTGGGCGAACGGGCCACTTTTTCCACTGCCAGCATGGCCAAGCCGACCGCTTCTTCGGCGGCGCGCCTCGCCCCTATCGGATCGCGCCTGAGCAAGGCGTCCAGCAGGTTCCGATGCGCTTCGAGGTCGAGTTGTACGTTCGCGCGGTAACGGGACGTGTACGAGAGCGCTATGCGTAAGGGCGCCCGGATCGTGGCGCTTAACTGCTGCAAGAGCGGGTTGTGGCTGGCGTTGACCACCTCCGCCAGAAAATCGAGATCCAAATCGATGGCTTGTTCAAGATTCGCCGTCTTCAGCACCGATTCCCGCCGGTTGAGATAGCGCTCGATTTTGGCGATTTCCTCCGCTGTCGCACGCACTGCGGCGAATCCCGCCGCCGTAGGTTCGATGGCTAACCGGACTTCACACAGATCCCTCAGAAAACGCGCGTCGGGGTAGACTTCGGCCTGCCAAGCCAAGATATCGGGGTCAAGCAGCCTCCACTGTGAGCGGGGACGCGCCCTTGTCCCGGTGCGGGGCTTCATCTCGACCATGCCCTTGTCGGCGAGCACCTTCATTGACTCCCGCAAGACCGTCCGGCTGACTCCCAATTGCCGGCAAAGGTCCGCCTCCCGGGGAAAAACGATGGGCGTGCGAGCTTGGTCCGCCTCAATGACCTGACGGGCAAGCAGCGCCGTCACCCGCGTGTGCAACTTCTCGGTGTGCACGGGGCCAGTTCGGAATTCCATTCCTCCAAAGATCCTATCATAGTACTGCGGTGGCGACCCCGTACCCTAGGACTACCGCTTTACAGACGCATCCAAGGACCTCTAGGGTCGTGACGTCAGGCCGCCGGGGGCAGGTTTAGGCGCCTTTCGATTTCCAGGAGACGTTCTTCGATAGTCGAAACCCGCTTTATTAAGGCCAGGATATTGGTTTCTAACGCAGCCTGCCGCTGTTGATTCGACTCGGCGAACCCATAGAATGCCTTTAATAGCCTCGTCTCGACATCGTGAACGGCTTCCAGGAGTTCGGCTTTGGCTTGCGCCAAGTCTTCTCGAGTCGCGGGCTCGCCCATGTCTCGATTGTACCCCGCCGTAAACGAGGAATGACCCTCAGGAACTCCCCCTTCCACAGGCCCTGCCCGTTCGATATAATGCCTTCGAACGTTAACGTTATTGAGACATTCGATCGGGAGCTGGTTATGGCAACGTTTCGTTCTTGGGCGCTGATACTGGCCCTAGGTAGCGCTGTATGCGCGCAGACGCCCACCGGGCAGATTATCGGGCGGGTGGTGGACGCCGCCGGGGCAGTTGTGCCGGGGGCTTCGGTCACCGCTACGAACATGGCGACGAACGTCGTTGCGAAAGCGGCGACCAACGCTGAAGGCAATTTCGAACTGCGAGGGCTCATTTCGGGGGTCTACCGGCTCGAAGTGCGCAAGGAAGGCTTCAAGCAATACTTGCGTGAACCGCTCGAGTTGCGCGTCGGTGACGTTCTGAATTTGGACGTCGCGTTGGAGGTGGGCGCCATCACCGAAAGCGTGACGGTGCGGGCCGAAGCCCCGTTGCTCGAATCCGCGACGGCGGACGTCGGCCAAGTGGTCGAAACCCGGTTTATTGAAGAGCTGCCGGCGCCCGGCAACAGCGTTGTCTACCTGTTGCAAACTGCTCCTGCCGTGGGAGTCACGACGTCTCCAACCAATCTGTGGCCGCCGGACGCCCTCGGCAGCGCATCCGGAACCACCGTGGCGGGTTCCACCGGGACAAGCCAGTTCGCCATTGACGGCAATCCCATGATGACCCGCGCCGGCGGCTTCACGCTGAATCCGCCTCCCGAGATGGTGCAGGAGATGCGCGTCCAAATCGCCGTCTATGACGCCTCTGTCGGGCGCTTTACCGGCGGGCACCTCAACATGGTGCTTAAGAGCGGCACGAACGCCAACCACGGCAACTTCACCTATTCCAACCTCAGCCGCGGCTTCATGGCGCGGGACTTTTTCACCAACCGCTTTATTTATGACACCCGCACCGGACCCATCACGCCGGAGAAAATCGACGCCGCGTGGCCGCCGCAGCGCGTCATCCGCTACCGGGGCACCATGGGCGGACCGCTCATCGTCCCGAAAATTTACAACGGACGCAACCGGACATTCTGGATTTTCGGCGGCGACGGTGTCATCCGGCAACGGGCGGCGCGCGGCACCTACACGGTGCCTACCGTGCCGATGCGTGAAGGAGATTTCTCCGAATTGCTGGCCATCGGCTCGCAGTATCAGATTTACGACCCCGCCACCATCCGCCTGGAACCCACCGGACGCTACAGCCGGCAGCCCTTCGCCCGGAACGTCATTCCCGCTTCGCGCATCGACCCCACGGCGAAGCTGATGCTAGGTTACTATCCCCTTCCCAACGTTCCGGGCAACCGGGACGGTTCCAGCAACTACACAGACCCCAATGTGGCGGATTCACCTTACGTGGGATTTCTTGGGCGTCTGGACCACGCGGTGAACGAGAACCACCGCTTTTTTATTTCTCTAAACCGCGCCTATACGGATCCGATCAGCGACAGGTATTTTCACAACGACGCCACCGGCACCATCCGGAGCCGCGTGCAAAGCGGCGTTTCCTTCAATGACAACATCGTGATTTCCCCGGTATGGGTGTTGGAATTGCGGTACGGCATCAACCGGTTCTCCGATCCCACACGCCACCCGAGCCAGCCGTTCGACCTTTCCGTCCTAGGTCTCCCTTCCTCGCTGCTGCGGCAGCTCGATTCCCGGCTGACCACGCTGCCATCCACCTCCATCACCGGTTTGACCAGCATTGGAGGGACAGCCGGGACGAAGCCCAACACCACCTACCACACGGTCAGCGCGCAGGCGACGCATCCCGTGCGGAACCACAGTTTCCGCATGGGCGCTGAGTACCGCCTGTTGCTCGAGGGCGTTTACTCCTTCGGCAATGTGTCTCCCGCATACCAGTTTGGCACCACATGGACCCGCGGTCCGCTTGATACCTCGGGAGCGGCGCCGACGGGACAAGGTCTGGCGTCGTTCCTCTTGGGACTCCCGACCGGAGGCAGCATTGACAGAAACGCCTCCCGCGCCGAGTCGTCCGGGTATGCCGGTCTCTTCTTTCACGACGATTGGAAGGTGACGCGGCGTTTGGTGCTCAACCTCGGGCTGCGGTACGAGTACGAAACAGCCACCAAGGAACGCTACAACCGGGCGAGCCGGGGATTCGACTTCAACACGCCGAACCCTATCGAGTCTGCCGCGCAGCGCAATTACGCCGCCGCGCCGATTCCTGAGATTCCGGCGAGCGCATTCCGGGCGCGAGGGGGGCTGCTGTTTGCAGGCGTGGGCGGCGTTCCCCGCCGGCTGCTTGATCCCGACCGGAATAACTTCGCTCCCCGTTTCGGCTTCGCGTATCAAGTGCGCCGCCGCACAGTGCTGCGCGGCGGCTACGCCATTTTTTACGGCTCTTTGGGATCGGACCGGATTGACGCGGTTCAGCAAGGCTTCAGCCGGACCACCGCTCTGGTTCCTAGCCTGGATAACGGTCTCACCTTCCGGGCGACCCTGCGCAACCCCTTCCCGGATGGCATTCTGGAACCCGTGGGCGCCGCCGACGGATTGAAGACTTTCTTGGGTCAGTCGATCTCCTTCCTGTCACCGAACCGCCCGACTCCCTATACGCAGCGCTGGAGTTTCAACATCCAGCGCGAACTTCCACACCGGGTTCTGATCGACGCCGGCTACCTCTCCAGCCGCGGGACAAAGCTTGGCACGTCCCGCGACCTGAACGCCGTGCCGGAGCAATATCTGAGCAAGTCTCCGTTGCGGGATCAGGCGGTAATTAACTTCCTAAGCACGGTCGTGCGCAATCCTTTCTTCGGAATGCCGGAATTCGGCGGCAGCTCGATTCAAGGGCAGACGACCACCCGCGCTCAACTGCTGCGCCCCATGCCGCACTTCACAAGCGTCACCACGGTGACCCAGGCAGGCGCCTCCTGGTATCACGCCGGGGTTCTGAGGGTGGAGAAGCGCTTCAGCAAGGGATATTCGGTCCAAGCAAGCTATACCTACTCGAAGAACATGGAGGCGGTGGAATATCTGAATCCCAGTGATCCGGCGCCCACGCACTCCATTTCCGCGAATGACCGCACGCACAGCCTGGCGATCAGCGGGCTTTATAACCTGCCTTTCGGACGAGGGCGCCGTTGGGCGCGCTCGAACCGCCTTCTCGACTTGGCGGTTGGCGGGTGGTCCGTGCAAGGGATTTACCAGGGTTCAAGCGGGCTGCCGCTTGGCTTCGGCAATGCGCTGTTCATCGGCAATATCAAAGACATTCCCTTGCCCAAATCGCAGCGCACCGTGGACCGCTGGTTCAATGTAGACGCGGGGTTCGAGCGCAATTCGGCGCGCCAGCTGGCCAATAACATCCGCACTTTCCCGCTGCGGTTCAGCGGGGTCAGGTCGGACGGGTTCAATATTCTGAACCTTTCGGCGGGCAAGAGCTTCCGGGTGACGGAGCGGATTAACCTTCAATTCCGGGCGGAAGCCGTGGACGCCCTGAACCATCCGCTATTCGCCGCGCCCAACACAACGCCGACTTCCGGCAGTTTCGGCCAGATTTCCACCATCGGCGCCGGCAACACGCAGCGCCGCATCACCTTCGTCGGCAAGCTCAACTGGTAGCTGGTCCCGCCGGCTGAGCATCCGCCCCTGATTCGGCGTAAAAACTCAACGCGTTGTCGCCTTGGCGGACGGTGCGGTAGCGGTGGAGACGCCCGTAGCGGTCCTTTAACGCCAGGCGCGTTGAGTGCTGCACGATGACCAGCGGGCAAGATGCGGCGGCGAGAGTTTCGAGGGCGGCGTCGTACTCGCCGGCCGAATCGTAAGGGGGATCCAGAAACACAATGTCGCCTTCAAACCGCCGGAGCAGCGTGGCTGCCTTGCCAAGCACCACCAACGCCCGGTCCTCGCGGGCGCCTAAAGATCGCAGGTTCTCCCGGATGACCGCCGCCGCGTGACGGGAACGTTCCAGGAAAACGACCCGCCGCGCGCCGCGGCTTAGCGCCTCGATGCCCACTGCGCCCGTGCCGGCGTACGCGTCCACAAATACGCGCCCCTCAATCCTCCCCATGAGGATGTCAAACAGCGTCTCGCGGAGCCGGTCGGGCGTCGGACGGGTGTCCAGTCCGGGGACGCTTTTCAGACGGCGGCTGCGAAACTCTCCACCAATGACCCTCATCCTACCTGCACCAATCCGTAACGCCGCTGCCAGTGTTCTTGGATGAAACGCGCGGCGTTGCGCAATTCCCGTTCGTCCGGCGGCGAGGCGGCGAATGCGGACGCCTCGTGGCGGGCTACTTCCAGTATTTCGCTGTCGCGGATGATGTCGCCAATGCGGAACGCCGGCAGTCCTGATTGGCGCGTGCCGAAGAATTCGCCCGGTCCACGGAGCTTCAAGTCCATCTCGGCGATGTAGAAACCGTCGTTGGAGTCCACCAGCGTGCGGATGCGCTCCCGCGCGGCGTCGTTCAATTTGCCCGTAACCAGGATGCAGTAGCTTTGCGCGCTGCCCCTCCCCACCCTGCCCCGCAACTGATGCAACTGCGCCAGACCAAACCGCTCCGCCTGCTCGATCACCATCACTGTGGCGTTGGGCACGTCCACGCCGACTTCGATGACGGTAGTGGAAACCAGAATGGCGATGCGCCCGTTCTTGAATTCATCCATCACCCGGTCTTTTTCGTCGGCAGCCATCTTTCCGTGCAGCAGACCGACGCTGACGCCCGGAAAGACCCTTTCCGACAAATGACGGTGCATCTTCTCGGCGGCTTTCACCGCCAGAGTTTCGGACTCCTCGATGACCGGGTATACGACATACGCCTGCCGCCCGGCGTCAATCTGCCTCTTGAGGAAACTCCACACCTCCTCGATCCGCTCCTCCGGAACGCTGCGCGTGATGACCGGCTTCCGGCCCGGCGGCAGTTCGTCGATCACGCTGGTGTCGAGGTCCCCGTACAGGGTTAGCGCCAGTGTACGCGGAATCGGGGTGGCGGTCATCACCAGGACATCCGGGTTGGCGCCTTTTTCCTTGATCTTCAAGCGCTGGAGCACGCCGAAGCGGTGCTGCTCGTCGACGATGACGAGCCCGAGTTTGTGAAACGCAACATCGGGCTCGAGCAGCGCATGCGTTCCCACCGCGAAATGCGCCAAGCCGCTCGAAATCAGTTTCTTGATTTGTCCTTTCTCGCGCTGCCGCGAGGATCCGGTCAATAGCACCACCCTGTACCCGAGCTTCCCGAGCAACCCGCGCAGATACAAGTAATGCTGCGTGGCCAAAATTTCCGTAGGAGCGAGCAGCGCCACCTGATAGCCGTTTTCCATGGCGATCACGGCTGCCTCCGCCGCCACGAGCGTCTTGCCGCTGCCGACATCGCCTTGCAAGAGGCGGTTCATCGGATGCGGGCTAGCCATGTCCGCGGCGATTTCTTTCAATACCCGCTTTTGCGCGGCGGTGGGCTTGAAAGGGAGCATCGCTTTGACCTTCTCACGCACCCGGTCGTTGAGTTCAAAGCGGATCCCGCTTTGCACCCGCGCGCGGTTCCTCTTTAGCGCCAAGCCTAGCTCCAGCCAGAAGAATTCCTCGAAGATGAGGCGAAATTGCGCCGGAGCGCGGAAATGGTTCAACAGCCGCAAGTCGGTCCCGGGAGAAGGGAAATGGACTTCCCGGACGGCGGTCCAGTAATCCATCAGCTTGAGGCGGGAAGCGACGCTCGAGGGCATCGGATCCGGAAGCGGACGCAGAGTTTCGAGCAGCCGGTGGAGCACGGTCCGGAACACGCGCGCGGTGACCTTGCCGGCGGCTTCGTAGACCGGTACGATCCTCCCGGTGTGGAGCGACAGATCCCCTTCTTCCCCGTCCCCGCTGAGGATCTCGAACTCCGGGTGGAGCATCTGCAGGTCCGACGTGTAGCTATCGATCTCCACTTTGCCGTACACCGCCAACCGCATGCCGGGCGACAGGACGTGCTTAAGGTAATCGCCGTGAAACCACTTCCCGGTCAGGATTTCGCCGGATCTGTCCGTGAATTCGGCCAAGAACAAGCCTAGGTCGCGGCGCTGAAATCCGCTTGTCCGGACGCTACGGACCTCGACGATGACGGTCGCCATCTCGCCGGGCGCCAGCTCCCGTATCGTCTTGACGTTGCCCCGGTCTTCGTAACGGAAAGGGACGTAGGAGAGCAGATCCTCGACCGTTTTCAAACCTTTGGATTCCAGCATCTGGGCGCGCGCCGGTCCCACGCCCTTCACATACATCAGCGGTGTCGCAAGATCCACGTGACCATTAGTGTACAATGCCTTTCATGCTACGCTTTTCGACGTTTTTCCTTCTTCTTATCGCCTCCCTGCACGCACAAATCCGGGTCGGCATCGTGGGTACGGATACTTCGCACGTGCCGGCGTTCACTCGCCTCCTGAACGACCCCTCGGCCCCAGATCATGTACCGGGCGCGCGGGTGGTGGCGGCGTACAAAGGCGGAAGCAAGGATCTGGAAAGCAGTTGGAGCCGGGTCGACAAGTACGCCGAAGAAATTAAGACGAAGTGGGGCGTGGAGATCGTCCCCGATATCCCTACCCTGTGCAGCAAGGTGGACGCGGTACTGCTTGAAAGCGTCGACGGGCGCCCCCATCTGGAGCAGGCGCGTCAGATCATCAAAGCCGGCAAGCCGCTGTTCATTGACAAGCCGTTGTCGGCTACTTACGACGACGCAAAGGAGATCGCCCGGCTGGCCAAAGCCGCCGGCGTGCCGTGGTTCAGCACCTCGAGCCTACGGTACAGCGAGATCGTGAAGGTCTTGAAAGCCGCGGGCGCCCATTCGGTGATTACATGGGGTCCCGGACCCGAGGAGCCTCATCATTACCTCGATTTGGCTTGGTACGCCATCCACCCCATCGAGATGCTGTTCGCCATCCTCGGACCGGGCTGCGAGGAAGTAACCCGGACGGTGGGGCGGAACGGCGACGTGGTGACATGCCGCTGGAAGGACGGACGCATAGGGACGGTGCAAACTTTGCGGCCATCGGGCGAATATGGCGGCATCGCGTTCCGGGAGAAGGGGGTGGTACGCAGTCCGGAGAAGGTGCGCAGCAACTACGTCCCGCTGGTTCAGGAGATCGTGAAATTCTTCCAAACGAAGCAGCCTCCCGTGCCGAACGAGGAGACCCTGGAGATCTTCGCCTTCATGGACGCCGCGCAGCGAAGCAAGGAGGCGGGCGGCAAGCCCATGCGGCTCCGCTAGGGGCGCGGTACACTGGAAAGGATTCATGGGTAATCTCTTAGAGGGCAAGAGTGCCCTCATTCTGGGCATTGCAAACCGTTGGAGTTTGGCTTGGTACATCGCGCAGGCGTTCGTCCGGGAAGGCGCGCGCTTGGCCATCACCTATCAGGGGGAAAGGCAGCGGGCTACGGTGGAAGAGCTTGGCGCTGAACTCGGCGCCGCTCTGGTTACGTCGTGCGATGTCACTCAGGATGAAGAACTTGCGGAGTTAACCAGCAGCCTGGAAGCCGCGTTCGGCAAACTCGACGCGGTGGTCCACAGCATCGCCTTTGCGCATCGTGAAGACTTGAGCCGCCCCTTTCTGGAGACGTCGAAATCCGGCTATCTGGTGGCCCAAGAGGTGAGCGCTTACTCGCTGGTTTCCGTGTCCCGGGCGGTGGCGAGGCTGATGGCGCAAGGTGGGTCGATCGTAACGCTAAGTTACCTTGGGGCGGTCCGGGTGGTGCCCAATTACAACGTAATGGGCGTCGCCAAGGCGGCGCTCGAGGCCTGCGTCCGGTATCTGGCTTCCGAATTGGGCTCTTCGGGCATCCGGGTGAACGCCATCTCCGCCGGACCGGTCAAAACCGCTTCCGCGCGCGCTGTGCAAGGTTTTTCCTCGATGCTCGACCATGTGGCTTCCCGGGCGCCGTTGCGCCGGAACGCGGACCCGGCGGAGGTGGCCGACGCCGCGCTGTTCCTGGCAAGCGACTTGGGCCGGGGCGTGACGGGAAATGTGCTGTACGTTGACGCGGGCTACCAGATCATGGGGATGTGAGGAGCGCCGCTCAGCGCGCCTTGCGGGCTTGCATCCCCTCCAGCATCTGCTCAAACTTCCGCCGCTGGTCTTCCCGCAGGATCCGAAAGAGGCGGTCTTTGCCGTTCGCCCGGACCTCGTCCATTTGCGACTGAAGGGTGTGGTAATAACGCATGAAGTCGTCGAGAACGGTTTCCACTTGTTCCGCCTGAGCCGGAGTCAGATCAAGCTCTTTTTTTAAACGCTGGAGGCTGATGTCCTTGCCGCCCTCCGTCCACACCGGCGGGGATTTCCGGTTGGAGGCAAACACGGTGGTCCGCATTACCAATGCGCCGGCTATCGCCCCCGACAAGAACACCAACAGCAGTACGGCAACTACCCGGGGATTACGCCACGGCGCGGTACAATCCGGCAGCATGCTGGCTTATTCCCGGTAAGTGGCTAATTCCACCAGGATGACATCCCGGTCGCGGTCAGGATTCTCAGCCGGAGCGGCATTTGCGGCTGGCGGCGCCGCCAGGATCGCCTCCGGCGCACTAGCCGTCTCGACCTGTTCCGGCAAAGTAGCAGCCATGAACGAGCCCAGAATCAAGACGAGCGCCAGCGAAGCCAGCACAAGGCGCTTGCCAAAGACCGGATCCACCAAAAAACTCCAAAACGAGGAGCGCTGCCGCGTTTCAATCTTTTCCATCACCCGGGCATAGAACCCAGGCGCCGGCTCCAGATCGGAGGATTGGGGTTTTAAGACTTGGAAAAGGTGGCTGGTTTCTACTATCTGTTCCAGTAGATCCCGGCACTCGGAACATCCAGCGAGATGATTCTGCAACATCTCCATCTGGGAACCGGTGCACCTGCCTTCCAGATAGCTTTCCAGGTGTTCCCGGACAATGTTATGCATCACTTCTCTTCCCTCAAAGAATGCCTGCCTGTCCTACCGTTCACCCGCCCGGATCTAACGCCCGGTTTCGGGTACGTCAACCACCAGTCCGCCCTAGGTCCGTTTTCCCAGGGAGGCGCCCCGCGACAGCCGCTGCGCCGCTTTGACCAGCTTCTGCCGGGCCCTAAAAAGCTTTACCTTAATCGTATTTTCATTCATCCCGGTCATCGCCGCCAACTCTTCGACGGAATGACCTTCCACTTCCTTCAGGAGAATCAAATCACGATCCTCCTTGGAAATCTTCGTCAGCAGCTTCAGTACGTAATCCCGGCGCGCCAAATCTTCGTCGATGGCGCTAGCCTGCTCCACGACCACATCAGAATTCTCCATCCGCAGCGAGTCCTCTTCGGAAAAGTCGCTTTCATAGACGAGCTTGCGAACCCGCTTTTTACGCAAGTAGTCGTAGCACTCGTTAACCGTGATCTTATAAATCCAGGTAAGTAAAGAACTACGGAAGTCGAACGAGCCGATGGAGAAGTAGACCTTGGCGAAGACCTGCTGAGCTATGTCCTCTGCATCGTTGCGGTTACGGAGGATGCCATAGATAATGGAAAAGACCTTGGACTGATAGCGGTCCACGATCTCGCGGAACGCCAGTTCGTCCTTGGCCTGCACCCGGCGAACTAATTCGCCTTCTTCGGTCCTTCGGTAGTCCACCTTCGTCCTGACGGCGCCGCCTTTACCGGTAACCGCCGGGAACGTAAGCGTCCCACTGAAGCCGCTCATGCCCAAACGGACGCGGGACCTCATACCCCGGTTTCAAGAATGTCGCCCGGCGGCGCCGGCCGGCCTTCCGGAGGGCTTGGCCGGCCTCTTTTTCCTGCTTAAGATACCAGATTCCGGCAACCAAATTCACGCTGCTTCATCCTGACATTTGGAGGCGGCGCACAAAGCCGCTACAATGGTATCGTACGAGAGTAATCCCAGTCGAAGGAGGGGATGAGTTGTGATTCAGTTGAGCGAGCGCGCGGTCGAAAAGGTGAAGGAGATCCTCGATCAGCAGGATCCCAAACCCGCTGGTTTGCGGATTGCCGTGGTCGGCGGGGGCTGCTCCGGCTTCAGCTATTCGATGGCTTTCGAAAACAACCCTGGCCTGCTTGACAAGACCTATGATTTCAACGGGTTAAAAGTCTTCATCGATCAGGCGAGCATGCTTTATCTGGACGGCGCCGAAGTCGACTATGTGGAGACCATGGAAGGCTCCGGCTTCAAGTTCAACAACCCCAACGTCCGCTCCACCTGCGGCTGCGGCAGCTCGTTTAGCGCCTAACCGGCTTCGCGCCGGGCCCCGCCGCTCAATCGCAGCGCTCAACAGACTGCGAGCGTTCCATGCACCGCGGCTGAGTTCGTGTCAGACTGGTTGACGGTAGGTCCGTGACCAGTCATGTACATCGCCCTGAACGCTACGATCACCACTGGAAGGGTTCCATGGCCGGAATTCGTCCGTTTGGCGGCGCGCCTCGGCTTTGGAGGCGCGGAGGTCAATCTGGGACGCGCCATGGCGGCCGGTGTGGCCGAGACCAAGGCCATTTTTGATCACCTCAAGATCCGCCCCGCCGCGGCTGGTCTTCCGGTCGAGTTCCGCAAAGACGACTCGACTTTCCGCCAAGGGCTGGCCAACCTGGAACCTCAGGCCAAGTTTCTGGCTGCGATTGGGTGCCACCGGATGGCGACTTGGATCCCTTCCTCGTCCGAGATCCCCAAAGCCGAACTCCGTAAGCTTTGGAAGGAACGGTTCACTGAGACAGCCAAGGTCTTAGCCGGGCACGGGATTCGTTTGGGCCTCGAGTTTCTCGGTCCGCTGCACTTGCGAACGCGCTCCCCGCACGAGTTCATCTGGCGCATGGACGAGATGACCGCCTTCGCGGCAGAGTGCGGATCCAATGTGGGTTTGCTGCTCGACGCGTGGCACTGGCACCACGCGGGCGCGACGGTGAAGGACATCCTCGCCGCAGGCAAAGAGCGTATCGTGCATGTCCATATTTCCGACTCCCGGAAGCTGCCGCCTGAGGAGGTCAAAGACAATGACCGTCTGATGCCGGGCGAGGGCGTGATCGACTTGAACGGCTTCTTCGGCGCACTGAAGAAAATCGGCTATGAGGACGCCGTCAGCCCCGAGGTCTTCGGCCGCGGGTTGAAGGACATGCCGCCCGAAGAGGCGGCGCGGCTCGCCCTCGAATCAGCCAGGACGGCAATGAGAAAGGCAGGAGTTCAGGTTTGATGTTGGATCAGTTAATTACCGAGCAGCGGAATCCCCGCTCGGCGGATATCGACGCGCTTCCCACGCTCGAGATCCTGCGAATCATGAATGAGGAAGATCACAAGGTGGCGGCGGCGGTGGAGGCGGAACTGCCCCGGATCGCCGCGGCGGTGGACGCCATCGTGGAAGCCATGGAGAGGGGCGGGCGCCTGTTTTACATTGGGGCCGGAACAAGCGGGCGGTTGGGGGTCCTGGACGCCTCGGAGTGCCCGCCCACGTTCAACATACCCCCGGAGCTGGTGCAAGGCATCATGGCCGGTGGCGAAGCGGCGCTCGCCCGGGCTACCGAGGCTAGCGAGGACGATGCCGAAGCCGGGGCGCGTGATCTCTTTTCCCGGGGATTTGGGCCTTCCGACATCGTGGCCGGGATTTCAGCGAGCGGCAGGACGCCCTATGTCTTAGGCGCCATCCGGGCAGCCCGGAAACTCGGGGCAAAGACCATAGGAATCTCCTGCTCCCCGAGTTCGGAATTGAGCCGGGAGGTGGATTTCCCCATCGAGCCGGTCCCTGGACCGGAAATCATCGCCGGCTCGACTCGCCTGAAGGCCGGCACCGCCACCAAGATGGTTTTGAACATGCTATCGACGGGGACGATGATTCGCCGTGGCTTCGTGTTCGGCAATCTGATGGTCAACGTGCAGCCGAAAAACGAGAAGCTGAAGCACCGCGCCCGCCGGATTTTGAGCGAAGCGGCCGGGGTCGACCGCGAAACCGCCGAGCTCCTGTTGTGCCAAGCGGGCGGAAATGTGCGCACCGCCATCGTCATGGCTAAATTGGGTCTTTCCCGGCAAGAGGCGGAGGCCCGTTTGGCGGCTCACGGCGGTCGCGTATCCGAGGCGATCCGCGGCTAATGAACTGGAACTCACTGCCATGGAAAAACTAAGAATTTGGGGCGGCGCCACCTTGCGCGGCGAGATCCCTGTGAGTGGAGCGAAAAACTCCGCCCTGCCCCTGCTTGCAGCCTGCCTCCTGACCGAGGATCCGGTGACCTTGCGGCGCATCCCGCGCGTCCGGGACATACGGACGATGCAGGAACTACTAAAGACCACCGGGGCGGACGTGACGGTTGATGAGGATGGCGCCGTCACCGTGAGAGCAGCCCGCATCGAACGCCCCGAAGCGCCTTACGATTTGGTCAAGACCATGCGCGCTTCGAGCCTCGTGCTCGGGCCCCTAGCCGCCCGGACGGGGAAGGCGCGGGTTTCGTTGCCCGGAGGGTGCGCCATCGGCGCTCGTCCGGTGAACTTGCACATCGCGGCGCTGGAGCAACTCGGGGCCACCGTGACTCAATCCCACGGCTACATCGAGGCTTCAGCTCCCCACGGACTGCGCGGGGCGCTCATCCATTTCGACCGCATCACGGTCACAGGCACCGAAGACATCATGATGGCGGCGGTGCTCGCCCGCGGCGAGACGGTGATTGAGAACGCCGCCCGCGAGCCCGAGGTGGTGGACCTCGCCGAATTGCTGACGAGCATGGGCGCGCGGATCGAGGGCGCCGGGACGTCCACCATCCGCATCGAGGGAGCGGAGCGGTTACACGGCGCGACCCACACGATCATTCCGGACCGCATCGAGGCGGGAACGTTCGCTATCGCGGCGGCCATCACTGGCGGCGACCTGACAATCACCGGTTGCGTGCCGGAACACCTTACCGCATTGCTCGTGAAGTTGCGGCAGGCGGGCGCCGAGGTGGTGGTCCCCTCCCCAACCACCCTGCGCGTTCGAAGCGGCGGCGGCTTGCGGTCGGTGGATGTGACCACGGAAGAGTACCCGGGATTCGCCACGGACTTGCAGGCGCAGTTCACCGCCTTGATGACCCAAGCGGAAGGCATCTCTTTGATCACGGAAACGATCTTCGAAAACCGCTTCATGCACGCCTTAGAGTTGAACCGCATGGGCGCCAACATCCGGATCGAAGGGCGGCAGGCGATCGTGGCGGGTCCGCGGGCGCTTTCCGGCGCTCAGGTGATCGCCTCGGACCTGCGGGCTAGCGCCTCGCTGGTGCTCGCGGGTTTGGTGGCGCGCGGCGAAACCGTGGTGGACCGGGTGTATCACCTCGACCGGGGATATGAGAGAATCGAGGAAAAACTGGAGCGCGCCGGGGCCCGGATCCGGCGCGAAGGGTGAATATGGCTCACGGTAAGCAGCACAACCCGGGGTTTTTAGCGCTCGTGAATGACGCCAAGACGCGGGTGAAAGAGATGACCACCGCTGAGTACGCGGCACTAAGATGCAACGGCGATTCTCACGTCTTAATCGACGTACGAGAGGACCACGAGTGGAACGCCGGGCGCGCCGCCGGAGCGGTTCATCTATGTAAGGGAATCATCGAGCGCGATATCGAGACCCTATTCCCCGACAAGAATCAAAAATTGGTGCTGTATTGCGGCGGCGGATACCGCTCTGCGCTTGCGGCGGACGCGCTGCAAAAGATGGGTTACCAGAACGTCTTTTCGCTGGCCGGGGGATGGCGGGGCTGGCTGGAGGCCGGCCTGCCGACGGAAGGCTGCTGAATCTCACCACATCATCAGGAGGCTCACGGCTCGCCAAGCGATGTAACCGAGAGCGACAAGGTCCACCACGCGGATGGCCTTCAGGATAAAGCCGCCCATGAATTCGAACCGCAGCAAGAGGGCGGCGATGACGCCGGCGTAAACCCACATCGGCTCGAGGGAGCCGGGGAAAACCTTCGAATAGATGACCACGCCCAGGTAGAACAGGAGCGGCCAGGACGAATCCAGCCCCCGGGTAAACCTCGCCCAGATCACCCACCCCGTCAGGATCAACAAAACGAACGTGATGACATTGAACGTCGTGACCGGAACGGACATATGGTCCCCCGCGGAACCCCCCATGGGTCCCGGGGTCTTTATCAGAATACTCTAAACGGGGCGCTGGCGGAACAGCGGTTGACCGGGGAATCGCAAATATGTTTGGCTGAAGTTCTGCGATGAAAACCGCGATTATCGGCCTGCCGATGGTAGGCAAGACAAGTTTGTTCACCATCTTGACGGGAGTCCATGAAGCCACCCGTATCGGCTCGATGGAGGCGCGCGCCGGCGTAGCGAGGGTGCCCGACCCCCGCGTCGAAGCGCTCGCTGAGGTCTTCCAGCCATCCCGAATCACCCACGCGACGGTCGAGTATCTCGACTTTCCCGCTATCTCTAAAGAGGCGTTGCGCGATCCCTCATATCTGTCCAGCCTGCGCGTCGCCGATGCTCTGGCTCACGTCCTGAGGATGTTCGAAAGCGACGTCGTGCCGCACGAGAAGGGTTCGGTAGACCCGGTGAGGGACATGGAGGACGTGGATATCGAACTCGCTCTGAGCGACTTGGTGGTGGTGGAGAAACGCCTGGAGAGGCTCGAAAAGGACCGGAAAAAGGTCAAGGATCCCGCGCTGGACCACGAGTATGAGGTGCTGGAGCGGTGCCGGGCGGCGCTCGAGAACAACCTTCCGCTCCGCAGCCTCGACTTGGACGAAGCGGAAGAGAAGCGAATCCGGGGCTTCGGATTCCTCTCGCTGAAGCCCATGCTGTACGTTTTGAATTTGGGTGAGGATCAGGCGCCGCGCATGGCGGAGATCGAAGCCGAGTTTCGCGCCAGGCATCTGGAGGGGCGCAAGCGCACCGGCGTCTCCGCCGTTTGCGGCAAGATCGAAGCCGAACTGGCTGAACTTTCCCCCGAGGAAGCCCAAGAGTATCTTGCTAGCTACGGGCTGCCGGGCTCAGCCCTCGAGCGGGTGATAACGGATACTTATGCGCTGCTCGGACTCATGTCGTTTCTGACGGCAGGGGAAACCGAGGTGCGCGCTTGGACCATTCCGGTGAACAGCCGCGCCGTCGCCGCCGCGGGCGCCATTCACACCGATTTCGAAAAGAAGTTCATCCGCGCGGAAGTCATCCACTGGCGCGACTTGGTGGAAGCCGGAGGGTACGCCGCCGCCCGGGAGAAGGGGAAACTGCGTCTGGAAGGCAGGGACTACATCGTGCAGGACGGCGACGTGCTTGTCATCCGGCACGGGTGAGCTCAGGCTATGCGGGTTCGCGCGGGGTCTAGAACCCTACGCCGCATGCCTTCGAGTTGGGAGCGAAAACCAGCCGTTTCGCCGTTTCGCGGCTGGAAAACCCCGGGACGGTCTTTTCGTAATCCTGGAACATCGCAGCCAAGCCTTCGCAGTCGGAGAACGGCCGGAAGCCGGGCGGCGCAAAGCGGCTCGAGCCGTTCACCGTGACCAGGTTCAGATCCTGCGCGGCGAGCATCGCGTCCAGATGAGTGAGGTAATTGGGCTCGGAGGGGTTCGTCCGAAAAGCCGCCAGAATGGGGCCGTCCCATTTCAGGGTAGGCGCCGGAGAGGAAACCGCCGCCGACTGCTTGAGTTTCGCTACGCGTTCCTGGACGTAGCTCTTTTCTGTCGTGACGCAGCGCACTCCCGAGTCCCACACTGCCATCGCGCCAACCAGAAGCGCCGCAACCGCCGCGCATGCTCCGGCGGGGGCTTTCGACACGTTCCGCAAGAGCGCGTCGAACTCGTATCCAACAGCGAACGAAAGCGGCATCAAAAGAATGAGCGCTACCCGCGTCATAGCGCGAATTCCGGTCAGCGGAGGTACGGCTTCGAGGATCAGCCGGTATAGGCTCAGCCCATGGACCGACAGGGTCAGCGCAAATACGGCCCAAAACGCCAGCGCCGTTCGCTCGGCGCCGTCGTGACGTCCGGCGTGCCGGCGAATCACCCGCCACGTGAGAAACAGCATCGCCGCCCATGGAACGATCCCGACATACAAGGCGTGTTCCCAAGGGTATTTCGATGCGACCGTCAAGTCAGCCCCGAGGACCTGTTCGATGCATCGATTCCTGCTGCCGATCAGGTAGCCAGCCGGCCGGGGAAGCAGATCCAGCACTTCCGCGAGAGTATTCTTATAGATTTTTGGAGCAGAGTACAAACGCCACAGAGGGGCAAGCGCCAGAGCCGCTCCGGCGGTCAAAGCGCCAAGGCCCAATTTCTGTTTGAGCGGACCCGACCGCAAATAGGAGCGCAGCTCCTCCCCTCTGAACAGCGCGCTCAGAACTCCGGTGGCCAGGAGAAGAACCAGAAAGTATCCGAGATACAGGCTTATGTAAATCTGCCAGACCAGGAAGAACAGGCCAGCCGCCAAGCTTCCGGCGCGGGGACGGTCGAGAAAACCGGAAAGGAAGTGCCAGGCAAGCGGGGCGGGCGCTCGAAACAGTAGCTGGGCGTGATTCAAGTGCAGCGTTTGGAGCGGAGAAAAGGCGAATACCGCTGCGCCGAGAGCGGCTGCCCACGGGCTAAGCTTGGCGCGGAGAAGCACGAAAGCCATTGCAGCAAAGTTCAGGACGTATCCCGTTAGGATCCAGCCCTGAAACGCCGTTTCGCGGTCTAAGCCTAGGTAACGAAACGGAACATAGAAGACCAACGCTCCGAGCAAATTGTCGGAGTGCGCGATGACCCCGGTATGCGGATAATAGAAGCCGGCGCTCCAAAAGCTGGGCGCCTGCCCCGTAAGGTATTTGTATCCGTGTTCGAGGATATAGTTGTTGAGCCGGGCGTCGCCCAAGTCCCCCGGGATTTCCGAAAACCCCTTTCCGAACACCGGCGCCAGCACATACCAGCACAGGAAGACGAATACAACGCCAGGAATCAGAATGCCCCGCACTATGTGGCCCACTTGATCTTTAAGAGGAGGGTTTCTCATGACAAAAGCGTCACATGAGGCAGAACTGAAAGCGCCGGGCAGGCCGGCGGGCGCCCGGCGACAGCGCGGCCCAAACTCTTGATTTTATTGCGTGACTCCTAAGTCGGCCAGCACTTTGGGGTTGCTTTCTTCCATGGCCAGCATGGAGTGGCAGGAATTGCAATCCTGAGAAATGGTCCTGCCGCCGCCGGTGTGTTTGTCGTCGTGGCAGCGGAAGCATCCCGGAAAATCATTGTGCCCGATGTTGTTGGGATAGGTCCCCCACTTGACTCTCATGGTGGGGAAAACGTTGCGGTTGTGAATGGCGGCCACGGCGATCGCAGCCTTCTCGATATCCCGCTGGCGCTTGGCGTATAAGTCCGGGTACTTCTCGCGATAGAACCGGTCCAAGCCTTCCCGTATGGCTTGAGTCGCGGCCAAGTGGCTCGGGTAATCCTTCTTCAGCAAGCTCAGGGCTTCGCGTTTGAAGAACGGCAGGTCGGTGGGCGCCTCCCCGGCCGACATGGCATGGTCCAGAGCGGTTTCCGGCATCTCAAAAGCGTGGGACGGGCGGTTGTGGCAGTCCATGCAATCCATGACTCGGATTTCGAGGCCTTTCTCAACGCCGGGCTGCGCTCCTTCCGCGAGGTACTGAGTAATGCGGCCCTTCCCGTCGTCGTATTCCACCCAAGGAATGTTCTGCCGCTGCTTGTCGCTGTGCGCGTAACGAATCACTACGCCCGGGCCGAGATGCACGCCGTGGATGCCTCGGGTCTCCTTTCCGCCCCCGATGCGCATGAGTAGCACGGTTTTGGTGTTGGTGTTCGCCTCGTCTTCGGCATACTTGTCGATGATGCGGATGCGATCCGCCCCGTATTTTTGCGGCCAGTGACACTGTTCGCAGGTTTCGCGCGCCGGGCGAAGGTTCTCCACCGGAGTGGGGATGGGGCGCGGATACAGGTTGAACGTCACGCTCACCACCTGCCATGAACCGGAGAGCTTACTTTTGACGAACCAGTTGGCGCCCGGTCCGATGTGGCAGGCGACGCAGTCCACCCGGGAGTGGGGGGAGTTCTGATAAGCGGTGAACTCGGGCTGCATCACCGTGTGGCACGTCTGCCCGCAAAAGGTGACCGTTTCCATGTACGAAACCGCGCGGTAGGTGAATTGCGCGCCGATGACGACGTTGGCCACCGTGGTAACCAGAAAGAAAGCGGCCAGCCGGCGCAACTGTGGAGTACGAAAGTCGAGGACCACTGGATTCTGGGGAAGGATCCCGAGCCGCCTCTCCCTCCGCTTGCGCAGCCAGATTCCCAGCGGGATGAGCGCCAAGCCTAGGAAAAACACCCCTGGGAGGATCAAAAAAGTCGCAATGCCGAGATAAGGATGCGAGGCGCTGCCGGTCAACATCGTCGGCAGCAAAAACAGCCACAGGATGGCGCCGGTAGTGGTGAAAACCACACCCGTCAGGCTGATCGGATTGTTAGAAAGTTGGACGACAGGAGATAGCCACTCCCGAATAGACCCAGTCATGGTTGCAAGTATCCCATATTGCCCCTTCGTCCTACTCCGTCCCGGACTCCGCCGGCGGGGGCGGAGGAGCTGGAGCATGGTGACCGGTATGGTGACGTTGCCGGACGCTGTAACCGATGAGCCATGCAGGGTCGGTCGGGTAGACCTCGGGGTCGAAGATGACGGTGTAAAAGTGCCAAATTAATATCGACAGTCCGGCTAGGACCGCCTCATAAAAATGAACCGCCGTGGCTGCGTCGAGCCACTCCTTGGGCAGCCAGCGGAGCGTGAAATTGTTGGCCCAAAGCATCACTCCGGTGAGCCCCATGATGAATGTCCCCCAAACCACTGCCCAGTACTCAGCTTTCTCGACATAACTATGCGAGGACACGCGGGGCTTGTGCTTGCGAAGACCCAGATTGTAAAGGAGCATGCCTGTCGCCTCGGCGATATCGCTGCGCTTCGGAAACAGGTGATACCAGTGTTCGCGCAGGCGCTTGCTGACGATGAGCGACACGACGTGCATCACCCCGGCGATGATCATGACCACAGCCGCCACGCGGTGCACCACCCCGCGCAGCGGATACTGGGTTTCCCACATCACCAGCGGTTTCGCCCAGAACTGATCCGGATACTTCAGAGCGAAACCACTCCATATCAGGACAATGAATGAAATCGCGAGCAGCCCGTGGAGGATGCGCTCGAACGGGTACATCCGGATCTCGTGGGGGTAGATGGAGGACGGCCACACGGGCATCGCTTTCGTGCTGAGCCGGGTCCGGACTAGCTTCCGGATGAAATCGCCGGCGTGGTGCAGTAGGAACAGACCCACGGTAGCCGGGATCATCGTCAGGTAAAACCAGCGGACGACACGCACCGGCAGGGGTTCACTCTCGCCCTCGACCCAGTGGACCTTACCCAACGCGAATCGCGACCCGGCGCCGGGATGGCAACTGCCGCAAGTTTTCGCCAGGTTGTTTGGATGGGTCATCGACTTCGGGTTGGTGGAGGGAAGGATATCGTGGTAGCCGTGGCAACTCGCGCAGTTCGCCACGGTCTGCGACCCGGCTTTCAGCGCCAAACCGTGGAACGAGGATTCGAAGCTCGTGATGCGATCCGGAGGCAGCCCGAACCGGCGCGCCAACCGGACGTCGGCGTGGCAGCGTCCGCAAGTTTCCGGCACGCGACCGGCGCTCACCAGAGACGCCCTGTCTTTGGGAGGCAATATATTGTGCTCCCCGTGGCAGTCCGTACATACCGGAGCGTCCACGATACCGCGCGCCACCGCCTTGCCATGCACGCTCTCCTTGAACTTCTCGAGCACCTCGCCGTGGCACATCCCGCAAGTGTCCGGAACGGCTTTATGGAACTCCGCGGTCCTCGACGCGACGGTCTCATGAGCCTTGCCATGGCACACCGCGCAGTCCGGGGCGGCGCCGTTCCCTTTTTTCAGCGCCTGACCGTGGGCGCTGCGGGCGTGCTCTCCGGCTTGTTGCGGGTGGCAAGTAGAGCAGTCCGGTTTCGGAGCGCCGGCAGGGTGAGGATATTCCTCGCGTTTGAGATGGCATTCGGCGCACCCCACGGAAGCGTGCGCTGACTTGGCGACCTTCGCTCCCTCTTCGTGGCAGGATGAACAATCCGTGCCCGGCTTTTCCGCCGCCCACGCCGCGAAACACCATATCGCAGCGCAAAAATAGATACCTACCTTACGTCCCATTCTCGCCCACTCTGGACGGTCTCAACCGCTTCCGTGTCCCTACAGGGTGATGGGGGAGCGGCTCAGCCGTGATTGTCTTGCGTCTTCGTCTGACCGGAGTCCGGCCGGCCGCCCGCCGGTTCCGGGCGTTTCGGTTGATGCAGCCGGAGGCGGGCTGACATGATGGCCAGCACCGCCGTGTTCAGAGGGTCCTTGTCGAAAACTACCGAGGTCACTCCGGCTTCCCAAGCCCTCGTCAGGCATTGGGGGTCGTTCCGGGCGATCATCACGATCCGCTCCGGATCCGCCACCGGGAAAGGCAACAACTCCAGGTGCTCGGCGTCCACTACCATCACGCCTTCACGTTCCGGCTCGGGACGGTCCACCAACAGCACTTTGAACGCGCCATTTCGGACAAGCAGCTCCCGTAACGCCGAAGCGTAGGAGGCATCCGTGATGGCTACCTGGACCGTTTCCATTGGTTGGGGCAGCGCCGGCGCGCCTGTATGTATGATTACTTCTTCTTGTAGCCTTCGAGTGACTTATGCTTCTCGTAATACTTGCCGGCGTCGTTCAGATCCTTGCCGTCTTTCGGCTTAGCATTGGTATGGCAATAAATGCAGCCCTTCTTCTCCTTCTTGGTGTACTCCGCTTTACCGAATGAATTGACCGTGCATACAGCAAGCCCGCCAATAAGAACCAAGACGGGAAGAACAAATTTGACAAATTTCATCGCGCCTCCGCTGAAGTACGTAGCAATCTTGGGTCCACAGTGCGGCCAGCAAGTCGAGCCGTAGAGGAACCGTCATTCTTTTCAATTGGCTAGCAGCCGTGGCGCGCTCCCTAATAGAAGAAGCAGCGAATTTATACCCACGCCGGAATCCGGCTTCTGAGCAAGATGCCCCACTGCGCTTCGGGGGAAATAGCCCTCTAGGGTCTTTCTGGGAGTTGAAATTTTCAACACCCCCCCAGTTGCAGAGCATCCTCTGGGGGAAATCGCGCAGCGTCTGAGTCCGCGCCCCCTCCGTCCTGCTATACTCAAGTTACAGTCCTATGAGTGTATGCCCAAGATATTAGAAAGCTGGCAGCAGGGCAAAATCCTGGAGAGCATCTTCGACCAGTTGTCGGACGCCATCATACTTTACGATCCTAGCCTCGTAATCGCCGGCGTCAACCAAGCTGCGGAGAAGATGTTCGGCATGACTGCCGATCAGATGGTGGGGCGCCACTGCAACGACGTTTTCCGTTGCGGCATTTGCGAACCGGGCTGCGGGATGCTGGCGGGCTTGGTTCAATCTCCTTCGAATTCGCAGAGCGCGGTGCGCCTGCACATGGACAACGGACGCGAGCGCTTGGCGGTCATTCGCACCACGCAGGTTCCGGACGAAAATGGGGGCGTCGGCGGCGTCATCGCCACCATCAAAGACATCACCGACGAGGTGGCGCCTGAGAAACGGGAAGTGATCGCCGAGTCGCCGCAGATGCGCGAGGTGATGCATTTCGTCCGCCGCGTGGCGGCAAGCGAAGCCACCACCATCCTCATCGAGGGAGAAAACGGCACCGGCAAGGATCTCATCGCCAAAACGCTGCATTACCAAAGTCTCCGATCCGCCGAACCGTTCATCGCCATCAACTGCGCCGCCATCCCTGAAACGCTGCTCGAAAGCGAACTTTTCGGTTATGAAAAGGGCGCCTTCACCGATGCCCGGGCGCAGAAGCGCGGCATCTTCGAACTCGCAGACAAGGGAACGCTGTTCCTGGACGAAATCGGCGAGATTCCTTTGATGCTTCAAGCCAAGCTGTTGCGCGTACTCGAAGAGCAGAGCTTCCGGCGGCTCGGGGGCTTGAAGGACATCAAGTTGGACTTGCGCGTTGTCGCCGCCACCAACAAGAACTTGCGCGAAGCGGTCAAGGAAGGCGCGTTCCGTCAAGACCTGTTCTTCCGCCTCAACGTCATCCACATCACGATTCCGCCTTTGAGGGAACGCCCGGACGACATCATGCCGATGGTGCGCTTCTTTATCGAACACTACAACCGTAAGTTCAAGCGCAACATCGAGGGCGTAAGCCCCGAGGCGGAACGCCTACTTTTGTCGCACGATTGGCCGGGCAACGTCCGCGAGTTGCGCAACGCCATCGAGCGCGCCATGATTCTGGAGGAGAGTTCCTTCATCACCCCGCCGAGTCTGCCGATCATGTTCGGCGGCGAAGTTCGCGCCCACGCCGCTCCCGCGCGCCCGGTTCCGGACGCCATCGAAGAAGGCTTGTCGTTGGAGGACAATGAGAAGCTGTTGCTGATGCGGGCGCTCGAGAAAACCGGCGGGAATCAGACGCAAGCCGCACGCTTACTGCGCATTACCCGCGATACGCTGCGGTACAAGATGAAAAAGTACAACCTGCGGTGAGACGCAGCGCCGGATTTCAGCGCTCGCCGGCCGCGCGGTAACGCGCCCGGAGTTCCCGCTCCGCGCGCTCCCAATCTTCCGTGTCGTGTCCGTGCTGGCAGCCCCGCTCAAGCCAGAACTGATACGCGAGCTTGGCGATTTCTTCTTGCGTCGGCCCATGAGCCAGAGGGGTTGCATTGGATTCCGGCGCAGGAGCTTCCGCAGCCGCTTTGGTTTTCTTGGCGGGCGCCTTGGCGCGCCGGGCGCGGGGTTTCTTCACGGGTTCTGCGAGAGAAGAAGCCTTCTCGGTAACACCTTCGGCTTCGGTTACACGCTTCCTAGGCATTGAAATCACGTCCTTGAGGAATTGTTGATGAGATGCTCCAATTATACCAGCTTCCGGACGGCCTTTCGGATTCGAAAACAGGCGAAATTGTGAATCTTCGATGAACACAACAGCGCGTTGGGGCGCTCGGCTCTTGGCGGCGCGTTAACTGAAGTTGCGCCACGCCTCGGCGTTAGGGATTCGAGGAGCGACATCCAAGCGGCGCTCCCACCCTGCCAGAAGCTTCCTGTGATCCGCCACGACGCCGGCATACTTGCCCTCAGCCGCGAGATTCCGGGTCTCGCCGGGATCGGACGTTAAGTCGAACAATTGTTCCACCTTTTCACCCGCGTAGGTCACATACTTGTATCTGTCCGTCCGCACGACTCGCCCGATGTTGGTTGGAATCTCGCTTACGACAAAATGATCGCGGGCAGTGGCTTTCCCTTCGATCAACGGTCTCAAGCTCCGCCCGCGCATTTGAGCGGGCGGCTTGACCCCAGCGTAATCGCAGATCGTGGGCACGATGTCGGCGCCCGAGACCGGATGGGCGTTGTCGGCGCGTCCGGCAGGAACCCGGTCGTGCCAGCAGGCGATCAAGGGAACCTTCAAAGCGGCATCGTAGCCGTTGCTCTTCCTCACCAGTTGGTGCTCGGCCAGACCTTCGCCGTGGTCAGCAGTGAAAATCACCAGAGTGTTCTTGTGATGTCCGCTGTCATGCAGCGCATCGAGAATGCGCTGCACCTCCCCGTCCACCATCTCGACGTGCCGGTAATAGCTCCACAGGTAGTATCGCCAGTGCTCTTTGCTCCACCGCCCGCGCGCGGGTTCGGTTTGTTGCCTGAGCCGCTTGAGGGGCGCGGGCTCGCCCGGATCAGCCTCGAAGTTGGCGGGCAGCGGCGGCAATTCTCCAGCGATTTCAGGCAGCGGCAAACGCCCAGGATCCCGCAGATTCAGCCGCAGCCACTCGCAGATATCGTGAGGTTGCAGGAAGGACGCAACCATGAAGAAAGGCCGCCCGGCCGAGCGGTTTCGAAGGTAGGCTTCGCAAACCCGGGACACGCATGTGTCGCCGATGTTCCCCTGCCCGCTGATGCCCCCGCCCAACACGCGAAAGCCGGGGATATTGGGGGTGTAGGAATTCGGCAGGTGCCATTTGCCCGCGTACACCGTCTCGTAACCCGCTTCGGCGGTGAGCCACTGCCCGATGTTCGGAATGCCTTCACGAATGGCGATGCCGTTCGAAGTCACTCCCGTCTCGCTCGGCATCCGCCCGGTGAAAATCGAACTGCGGGCGGGGCTGCAAACCGGATCCGTACTGTGGGACTGGACGAAGCGAAAGCCGCTACGGCACAGGTGATCCATAGCGGGCGTGCGCAGATGCCGGTTGCCGCAAGCCGCGATGGCGCCGGCGTGATGCTGATCGGTGATGATCAAAACGATGTTCGGACGGGTGACGGATTGCGCGCCGCGGACGCCGGGCGCCACCGCAGCCGCGCCCGCCAAGAGAAGGTCGCGGCGTTTCACTCCTACGCTGTTCCTCATTGCTTCCTCCTCTGGCTGCGCTGTCTGTTCCGTTGAAGCCGGCTCTCGCGCCTTTCCCGAAGCGCCTCCCCGGCGCGGTTATCGAGGACGTAAGCGCGAGCGAGCGTGGTGGCGACGACGAGCCGGTGCTGGTTGTCGACCCAGAAGCCATACGGCAGTGTGCCGTGCCCCCATTGCTCGAAATGGTGCAGCGGACCCTCCACGCCGCCGCCTTGCCAGGAAACGGTTCCGCGGTAGGCGAGCCGGTACCCCGTGCGCAAGAGGCTCAGCCCTTCGAGAAAATCGAACGCTTCCCCCGGTGCAGCGCGGAAAGGCAAATCCTGAACGGCGGCAAAGAGGGACCAGTCGGAAGCCACCACGCCGGGCGCTTTCCACCGCGAGACTCCGCCTTTCCGCCTCAATTCCACGACGCCGCCCTTGATGCTTCCGCTCTCGTCTGTGGACAAGCCGGAGACGAGAGCGTCGGAAGCGTCCCGGCAGCGGCTCGTCAAAGTCCACTCGACCAGCGGAGCGAAAGGACGGTTGAGGCAGGTCATTTCCGCATGCAGCGAATGCAAGGTGTCGTCGTTATGGACAACCGATTGGTCGGCGATCAATTGAAACCGCGCCGCGCCGGCAGGACGCCGCTCGAGCCGCAGGAATCCCACGTCTTCATTGCCGGTGGCCACGTGGCCCCGGCACACGAAAATCCGGTAAGTATGGACCCACGGGCCCGCGGGCCGGTAGCCGGCGGCAGGCGCTGGGAACCGCGTAACGCCCCCGATTCGGGCCAGCACTGCGGGCGACAGCGGTTCGCCCACAATGCCGTCGCTGCGCTCCCGTTTGCTCTTGGCTTCAGCTTCCAACAGGTTCATGACATTCTTAGTCTCGCAATTCCAGCGCCGCGCGGAGGGCCCCCCGGGCTTGCCTGGCGTGGCGCAGTGGGAGTTGATAGCTTATGGTTTTGATAACGAAGAAGAGGCGTCCATGACTTCCAAAGAGCGGGTCCTGCGCAATTACACGTTTCAGTCCGTGGACCGGTTCACAATCGATTTCTGCGCCGAATCCAAGGTGTACGCCCTACTGCGCGAGCACTATGGCGTTCCCGACGACTTGGCGCTGATGGAGCGCCTTCACGTCGACTTCCGTTATCCTAAGCCGAACTGGATCGGGTTTCCGCTCATCGACGAGCAGGGGCGTCCGACAGATTACTTTGGCATCCCGCGCGCGGGCGCCGGAGACTTCGGGTACGCCATCGAGCACCCCTTGGCCCACGTCACCTCCATTGGGGAATTGGACGAATACCCGAAGTGGCCCTCCGCCGACATGTGGGATTACGACCGTTATGCCGAAGACTGCGCCCGCTTCGAAGAGTACGCGGTGCTTGGCGGCGTATGGGGCTGGTTCTTTGAAGCCGCCTGCGAGATGGTGGGCATGGAGCGCTTTTTCCTTCTGATGCATGACCAGCCGGAACTCGCGCACGCGATTCTGGAGCGTATCGTGAGCTTCATGGAACGGACGTCCGAGATCCTGTTTGAGAAAGCCGGCAAGTACATCGACATCTGCTTCACCGGCGACGATTACGGGTTTCAGAACGGACCGATGATGAGCGCCCGGATGTTCGAAACGTTTGTGCGGCCCTATTTGCAGCGCATCTACAACGTGGGGCGCCGCCACGGGAAACTCATCATGCACCATTCCTGCGGCAGCGTGGCGCGTTGGATTCCGGCCTTTTTAGAAATGGGGCTGAACATCCTTGAGCCGGTTCAGGTCCGCGCCGCCGGAATGAATCCGCGCGACCTAGCCGCCAAGTACGGAGGCAAGCTTTGCTTCCACGGCTCGATCGACACTCAGGGGACGCTGCCCTTCGGCACGCCGGAGGACGTCCGCCGTGAAGTCTTCGACCGCGTCGAGACCTTCAAGCCTTATGGCGGCTTCACCATCGCCCCGAGCCAACACCTGATGACCGACATCCCGCTCGCCAACATCATCGCCATGTATGAGGCGGCTTACGAATACGCCTGGCTCAACCGCCCTGCGGTGGCATGAGGCCAATGGGAGGCCGATGGGGACAGCCTGACCCGGCGCTTTCGCAAATTTCTCGAAGGCGTCAGACGGCTCTGCTGTTTTCGCGCCTTCCGCGAAAGCGCCACATCAGGCCCACCCCGTCAGCCCCCATCAGCCTCAAGCCCCGGGCCGGCAACCACCGAGAGAAGGTGGTG
>FWPV01004390.1_pt1 | contig 30196 bp, 13 predicted proteins | sample 2228371 | NCBI WGS metagenome assembly FWPV01 (sample SAMEA103939776, study PRJEB20133) | metagenome | reverse complement strand
CGCAGTTAAAAGCATACAGACCATTTGATGATTTATCAACAGGAGGATATACAAATCCGCCGCCACCCGGGTGGAGGAATATACCATTTGGTTCAAATTATGGGACATGGACAATACGAGATGACTGCGGCACAGGAGACAGGTATATATACGGACAATCATTATCAAGTTATGGACAGGATCAATATCCAGCGTTATTACTTGAAGATAGCAATCCATCCAATGTACAGTTCTGCACAGGAATAATAATGGCAGATGTGATGATAGACCCTGTAGGGTTTGAAGGAGCTGACGCCTTAGTAGTATTGCGGTCAAACGGACAAACAGGGACAAATAGTTATGCGTATGCATTGTTATTATCAATAGATACAGCACCTGGAAATGGATATATAGCAATACAGAAATGCGGAGGAGGTAGTTGCGCATGGTATGGAGGGGTAACAAGTTATCAGATAGTAGGAAATAACTGGTACAGGACAAAGACAGAAGTAACGCAGGTAGGAAGTAATTACAGATTCCGTGCAAAGGTATGGAGGAGAGGAGATGCAGAGCCGACAAACTACCAGTTAGACTGGACAACAACGACAAATGACGCAAACGATGCAAACTGGAGATGCACAGGAGGAAACTGGAATGACTGGAGACCCGGGATAAGTGAGCAAAAAGGTGCAAGTGGAGACACGAGGGACGCGTATGATAATTTCATAGTATATGTGCCGAGGGTATCGGCAAATACGTATGTATATGACACAATACCAGCAGGATTAATAAACCCAGGAGGATTGGGTAGCCCAACAATAGGGGGAGGAATGATAAGATGGAGTTTGGGGAATTTATCAGATGTAAGCGGGTCGTTGACATGGTGGGCAACAGTAAATACGTGTGACCCTGTAACAAACCGTGCATCAATAGATGGGGATGACCCGATAATCCCGCAGCATTCAAATATAACAGTATTTACGCCGATATGCCCGCAGGTAACAGGAATAACAAAGACGGCAAATGTAACGCAGGCAGGAGTGGGGCAGACAATAACATTTAGCATAACATATTGCAACACAGGACCCAGCACAATAAGGAATTACCAGATATGGGATACAAGGCCGGTAAGAATGTCGTATATAGGATGCAGCGGAGGGACGAGCTGCGGAATAGCAGGAAGTTTAATAACCTGGAACATGGGAGATTTAGCACCAAGTGGAGGGAGTTGTCCGCAGGGAACAGTGAGATGGTGGGGAGTGGTACAACCGTAAAAGGGAGAAGGAAATGGCAAAAAAAATGGTAGGAGGAAGTAAAAAGAGATGGCTTGTAGGAGTGATGGTAGCAGTGATATTGCTGGTTGGAGCAGATATATATGCAGGGTTATATTTGCGAGTACTTGCGACATCAAGTTATACCTGCAACAGCAGTAATACAATGCCATTTAGGTTATTGATATACAACACAGGTCCAAATCCAGTAGCAGTAAATACATTAATGGTAAGATTCTGGTATAAAAGTTCAAGTGGCAAGACATATACAGTAGATTTTTATGATCAGAGGACACAACCGGATAATCAAACAAATATAGGAGCAACATTTTCATATCAGGCAAACACGCCATCAGGATGCCCTGAAGCAAACCAGCAGGTGACAATAACGTTTACTGGAGGAGCATCAATACCAGTTGGAGGGTCATTAAAAGTAGATGGAGCAGTGCATTTTACGGATTATAGTGTGTTTGATCCTGAGTGTGATGATTATACAGTAATAGGGTCAACAACAGAACACTGGGATTCGCATTTTGGATTGTATCAGGGGGGCTCACTGGTAAATCAGGAAGGATATGGATATGCAGTGCCGCCGTGTGCGATACCAACGCCGACACCGACAGTAACGCTTGTAGGGATATTAAACTGCGTACTTGATAGTATAGGAGCAAATGATTGTGAGTTTGTAAGAATAATAGATACAACGCCAACGCGGACGCCTACACGCACACCAACGCCGACCTATACAAGGACAAGAACCCCAACGCCGACGTATACAAGGACATCAACCCCAACATTCACTCGGACTTCAACGCCAACACCATCTCCAACTCCGTCACGAACACCAACACCGACATATACAAGAACGCCAACACCGTCTCCAACACCAACTCCTTCAAGGACACCGTCACCTACGCCAACACGGACACCAACGCCTACATATACAAGAACGCCAACTCAAACTCCAACACCAACTCCTTCAAGGACACCAACTCCAACGCCAACACGGACGCCAACACCGACATATACAAATACCGTATCTCCTTCGCCTACTTATACTTATACACGAACACCTACTCCTACACCATCACGGACTCCGACGCCGACATACACAAATACGCCATCACCTTCAAGGACACCAACACGAACGTCAACACGGACGCCAACACCGACGTATACAAACACCGTATCTCCTACGCCTACTTATACCCGTACTCCAACACCTACAAATACGAATACAAGGACGCCAACACCTACTTACACACGAACACCTACATCCACACTAACACGAACACCTACACCAACATATACAAACACAGTATCGCCAACACCTACATATACACGCACGTCAACACCGACATGGACACGAACGCCTACGCCTACTTCTACATATACAAATACAAGGACAAGAACACCTACATTCACATACACAGACACCATATCATCAAATACACCCACAGCTACGCCAACGTTTACAAGGACTTATACTATAACTTCGACCCCGACATTTACCAGAACGCGCACGCCAACGCCGACATGGACAAGCACATTATCACCAACTCCAACATTCACATATACAAATACCAGGACGCCTACGCCTACTTACACAAATTCAGTATCAGCAACATATACTTATACAAGGACAAACACACGCACCCTGACTTCAACATGGACAAATACACCAACTCCAACATCTACATATACATATACTTTAACACGTACTATGACGCCAACATTCACGTTTACCGATACAATTTCTTCAAATACTCCAACTGTTACAAGGACATGGACAAATACCCGGACCGTAACGCCAACATGGACAGTTACATATACTGTAACGTTTACAAGGACAGAAACTCTGACAAGGACCTCAACTCCAACTAATACAAACACAATGTCTGCAACTTATACTTACACAAATACATCAACTGCAACCAACACAAATACCAGGACGTCAACACTTTCCCCAACCGATACATTTACAAGGACACCTACTCCTACAGAAACACCCACAAGAACTGCAACAAGGACATTCACGCCTACGTGGACGTTCACGGATACAGTGTCATCCAATACACCGACTGTTACAAGGACATGGACAAATACATGGACATCTTCTCCGACATCGACAGATACACCCACAGTAACATCCACACGCACAAATACATTAACCAGGACAGAAACTCCGACATATACTGATACAACTTCTCCAACATGGACTTATACATATACTTCTACCCGAACTGCGTCTCCTACTAATACTGATTCGCCAACATATACATTTACAAGAACAGAAACATTGACAAGAACTGCAACGCCAACTTATACGGATACAAATTTGCCTACTTTTACTTATACATCAACTTTGACGCGTACATCAACTTCAACATATACTGCATCGCCAACATGGACTGATACAAGAACCGTAACTTTTACAAGAACATCTACACCAACTTATACCGATACAATGTCTCCCACATCCACGCCTACATATACATCAACCCGGACATCAACATCTACTCGTACTGCAACTCCTACTTATACTAATACTTTATCTCCAACATATACAGCAACACCAACATGGACCCGGACAATAACTCCCACCTGGACAGCGACACCTACTTTTACAGTCACGAGAACTTATACAAATACTGCAACTCCTACAAGCACCCGGACAAACACTCCAACTTATACTGTTACCCCAACTGATACACCAACACCTACAAACACTCCTACTTTTACAGTTACGTTTACATACACTGTAACTCCTACACCTGTAATATTCCCGTATATGCTGGTAATAGAAGCATATAACGAAGCAGGTGAAAAGGTACGTTTAATAACTGAAACAAGAATAACTGATGTATTCTCAGAAGTAGGAATACTTGTAAATGGAGTTTCTGCTGATATTTTTAATCCGTCGCAAGGACCTCTAATAATAAGCATACCCGGGATATGGACTCCCGAGCAAATGGGTCCAGGCATAGACAGGATAAATATTGCATGGGACGGATATAATAATAACGGGCAAAAAATAAATAACGGAGTTTATTATATAAAAATATCTGTTACGGATGAATATGGCCATTCAACGACAATGATAAAAGATGTTCAGTTGTTAAGGACAGAAGAATATGTGCGTATAAATATATACAATACAGCAGGAGAACTTGTGAGGAGATTGCAGACAAAACCAACAGCTTTGACCCTTGAAACTTTAAATCTTGATAATGTTGATAGTCTTATTTATATCCCTGAATCAGGATTTGTTGATATTAATTATGGTTCGGGGAATATAATTCAATGGGACGGAAAAAATGGACAGGGAGAATTGGTAAATAACGGCATTTACGAGATACAGATAGAAGTTGTAACAAATAACGGCTATAAGACAGTGGCGTCCAAGACAGTAACAATAATGCGTGAAAAGGGTGAATCAGCATTAATTGACCCTGATAATCCTGATTTGTATCCTAAGATTTATCCAAATCCGATTGTCCTTGAAGGTGGAGATGGAGAGATTAAATTGGAGTGGTTTAATCCATTACAGGGGCAGATAACTTTAAAAATATATAATGTTGCAGGCGAACTTGTAAAACTGATACGAAACGATTTAAGTGTAAAAGTTTTAAGCTGGGATTTAAAGACAGATAAAGGAGAAAAAGTTTCAGGCGGGTTATATATAGCTATTTTTGAAGCAAGAAAAATATCAGGGGAAAAGGAACAAAAAATTAAAAAATTTTCTATAATAAGAAAATCAACAACTGGAGTCAATGTTAACTGATTTTCTTTGATTACGAAATAAAAATATTAAAAGGGTTGTTTTTGTTATATTGCTTTTAACCATACGGGCTCACGTATGGTTATTATTAAACCCCTTCAAGGTTAACAATAAACAATTCCGAAGGAATTGAATAAATAATAACCACCAGTGAAACTGGTGGAATAAAAAAGGAAAAATATCAACGCTGGAGGAGGTGTGAAAAAATTGGTATGGACTCCTGTTTCCACAGGAGTGACAAACAAAAACGCCTGTAAACACGCATATGTCATTCCTGCCACTGATTAAATCATGGATAAACTTCCAGCAGGAATCCAATAGTGTTAGTCAATTTTTTCACAGGTCCGGATGGGTTGAATGATAGTTTAAATTCAAAATCTATAATAATAAAATAAATCTTTTTAATAATTCAATTTTTTTACACTTCGGGAATTTAAAAAATGATGTATAATTTCTATTGCGATTTTTTTGGGAATTCTAATAATTGCTGATTGCAGATTGCTGGTTTTAAAAATTTCAAATTTGCGTCCGATTAAATTTATTATCATCTATTAAAAATTGTAAATTGTTGTGCTTCCGCCTACGTTAAAACTTCCGCCTTGGTTAAAACTACGGTGGACAAATCGGCGGACAGATGAATCGCGCCTACAACGTCTATAAAAAACACCAAAATGTTATTTACCCAAAACCGCAAGGAATTAAAAAATATTAATTAGATGTAAAAAGTTTTTCAATTTTATTCCGCATTACAAAACTCTTAAATATACTCCATATATTTTGATAGTATTTATGGCATTTTTTTTGCTTATTTATATATAAATAAAATAAAAGGATGCTGAAATTATGAGAAATGAAATTGAAATAAAAAACGCAGCGAAATATTTAAAGGTGACTGAAGAAACTTTGAACAAATTTTTGAAAGATTGCCAGTATGAAACAAAAAGTAATTTAATTAACATAAATAAACTGAATAAAATAATTATTAAAAGGTCGCTTAAAAATTTAAATAAGGAAAATAAAAATGAAAATTAATTTCAAGGATAAAGAATTAAAAAATTACCTGATTGCCATGTATTTTTCAGAAGATTTTACTGAAATTGAAAATAATTTTATCATTAAAAATTTATTTGAATATAAAAATGAAAATGATAAAAAAGAAAAAGAAAGAATTTTAATAGAAGGCAATTTGAAAAAGGTAATAAACATTGCGAGTAAATACAGAACGCCTGATTTAAACCTGACTGATTTGATAAGGGAAGGAAATAAAGGACTCATATATGCTGTTAAAAACTGGACTTCTGATATAAGTGATAATTTTACAAGTTATATTCTATGGAATATTGAAGGATATATTTTGAATTATGTTCTTAAAAAAGAAAAAGAAATGGAGAAAAAATGAATAATAAAGATGATATGTCAATAGATAAAGGCGATTTAATTGATGTTTTCAGCGATATGATTGCTGAGAAAAAAAATAGCAATAAAGAAAAAATTGATTTTGTAATTGAAGAAACAAAAGATACAGTAAGTAAAACCCCGGCACATCTTAATGTCAGTGAAAATCAAATTGAGCAAAAATCAACAAATATTGAAAAAATAGATTTTCAAAAGGAACAGAATATAACTGAATTAATTATTCTGGTTAATGAAATTTCTAATGTTTTAAAGTCGGAATTGAAAAATTTTGTAAATGAAAAACTCATTGATAACATGCTTTTAAGGAGTTTAGAAAAGATGGCACTACAGAGTTTTTTATTTAAAAATTCAAACTGGGACGCAGAAGGCAATTTACGAACAGATGGCACAATTGATGTTGAAAGGGTGATAAAGAATTTTTCAGGTTATAAAAATGAACTGGAAAGAATTGAAAAAGAAATAGAGGATTCTTTATTTATGCTAATGTCTTTTCGTTTGAAAGCAATAAAAGCTGTTTTTGAAAAGGATAAATATGAAAATTTTTTGGCTGCCTTTATAAATAAGAAAGATGTAATAGAGCATGGATATAAAAAACCAATAATAAATTTTTTTAACGAAAAAATATTTAATAAAGTTATAAAAGGAGATGAATAGTTATGAAAAAGACAATAATTCTGACAATTCTTATGATTTTGTTTTCAAATGGTTTATATGCATTAACAGGAACTGCACATATAATACCTGAAAAAGTTGCAAGGGGCTCTTATACAGAGACAATAGAAATCACTTATTATCCCGGGATGGATTCTTACTGGAGCAATGGCTCTCTGGAAATAATAATACCGGAAGAATTTATTGATTTGCCTTCTTTAGATCCAGGTGTAAGAGGTGAGATAAAAGTTTATTACTTAAGGGGAGGAGCAACAACAGAACCTGTTCCAAATTCAAACATATTAATTGACGGCAAAGCAGTAACAATAACAGCAATTAATTTATCGGCAAATGATTTGTTAAAAATTATTTATGGCACAAAAGAAAATGGAGGAGGCGGGATTCAGGTGCCTTATTCTCCAGGGATTTATTATTTTATGACAAGAGAAAGCACTACTGGAACGTCTTCTTTTATACCGCTTGATATTCAGCCATCCATAGAAGTAACAATGATTGATTTAATAAAATCTGCAAATGTTACATCTGTCATGGCTAAAAATACTTTCACATATACTTTAACATATAAAAATATAAGCAATATGTATCCTGTGAGCGAAGTAAAGATATGGGATACATTGCCAGCAGGATTAAATTATAGGACTGCCAGTATTTCACCAACAACTAAAATAGATAACTATTTGTTCTGGAGCATTGGAACATTGTATTATAATATGAGCGGTTCTTTACAAATTATTGTGGAAGCAATGCCAGGAATTATTAATTATGGACAAAAATTAACTAACACGGCAAAAATGGAAGCAATTGAAGGTTCGTCTTATGTTTACAGGGAAGAAGCAGAAGTTGCAATTGATGTTTTTGGTGCAAAGCTTATTGCAACTTTATATGTAACACCATCATCTGTTATTTTAGACCAGAATTTTACTGTGCTGATGATCGTCCAGAATCAGGGCAACTATCAGGTATATAATGTTTCTCCAACAGCGCTTACATTATATGGAAACGGAAATGCAACAAAAGTATCAGGACCAATACCGCCATATTCTTATATGCTTTCTCCTGATATGTCCACCACTTTCACATGGGTTTACAGGGCAACCGCAGCAGGACAGATTCATTTCAGTGGCAAAGCAACAGGACAGGAAAACACACTAACTATAGAGTCAAATTCTACAAATTCAAATATTATAACATTATTAATACCTACAAACACACACACTCCGGTAAACACTAACACACCGCTGCATACAAAAACATTCACAGAAACACCAACGCAAGTTATTACAATGACGCCAACGCCAACTAACACAGCTCAGGAACAAATTACCATAACTCCTACAAATACACAGGAAGATTCAATAACGCCGACTTTTACGCAAACAAAAATACCAGTTGTTGATACTCCAACTTTTTTACCAACAATAGTTCCAACTGCAACACCTGATGCACTTGTTTATATAGATAAGAACCATTTTAATCCTGATAAAACTGAAAAGATAAAAGTGCATTATAAAGTACTGGAACAGGGAACTGTGGATGTGAAAATATATAATTTAAGTGGTGAAATAATTATTTCATATTCAAAAAATTATCCTTATATAACTTATGATTATTTTTACTGGGACGGAAAAAATAGTGCGGGAAAAATTGTAGGTAGAGGGATCTATTTTGTAGTTATAAAACAAAAATCACAAACTGTTATGAAGAAAGTAGTTGTTCTTAAATAATAAAACTAAAGAATTAAGTATACATATTTCGATTCAGCGTTGTAATTTTTTATTATAAATGCATCTGAGTCAATAGAGTTGTCTTTGAATTTAAAATATAAAAAAGTTTCAGGATTTATATTTCACATGATGAGTTTAAAAAAGAAAGTGTTTATTGTTAATTGACTTTGAATAAAAAGGTATAGATATAGCATAGAAAGGATATAATAAATTTTAAGTTTACAATTAATATTAAGAGGTAGAATAATAAATATGTTAAAAGGTGTAATAATTGAATAATAAAAGAAAAAAGGCAATAGAGATGAAAAATCTAAAAGATAAAGTAATATTTATTTTTTTATTATTAATAATATTTTCTGTATTATCAAAGAATGTTTTAGCAGTAGCAAATTTACGAAATATAATAGTAACACCAAATTGTGGACCAGCAGGAACACCAATTACGATTTATTTTGAAGTAACGGATGAAGCCTGGATGACAACAAATTATGCAGTTGCATTTTCAGCAGATACAACATTAAATCCTGATCCTGTGGATATATATATAGCCGGTGGTTCATCGGGTTCCTGTCCGAATTCAGGAGCTACAGGACCTACGCAAGGTGGGACACCAACATGGCTGCCAGTTACAGTAACAGCAAATGTTCCGTCGGGGATATGGAATTATATAATTGTAATTATAAAATCAGCACCACTTTGGGATTGTATTGGTGATGCCCAGGGATATGTAAGTTTTTCAATAACCTGTGGGACACCAACATTAACACCAACAATATCTCCAACAGCGACTTCTGGTTCAACCTTTGCAGATTGCAACAAAAAACAGTTTATGGGAGCGTGTTCAACAGGCGAGTCAAACGTAGATTTAAATGGAACAATGATAGCTGCTTCACAATATCAGTTACATGAGGATGGAGAAATAGCTGCGTTATCAGCATATATTAATTCATCATCAGGTGGAAATATACGACTTGCTATGTATGATGATGCATCAGGAGTTCCAGGAAATTTATTATTTCAGGTAGGACCGCAGGCAAGCACAGCAGGCTGGAATACAATAAATTTAAATTCAAATTTTGCATTGCCAAAAGGTCGCTACTGGATAGCAGTGCAGGTGTCTGCAGCAGGAGATCCTGTGCTAAATTATGATACAACAATGGGCGGGCCAGGTTATACAGCATCATATAGTGAAGGACCATTTCCAAATAGTTTTCCTTCTGGCACATCAAATACAAATTCATACAGTTTAAGTGCAGTGTATTGTCCGGCATATTCATGGGTAGGATACCAGACAGCAATGGAAAACGGACGACTTGCCCGTTTAGATGCATCAGGAGAAAAAATAGCGATGCGATTCACGCAACCAGAAACAAAAACAATAAATGCAATCTGGACATATGTAAATATAGATTCAACATCGCCACAATATAGAATAGGGATACAGGCAGCATCTGGTAATTTACCATCAGGAACATTTTTAACATCTGGCTTAATAACACCAGCAGATGGCTGGATATCCTGTGCTGTTACAAATTATACATTAAATCCGGGAGATTATTTTGTTGTAATAGAGCCATCAGGCAATCCATCTTTGACAAGATATTCAGAATGGCGTGAAGGAAATACGCCTGGCTGGAGAAAACAACCAACAGATAATTTTTATGATGATAAATTTTATGCATTTTCAAATTTAGGGCTTGGCTGGAATCCTGACTCATCTCATCCATGTATGGTATTACAATATACAGATAGCAGTTCTCGTGGGAATCCATATCATGCTATGGCAGCGTTAGCGCTGCATAATAATAATACACCCGGGGATGAATCGGATGACCGTATGGCAATGCAGATATTTGTGCCGGGACCAGGTGGGTGGAGAGTTGATAGAATAGGCGCTTATGTATATGCTTCTACATCTAATCCTGGGGGTTCACTTGATTATTTAATTTATGATGAAGTAGCTAAAGTAACAATGACAGCAGGAACGCTTGCAGGCACTTCAGGTGCACCTGTTACAACAACAGGAACATGGTTAGAAACAGATTTACCAGCAATTCTTTCGCTTGAAGAAGGAAAAATATATAAAGTAATATTTTACTCACACGGAAGTCCTTCTACAAACCGCTGGCATTTGCTTGCAGGACAGACAACATCAGGAACCTCTGCATTACAAAAAGCAACATGGCAGGGAGAAAGTGCTTATGCAGGGTTTTCAACTAACAATGGATTAAGTTATACAAATTATTTGAATTATGATGCGTTAGTTAGATTAAAATATATAGGGCCTGCATCAGAACCAACAGCAACAATGACAATAACTCTAACACCAACACCAGAGGGAACAAATTGCACAGTTGTTCTTGATACGGGATTTAATGGTCTGGGTTATGTTTCGCACGAGATAAATGCAGGAATGGGAGATTATGGATATGCAGTAGATATTGATTCAGCAGGAAGGATAATAGTTGCAGGATATACATATACAGGTGCAAGCAATGACATAGCAATATGGAGATATTTAGGGAATGGGCAAAGGGATACAGGAGGATTTAATTCACCATTTGGTTATGTGACACATAACGGAGGAGCAGGAGGAGGCGGAGCAGCACATGATATAGGAAATGATGTAATAATAGGACAGGCAGATAGCATCTGGGTAGCAGGACAGAGTTATAATTCAGAGCCAACCGTGAATTATGATATGTGCGTGTGGAAATACAGAGCAGATGGGACACTTGATACATCATTTTCAGGAGATGGAATATTAAGCCACGGTGGTGGAGCAGGAGGATTGCAGGTAGCAGAAGCAGGAAATGGAATAGCAATGGATGGATCAGGAATGGTAATAGTAGCTGGTTATGGGTTAAATGGTACAAACAATGATATGATATTATGGAAATTTGACCAGGGAGGGAACTGGGATATAAATTTTGGAGGAGGGGACGGGGTATTAAGTTCAAATTTAGGGAATGCAGAAATAGGATATGCAGTGGTAACAGATAGTAATAATAATATATATGTAGTAGGCACATCAAATAGTACAGGCAATTATGATATGATAGTATGGAAATATGACAGGTTTGGGAATCCAGTAACGACAGATGGATGGGGACCAAATGGATACATAAGACATGATAGTACGTGTGGAGTTGCAAGTAGCGATGACAGAGGATTTGATATAAAAATAGACAAAACAGGAAAACTTGTAATAGGAGGAATAAGTAATTGTGGGGCAGGGACATATGTAGCAGTATGGAAGATAGATGCAATAACAGGCAATATTGAATTTTATGATACATATAAGATAGCGACAGGGACATATAATGATTCAGCGCAGGGAATATATGTAGATAACAGGAACAGGATAATATTAACCGGTTGGACAGAAGTATATTTAGATGAATTAACGTATGATTTATCATTATACAGGTGGAATGGAGATGGAATAAGGGATTTAACATTTGGAGGAGGGCAATTTTATATAACACATAATGGAGCAGCCGGAGACGGAGATGGAGATAGGGGATATGAGGTAGCAGTTAATAAAAATATAGGAGAGATATATGTAGGAGGGGCAGGAGATGCAAATCCAGCAAGTGGTTCAACAAGTTATGATATGGTGATATGGAAGTATAAGGATGAATGTGGAGAGAGTTTAGATACGCCGACAATGACGATGATACCGACAATAACCGAAACATCCACGCCAGCGGCGACTGCAACAGGTACGTGCATACAATTGGACCCTGCTTTTGATTTAGACGGTGTTGTTTTGTACAACTTTGACGGATGGGGAAATGGCCCCGAGGAAGGAAACGCAATAACATTTGATGGCAATCAAATATTAATAGCAGGAGCGCGACCAGGTGGAGCAATGGAATACTATGACCTTGTAGTATGGAGATACAATTCAGATGGCACACAGGATACAAGTTTAAATTCTCCAATAGGCGTGATTTTATTTAACGGAGCAGCAAGCAGGGATGATGGTGCAACAGCGGTAAAGGTGGATAGATCAGGTAGATATGTAGTTTGCGGGATGACATATAACGGGACTAATTTTGATATGATAGTGTTAAGGTATTTATCAAATGGGACAATAGATACAACATTTAATGGAACAGGTTACAGGATAGAGAACGGGACAGCAGGAGGAAACGGGAATGATTTTGGTTTTGATCTGGCAATAGACAGAGATGGGAAGATTATAGTAGTAGGTGAAAGTGCGAATATGAAACCAGATGCAGATATGGTTTTATGGAAATATAACGAGAATGGGACGAGAGATATAACATTTGGAGGAACAGGGTATATAGTGTATGACAGGGGATTCGGAGAAGATACAGCAAGAGCAGTGGCAATAGATAATAACAACAAGATATTAGTGACAGGAAGGACAACAGGGAATGTAACACAGTATGATATGACAATATGGAGATTTAATGCAGATGGGACACTGGATAATACATTTAACGGTACAGGGATAAGGATAGTGGATATAGGGAATGAAGAACAAACAGGGTATGGGATAAAGATAGATGGAATGAACAGGATAGTGGTGGCAGGAAATAGTTGGGTAGATTCCGGGATAAAGCATTCAGATTTAGCAGTATGGAGATTTATGTCGGATGGTTCGCCGGATTTATCATTTAATGTTGGATTAGTGTTGTTTGATACAGGAGGTATGATGAGGAATGAATGGGGAGAAGGTATAGAGATAGACAGGAATGGGAATATAGTAGTGACAGGGCATTTAGAAGGGTTACTGAATGAAGATATGGTGATATGGAGGATAAAGGAAAACGGAACGATGGACAATACATTTGAAGGTGGATATGTGATATATGAAGGAGGTGGCGATGATAGTGCAAGGAGGGTAGCAATAGATGAGCAGAACAGGATATTAACAACAGGGAGGAGTTATAATGTTGTAAGCGGGACAAATATGGATATGGCGATATGGAGATATGTAGATAAATGCACGATATTTAATACACCGACAGACACGCCAACGATGAAGCCGTCATTTGTAATGACATATACAATAACCGGGACGGTAACGGAAACCGTGACACTGACAATAACGTCTTCATTGACGCCTTCGGTAACGCAGACAGTGACACCCACAGTAACACCAACATATACACGGACAGTAACAGAAACAGTGACACCAACAGCAACAGAGACGGTAACAGAAACCAGCACTCCTACGGTCACATCTACGTCGACGTCTTCGGACACGCCTACGGGGATACCTACGGCGACGCCTTCGGTAACACCAACAGTTACCGAGATAATGCCACCTACGATAACGGAAACAATAACAGGAACAGTGACAGAGACAATAACAAGTAGCAACACACCAACTAACAGTGTCACAGCGACAAATACAGAAACAATAACAGAAACGAATACTCCTTCAGTAACAGAAACAATAACACCTTCAATGACGCCAACGGTTACTGAAACGATAACGGAGACAATAACAAGTAGCAACACACCAACGAATAGTGTTACAGCGACAAATACAGAGACAATAACGCCAACTATAACAGAAACTGTGACAGAAACAATAACTCAAACAAACACGCCAAGTCCAACAGACACATATACTGTATCCAGCACAGTAACTCCAACAGAAACACCGACAAATTCAGCAACAGGAACAAATACACCTACAATAACTTATTCGTCAACTCAAACACGGACAGCAAGCCCAACAGATACAATAACAGAAACAAGAACAAGCACCCCGTCAGACACTCCGACATCCACATATACAAATACTCCAACAGACACAGATACGCTAACATGGACTCCGACAGGGACATCAACGCCAACAGATACAGATACACCAACTAATACAGCCACTCCTACTTATACTTTAACAAACACATCAACAATGACAGGAACAGAGACATGGACTAACACGCCATCTATAACATTGACACAGACATTTACAATGACAGGAACAGACACACCGACTTATACGACAACAAAAACACCAACATTGACACATTCACCAACACCAAATATAGCTATAGCGCTTGATAAAAACTATATAAATCCAGAGCAAGGAGAGCAGGTAAAGATAAGAGTGAGGTCAGATAGAGTAGGAGAAGAAATAAGATTTAAGGTATATAACTTAACAGGAGAATTAATAAGGAAGTGGGAAGGGGTAATATATGTTTCCGGCTGGAATGAATATTACTGGAATGGAAAAAATGACGCGAATAATTTTGCAGGCAAGGGAATATATTTTATATATATAACAATAAAAGACACAGAGAGGGAAGTAAGGAGAATATACGTTATAAAATAAATTTAAGGTTTACGATTTAAATAAAGATATTTACAATTTACGGTTTTCAATTTGCGATTTAAAGACATTTACGGTTTAAAAGACATTTACGATCAAAAGGATAAAAGATATAAAAACCAGAATAAACTGATAAGTTAGAATTTGCGATTAAAAAACAAATCGTAAAATGAAAAATGTAAATCAAAAAGGGCGACACTTAAACTAAAAAATAAAGAAAAATAAAAAAAACCTAATTTTAAATAAAAAAATAAAAAAAGAAAAAATAATATTGACAAATGTATAAAATATGCTATTATTTAAATATGAGTGAGAAACTAAAGAAAAAATATTCGCAAAAAACTTATAAAATATGTTTTATATTTTCATTCCTGTTATTATCTTCCTTATATATATATTCAGCAGATGTGATAACATCTGTTGATTTCTGGGTGAGCCCGACTGCACAAACAGCAAAAATAGGAGATACAATATATTTTAATATGTGTGTTCTTGATGTTTCTTCAACATATTCAAATATAAGCCAGGTTGTTTCAGTTACAAATACATCAATAGATATTGCCTGTGCGAATTTTCCGGCAACACCCCCCAGTGATGGACAGCCCTTATGGATTTATAACGGAACAAATACATGGCGGGTGACAAATTATGTTAATTATGAGCAAAGGTCAGTTAGACTTGAAAATGCAAACCTGTATGCAGGCAGGCCAATATCAAATTATGCTTCTATCCAGTATTCTACTTTTTACGGTGCAAGCGGGACTCAATCAGTTGGTGGAGAGGCAAAAGTAGATATTGGTTCTACGCTCGTTGGTTTAATAACATTATATGATGATGGCAATTCAACCGGCGACCATAACGATGCACTTCCTAATGACGGAATATATAATAACAAATTTTTACTTTCAGAAGCGTATAAGATAAATGTAGTAAACGGTGCAATTGTAGGCCATTATAAAAAGAGCGGCCTTGATGCAACAAATGACCCTTTTACAGCACCAAATACTATTAACATAGATGGGATTCGGCCTAAAATTGAGTTAGTCAATGCAAATCCAAATCCTATGAATCCATTTAAAGATTTTGTTCAATTTTTTTATTACCTTTCTGAAAACTCTGATGTAACTTTAAAGATTTTTTATGATGCAACAACCATCACAACCCTTGATGTAGATGGATATTTTGGTTATAACAATCCAATACTCTGGGATGGCAGATCAAATACAGGATCTATTCAAACTGACGGCGATTATTCATACAGATTTGATTATATTGATAAAAATGGCAATACCGGCACACCATTTATAGGAATTTTAAAGATTACAACTGTTGATTTGATAACTTCGCTTTATTCAATTGACACTCAATATACAGGAACAAATGAGTCGGAATTAGTAATTCACATTGAAATGGGTGTAGAACTGCATAATGCAACTACAGCAAATCTACAGAACCTTGGATTTGATTATCCTGAAAGTTTTGGCAATCATGATTTCAGAAATTATCCGTATGTTTTTCTTGATTTAAGAATTTATAACAGTCTCGGCTCTTTGTATCATACAATGCCGCGTGATATGTCCGGTTATGACACGGATGAATTTTATATGAATCCGGGTTTTCCGATGTTTACAGACGGTTGGACAATGACGGGTTTTACATATAATCCGTTGCCTGCAAATCCATGTGCGGTTACAAACACTACCATATATACTTTACCGGACGGAAGTGAAGATAATGATTGGGATAATGTTTTTGGAACTGTTTTAATTGATAGAAGCGGTGGTTTTTTCAATGCCAATCCGTCATATACTTTATATCAAAAGAATGTAAATCCAGGTACATATATTGTTTCTTTTAAGGCAAAACTTGTAGGAAAGAATATATATAACGTAAGTTCTGAACTGGAACAAGGCTCTATTACGTGCGGTGAAAATACAATAGATTATTATTATTATAGATATCATGTGCAACCCAGTTTTTTCTTTGATGACACAACCGGATATTTTGGCGGGATACGCGGATATGGTTTAACATCCGAGGAGAAAACATCAAGTTATATGGTTGAGCCACAACCTACTGTGCCTGTTCCTGATAATTCTCCGCCTGTTATTGTTACGTATTCAAATTATCCTTCAGATGGAGAGACTCTTGCACCGGGAGTTATTGGACCGACCAATTATTTAAGGATTACAATAGCGGATGATGGTGTAGGCGCAGGACCTATTAATCTGTCATCATTTACACTTAAAGATCCTTATGGAAACATAGTTCCCGGCAGAGTTGCCTGGAATGCTGGAAATCCAGGGACAAAAACATGGGAATTATATTACATTCCGGATAATAGCTTAACTCTTGGCGGTTCCTATACATATTCTGTTATTCCTGTTGATGCAGCATATAATATAGGGCAGACAAGGACTTATTCATTTATTGTCGCAGATACTTCAATACCTATTGTTACAAATGTAAATGTCCAGTCAAGCACTGGAAATTCCGAGCAATTATCAACATCGTCATCCAGGCAGATAGCATTTATAGTATCAAAGATACAGGCAACAATAATACCTGGTGGAACATCTTCCAATGTTGACTGGGATAATTCATATATAAACGTTAAAGACGCTTATGGCACTGCGGTTACTGGAACTGTTTCACATCAGCCAAATACAAATATACTTGAATTTGTACCGGCAAATGAAATAGTTGATGGAAATTATACTGTTAATGTGACTGCTGCTTCTGATTCAGGAAACTCCGGAGTGTATTCATATGGTTTTTATGTTACAACAGCAAATATTGCTTATATAAATTTAACAGGAACGGGCGAAAACGATACAACGGTCATGAGAATAACTTTGCCGCCAAGCGGTTCTACAGGAATAACAGCAAATGGAGTAGATGTTGCCCCTGGTATTATTTCCGCGACGGCATTAAATGTAGCTTCAATACCAGAACTACCTTCTGGTTATAGTTTAATTGGAACGCCTGTTAGATTTAATTTATCAACAGGATATAGTTTCCCATTAAGTTTTAATAAAAATTTCTGTTCTGCAATAATCAGGGTTCATTATAACGATACAGACGTTTCAACGCTAAATACTCTTGGTTTAAATGAAAGCAATTTGACTATCTGGTATTACAATGGAACAACATGGCAGCAAATAACCAGTAATATTACAGGTCCTGTAAATAATCCATTATCTGCGGATAGATATTTTAATATAGATCTTACTTCTTCTTCGTCACCTGTTATAGATTCAAATTTAAATGTTTACGCCATAATGTATGTCCCACCTGCAGTTTTACCTGCTCCATACAATTTTAAAAACACAAAATCATTTAATCCGACAAAAGAGACGGCAAAGATTTTATACACAAACGACATCAATTCAATAGGTCCATTGGGCGGGACAGGAAATGTAAAAGTATATATTTTCTCTTTAACCGGTTCTGTTATAAGAACCCTTGAATATCAGGATGCAAATGAAAATATATTATTCAACAATTATGAAACAGACCCGATAAATCCGGGTGTATCATATTATTATTTTACATGGGATGGCAAAAATGACCATGGAACAATTGTTAAAAACGGTATTTATGTAGTTAAAATAGAAGTAACCACTCTAACAGGAAAAAAGATAACAAAGACAAGGAGTATTGCGGTAATAAAGTAAAGGAGTTCATACAGCGTTCGTAATGCGTTCTAAAAGAGTTCATAAAGAGTTTTGTAATATGTTCTAAAATAGTATTTACTATTTATGAACATACTGAAAAAGGAGTTTTGATGTTAAAAAAACTTTTAATTACAGTTCTCATAGCAGCAGTATTGATGGCAAATGTTTTTGCCATTGATTCAGATTCTGTTGGCGGGTCATTTATAGATGATGGGATATCTGCAAGACCCGCTGGAATGGGCGGAGCTTTTACTGCAATTTCAGATGATGGTAATTCATCATGGTGGAACCCTGCAGGACTCGGGCTTCTTGATAAGCGTAAAAGCATTGCGTTTACCTATATTCCTAATATGTATGGATTAACAACCGGCGGTATTACAAGGATGCTTGTATCATACGGACAGGGCGATACATCAGGTTATGGAGGGCTTGGCGCTTCCATAAGTTATTTAAATGTAAATTTAGGTAGCGATTTTTCCGGTGATACTGAGCCAAAATGGACAGAATATGTTGTTTTACTGTCCTGGGGTATGGAAGTTGAGCAGTTTATTGGTATGGAAAAATATAAATATCCAAAAGTCGCAATAGGTGCAAATGTCAAATATTTTTCATTGTCAACGGATTTGAAAATAGGAGAGAGTAAGACAGGTGCTTCTGGTTTTGGTGCTGATGTGGGGCTTATTATTGCTATTAAAAACAACTTTAATATTGGCGTCATGGCAAAAAATATTTTAACATCTGTTTCATGGACAGGAGCATCAGAAGAAAAATTGCCTTATATGTTAAACGGCGGTATCTTTTACGGCATAACTCCGGATTTTATAATAAGCGGTGAAGTCAAATCAGAAGAATCTGATTCAAAAATGCCCAGGATAACCGCTTATTGCACTGGTGCGGAATACAGGATAAACTTAGGGAAAAATATGCAGGTGCAAAGTATAACTCTGCGCGCAGGAGCATCTATTGACCCCAATGCCGATTCATATATTGTTTCAGGGGGAGCAAGTATGACAATGGACACATTTTCAATAGATTATGCATACCAATTTTTTATTAAATCATTACTGACAAATGATATTCATCGTCTCGGACTCACTGTTTATTTTTAAAATGAGAATTTTTAAGTTATTTGCAGGTATTATAAAACATAAAAAACTGCATCCCAGCTTTCGCAGGAATGACCACTCTACGCATATTATTAAAATTCTGGAATTCTGGGGGATAAAATGAATATAAGGGATCTTCTTCATTTAATGATAGAAAAGAGAGCATCAGATTTGCATTTAAAAGAAGGTAGACCGCCAATGATGCGTATAGATGGAAAATTATCACCTCTTGATATGGATATACTTTCAAGTTCGGATTTAAAAGAGATGATATATTCTATTATGGATGAAAAACAGAGAAAAAAATTTGAAGAAGTAAATGAAATGGATTTAGCTTACAATCTTGAAGGGGTTGCAAGATACAGGGCAAATGTATTTAAACAGATGGGCAAACTGGAAATTGTGATGCGTGCTATCCCCATTAAAATACCCACAATAGAAGAACTTAATTTACCTTCTGTTTTAAATGAAATTGCACTTTATCCGCGCGGGTTGGTTCTTGTAACCGGAACTACAGGTAGCGGTAAATCAACAACACTTGCTGCAATGATTAATAAAATAAATGAAAATTATAACAGGCATATTGTAACAATAGAAGACCCGATTGAATTTGTTCATTCTGATAAAAAAAGCAGTATTTCACAGAGGGAAGTGGGACTTGATACTGATAGTTTCAGAAGTGCTTTAAAATATGTTTTAAGACAGGACCCGGATGTTATATTGATAGGGGAAATGAGAGATGATGTAACTGTTGGAACTGCGCTTTCTGCTGCAGAAACAGGGCACATGGTTTTTTCCACGTTACATACAATGGATACAATACAGTCAATAAACAGAATTCTTGATTTTTTTCCAAAAGAACAGCAAAATCAGATCAGATTACAACTTGCCGGAACTTTAAGAGCTGTTATATCTTTGCGACTTATAAAAAAGTCAGATGGAACAGGCATGGTTCCAGCTGTTGAAATTATGATAGTAACACCAACTGTCAGAGGATATATTGAAGAAGGAAAATTAGGTTCAATAAAAGATCTGATACGCGAAGGCGCACAGTTTGGCATGCAAACATTTGACCAATCACTTATTAATTTACATAAAAAAGGTTTAATCTCAATGGAAGAGGCAAAGAGAAATGCAACTTCCATTCAGGAGATAGAATTAGCAATAAAAGGAATAACATCAAGCAGGGCATCTGCTCAGTCAATATTAGATAGTATGCTAAAAGAACAATCTAAAAAAGAACTGGATAATGAATTAAGAAAAGTAAAAGATTTAGTTTCACAAAACAAATCAAAAGAAGCATATGAAGCGCTTGAAAAATTATATTCAAAATATCCCAATAATAATGAAATTATAGAAATGTTAGAAAATGTAAAGAGAAATATAAATAAACAACAATATGAGCAGACATTAAAGGATATAATACTGGAAGGACTGAATATTTATAAAAAAGGGAATATACAGGGGGCAATAGTTAAATGGCAGGAAGGATTAAATATAGACCCGGAAAATCAGCAATTAAAATCATATATAAAAAGTGCGCAGGAAAAACTTGAAATTATGAATAATTTACCTAAATTATTAAATGATGGGCTTGAAATTTATAAAACAGGAAAAATAAATGATGCAATAAATAAATGGGAAGAAGTTTTAAAAATTGATCCGGGAAACAAACAGGCAATAAATTATATTACAGGTGCTAAACAAAAATTAAAAGAGATAAGATTGAAAAAAGAAATAGAAGGACTGATTTCAAAGGCGGATGAGGAAATAGGTAAGAATAATGACCTTGCTGGATTACTATTATATAAGCGGGCACATTCTTTAAATCCGGCTAATCAAGAAATAGATAAAAAGATTGAAGAAGTAAAAGAAAAATTATTAAAACAGGAATTTGGCGGAACTGATGTTGAGGCAGCCTTGACTGCCGAGGCATTCAGGAAGGGTATTGAATATTTATTTGAGGAGGACTATATAAGTACAATAAAGGAATGGAAAAAGGCGCTTGAGAAACGACCTCTTGAAAAAAAATTAAAGGACTACATTGATATAGTAAAGGATATTTTAAAGAAACGGCTTGAAGAACTCATGGAAAAAACAGATATGGCATACAGGGAAAGACGACTGGATGAAACCATAGATAATATAAATAATATTTTAAAGATAGATCCCACAAACGAATTTGCTCTGAAATTTATGCGGGATATTAAATCGTTAATAGATGAAGAAGTTCAAAGAAAATATAAAGAAGCAATTGATTTAATGGAAGCGGGAAGATTAAAAGAAACAAGAAAATTACTTAAATATATTTTAAAACTTGACCCCAATCATTTAAGTGCGAAAAAACGGATAGAAGAAGTAAATGAAAGTTTATCAAAATTAAAGGATGCTGCTGGATAACTAAAGTAATGAAAAAAATTATCTCTATTTTGCTCGCGATAGTTACAGTGTTACTGGCTATATCAGGGTTTGTTCAACTGATAAAATTATTAAGTAATTTTTCAATAAATTCAAAGATAGAACTTATGTTTGTTTTAGGTTTTGTTCTTTATCTTGTTGTTCATTTTTTGTTTTATAAACCGGTTTTTATCCATGTGATGACGCATGAATTGACGCATTTATTCTGGGCGTATATATTTGGAGGCAGGGCAAAAAAATTAGAAGTGAGTCACAATGGAGGTAAGGTTTTGATAAATAAGTCAAACTTTTTAATATCCCTTGCCCCGTATTTTTTCCCGATTTATACTTTTTTATTTATAATAATATATCTTATTGCGCGTGTAGAATTTTTACCTTATATTGCCTTTTTTATCGGAGCGTCACTATCTTTTCATATTGCTTTGACTCTGTATTCATTAAAAACAAACCAGTCGGATTTTACAGAAGATTCAAATGTTTTTTTTTCAATTGCATTTATTTTTTTAATGAATGTAATTATTATTGCTGGAATACTTGCTTTACTTTCTTCTAAAGTTGATTTTTTGAAATTTTTGATTAACACATTGAAAGGTAGTATCGGTATAATTATTGATGTTTTTAAATTTGTTGATAAAACATTAAAATGACAGATTATTTTATCGATAGGGTTGTTGATGGAGTGCCAAAATCGGTAGAAGAACAGATTACTTTCTCCTGCATCAATTATTTTATTTCAATGCAGGCCTCGTAATGACAAAATAAGCTGTCATTGCGAGTCCCCTGTATCATGCGGTACAGGGGACGAAGCAATCCCGTTCTTTTAGAAAAGTCGCCGACAAGCCGTGAACCGAAATGGTTTACGGCAATTCGGTGTTAATTAAAAAAAACGGAAGGTGATAAAATGCAAACACAAAAAAAAGAAATTGCAATAGTTGCTGCAAATTTTGCACATGTATTTCCATCTCAGATTTTAAAATTAATAGATGAAAAAGCCAAGGCAGCAGGCTGGACGCTTAATCAATATTCAACAAGCGGGCTGGAAGACCGCGAAAATCAGTTGTTGAAGCGAATCCTTGAAAAAGAACAACCAGGGGCTTTAATACTTGTATGTCTAAATCCGTATAAAGGGATACTTCTTGATTTTAAGTTAGCTGAAATACCAGTTGTTATTATTGATGAGATTGTGGATGGTTTTACAACAATAACAACTGATAATTTTTCAGGTGGTTATATTGCAGGGCAGTATCTTGTAAAAAAGGGCAAGAAAAAATTGGCAGTTATTTCTGGAAGATTAAATTTAGAAGGTGGTTACAACGCGCGTCAGCGGTATGAAGGATTCTTAAAAGCTGTTAAGGAAAATAAGATTAATTTTGACGAAAAAAATTTATATGAAGTTATTAGCTATTCATATAACGAAGGAATAGAAGTAATGGAAAAAATGGTAAAAGAAAAAAATATTCCAGAGGCGATTTTTTGTGCTGCCGGTGATATGTGTGCGCTCGGAGTTATTAAAGTTGCCAGAGACAATAATATTAAAATACCAGAGGAATTAGCAATAATTGGATATGATGATATAGACCAGGCAAAAACAGCAAAACCACCGCTCACAACAATCAGACAACCAATAGAACAAATGGCATCTGCAGCTTTTCTTTATGCAACAAATGAAGCAAAGGTTATTTTGAATAATCCAAAAAATATAATATTTAAAGCAGAACTTGTTGAAAGGAAAACAGTATAATACTACTTTGCTGATTGCTGATTGAACAAATATTAGTTTTATTATATGAAACACAAAATCTTGTATTCCGAAACAAGAAAAAAACACAAAATATTGTATATTTCTTATTAGTTTTTTATATCAAAAATTATAATTATAAATAAATTATTTTATCTACTTGACAATACTATTGTCAGGTTATTATAATATCTTATATAAATAAATGAGGGAAAAGCTATAGATTTGATATTGTTATCCTTTCTTCGGAGGTAAAATTCATGGAAAAAGATAATGTTATGGTTGTTGATTCATCTTCAAAAAAAGAGAATAAAGAAGAAAAACTTTATTCTATTAAGGAGATTTCTATTTTGTTAGATGTGCATGAACAAACACTCAGAAACTGGGAGCGGAAAAACCTCGTAATTCCTTTACGTGTTGGTTTGCGCAGGATTTATACAAGAGAGCATCTGGATTTATGTAAAAAGATAAAACAATTTTCAGGAAAGGGTATTTCATTAAGAGGTATAAAAGAAATTTTGAAAAATTTGAAGATAAAAGGAGAGAAAAATGACTGAAAAAAAAGAAATAATTATAAGAAATTATATGGAAGATATAGTAAGAAAGAATATGAAAGAGCAATTTGAAAAAAGAACAGATATATGCAAGTGCGAACTGTGTGAAAATGATGTTTTTGCGTTTTCTTTGAATCATTTACCGCCCAAATATGTTGTAACAGAAAAGGGACATATATATACTAAATTAAATGAAATGGAATTTCAGTTTAACGCAGATGTTACAAGGGAAGTTTTAAAAGCAATAGAGTTTGTAAAAAAGAATAAAAGACATAGGTGATTATATAACAAAAAATGGCAGATGCCAGGTGTCAAATGGGAAATGAGATATATAATTTAAGATTTGAAATTTGAAGATTTGAAATCAAAAAATGGCAGATGCCAGGTGACAGATGGAAAATACTAAAATATGAATACAAAAAAAGATTTAAAAAGATTTAGAGTGAAAAAAATGATAACAGGTTTAATATTTATGTTTATTTATATTATATCAGCTGTCTATGCAGAGACCAGTGACGACATAATTGCCTATGATCCTGCTGACAATATTTTTGTTTATAAAAATAAAGCCGATAATGTTCCGGAGCATATTGTCGGCAGTTTAAAAAATATAAAGTATAAAAAAATAAAGAATAATAAAACTCAAGAATTTTATTTAGATGAAAATACAGCAAAAAAGATTGCTTTGCATAAAGGGCTGGATTTTGTGAAACATAAAAAGGCAAAGGTAATAACAAGAAAATTAAAACAAAATGTTTATAGATTAGAATTAAGTGATAAGTTAGATGGTTACTGGTATAGATTAAAACTAAAAATACCTAAAGGTTATAGTGTTAAAAAGATTTTAAGGGATGATGGAATTGTAATAGGAAATAACATACAGATTGATAGAATAACAGGCGAAGTAATAAATGAAGATATAAGATGGTATGTGGAAGATAATATACTTTATTTTTATGACGACCCGATAAGCGGCTATTCTGTTGTGCTCTCTCCGCCGCAGCCATATTTTTCTATTATGGTGGAAGAAGCATTAAATAGCGCCGGGCAATTATCCGCAATTGTTTATCCTTATAATGGAGAAGCGGATGTAGTGACGGGAATTGATAACGTTGACCATTCAGGAAGGAATGGAGATAATGGAGTTGGACAGGATATAGATGCTGATGCAGGCAGCAAAATTGCATTGAGGTACACATCAGGTGCCAATACGTATCAATATGGAAATGGCGGGGCAAATTATCAAACTTTTGGAACAAGAGCATTTACACATGTAAGCACTACATATTATTATTTCAATACAACTCCATGGGGTTTGACAGAGTCAGTGATTCACTCAGTATTTCAAACTACCAATACAAACGGAACTGAAATACCTATGCTTATTAATAAAAAAACAATAATAAGGGGAAATAAAAAGTGGTTTGCAACCATTTATTATATAAAAAATAATAGTGATGTAATAGCGCCAGCAAGGACTGCAATTAATGTAAGGTTTTTTCAGGGGTGTGACTGGAATTTTAATGGAGCTGTTGCTGGAGATTCCTGTGCTTATGACTCTGCCAATGATACTGTATTTGGTTATAAGCCAGCGGGAAATCCGATATCTTATGGAGGGTTTTCGGGATTTACTAATAGCACAAATCATCAGGTGAGTGATTTTGACACAATGTGGACGGCAATTCAAAATGCAAATTTAAATAATGCCAATAACTTCACCGGCGACGCAGGCACAGCAATGGAGTGGACAGTTGGAAGCGGGGCTTTGCTTCCGGGTCAGACAGATGTAATTGAAATAATCTGGGGTTATGGAAATACTTTAAATGGACAGGCGCAGGTTGATATGCAGAATGAAATAAACTATGGTAAAAGTATGCTTCACGATGCAGGAATAATGACAATATCAAACCCTGCTAATGATAGTGTTTTTCAAAATAGTGATAATTATGTGATGATAACGGCAACTGTTGTAAATTATGGATTACGTGACTGGTATTCTTTGCCTGTTCGTATCGATATTACAGGGCCAACCGGGTTTACTCCAATTACAAATTATGCATTTACAAACGTTACTTTAACTGTTCCAAGCCAGGAATCCGCCATAGTTGATTATAGGTTTGATATTTCTACAGTTCCTTCAGGGCTTTATACAGTTAAAGTTTATACAGACCTTGATAATGATAAAAATATTGAAGACCAGAATAAATTAAATGATTATAAGATTGTAACTTTTTATGTGGGTGGTGTAAGTATAGGACCACAAAGAATAGAGCCAGGAAATATTGGAACTTATGTAAATGCGTATTTAACTGTTACAAATACAAGCGGCTTTAATGACAGATTTGATATTGAATTACCGCAAACAACCAGGCAATGGCCCGTTTTTATTATTAATGCTGCAGATGGAGTTACGATTGCATCTGATACAAACAATGATGGCGTGTGGGATTATATTGATTTTTTATATAATAGTAATGGAAACAATAAACCGGATATTCTGGTTAATGATGGATCAAACTATAATTTGATTTTCCGCAAATATATTCCGGATACGGCAGAAAGCGGAGAACTTGATACAACTAATATAAAAATAACAGGTATAACCTACACTAATTTAACAGCAAATAATTTTGTTTATGTCAGGGCAAATTATAAAACTGCAGTAAATAAAACTTTATGGCTGCATGGTTCAATACAACCGCCTGCAACGCATACCTTTAGTTTGACTACCATTACAGATACTGCTACAACAGGCACATACACACAGATAAACAGGTATGCTTCGCGGGCATGGAGTTTATCTCCTGTTTTATACAGGGATCTAAGGATAGTAAATAATCCGATACCTGTTAATTTAAGGATTGATAGGCAAACAGGAGTTGGTGCGGATTTTATTGATACGACTGTTATATTGTTTTATACAAACGGTATAAATAGTTATACTATTGGCAGTTCTACAATAAGGATTGATGCCAACCAGATTTTTACATTTAACATAACCGCTGCTTCTCCGATAATAATACCTGCTGGATATAAATTGGTATTACTTGTAAATAATGGCGGAAATAATAACAGATGGATTCGGGTATTTCATAGCAGTTCAACAAGCCCTGATGAACGTTCTAACATTTCCTTACAGGTTACGGATTATATAGGCGTTGATTGGATTAATGTATATGATGTAGCAGGAAATACAAATGCAATTATTGCAGCAGGCACAAATGCACATATTGCAACTCAAATTTCAGACCCATTTGGTTCCTATGATATAAATACAGCTAATGCAAGAATTACCATATTAGATGCAAATGGAACAACTGTTGTAAATAATGCTTCTTTAACTTATGAAAGTGTTGATACAGGAAATCCGGGTGGATGGAAAAGAATGTTTTATGATTATAATATTCCTTTGTCCGGCCCAGCAGGTGATTGGACAGTCATTATAACTGCTGTGGAGGGTAACGGCGTAATAAGTTCACGTATAGGAAAATTTATAGTCCGTGTTCCTGACCATATAAAAATTTTACCTGTTTATACAGAAATACCTGCTGGAAGAAGTGCTAATTTATCTGTGCAGGCAGTTGATTTTTTTGGCAATTCTATTTCTGCGCCTGTATGGGTTACAATTACAGCAAATAATAATGCCGTATTTAATTCCGTTCCTTCTGGATGGAATGGTTCTGGAACGAATACTATTTATGGGATGTTAAATACTTCTGGTTATGCAGTAATATCGTTATCTGATAGCACGCCTGAAAATGTTACAATAACACCTGATAGCAATTTAGTAGGTTCAAAAGCAATACCCGATAGGGATGAGAAAGTATATATTTATTTTACTCCTGCCCATCATGCAATAGCAGTTGCAGAAGATGGCATAGCAGTAGCAGGGGTATCCGGCACAGGTGAAAATATTCGTATATGGATAGTGGATATTAATGGAAATACTATAGCAATGCAAAGATGGGTGACAGTTACTGCATCAGGTGGTGGATACTGGACGTCTGCTCCTGCTGGCTGGACAATTGCAGGAAATATTGCATATGGTTTTACAAATAGCAGCGGATATGCTGATTTAGTTGTAAAAGATAATAACATAGAAACAATAACTATTACTCCTGATAGTTCTTCCTGGGGCGACCATTCGTATGATGTTTCTACTAATGTTACATTTGTTGCATCTGGAGCTGATCATGTTTTATTAATAGACCCGGATGGAGGAACATTGACTGCTGGCGCACAAAAACTTTTAAATATAAAAGTGGTAGATGCTGATGGAGTAACTGTCTCAGGAAGTTATTTTGTAACAGTTTATGCACCTGAAAAAGCAACATTTACTGCAACAACTTTATCTGGTGCAACAGGTATAGGCACAGGATTAGTAAGTGGAACTACAGATGCAAATGGACAGGCGACAATTTCAATAATTAATTATTATGCACAGGGTTTGACTGTAACCGTGGATAGTTTTTTACAAGGATCTATTGCGTCTCCTGACAGGGATATTCCTGTTTATCTTGAATGGCTGCCAGGACCTCCTGATCATATCAGGGCAAAAACAACATCTGAATATACTAATATTGGAACTACAGTATTAATAAATTTACAAATAGTGGATTTATATGGAAATAGCGTATTATCAAGCCAGTATATCAATGTTACTTCATCCGGTGCTGCGATTTTTACCGCAACAACTTTAAGCAGTGCCACAGGATTGAATACAAATAGCGTGTTTGGAACGACTGATTCAAACGGATTTGCGACAATTACTATATATAATGAAACTGCTCAGACAAATACAATAACACCTCATAGTAATACACTACCTGGTTCCATTGCTTCTCCAGACAGGGATGAGGTAACCTGGGTTACATTTACAAGTAATTTGCCAACACCTACGGCTACAGCAACACATACATCAACACCTACATTTACAAGAACACAAACACCTACAGCAACCAATACAAACACAAGAACAATAACGCAGACAGTGACACCTTCGGTAACACAAACCGTAACGCCTACAGTAACGCCGACGATGACGCAGACATCTACATTTACATATACGGTAACGCAGACAGTGACGCGGACAATAACTGAGAGCGTCACACCGACAATAACAGAGACAGTAACGCCTACAGTAACGCCAACATATACACGGACAGTAACACAGACAGTAACGCCAACAGTGACAGAGACAGTGACTAATACAGTAACAGAGACAATAACACCTACGGTAACGCCGACAGTAACAGAAACAGTGACACCAACGATAACAGAGACAATCACACCGACAATAACACAAACAGTGACGCCAACGGTAACGCAGACAAATACACCGACATATACGGTAACGCAGACAGTGACGCGGACAATAACTGAGAGCATCACACCGACAATAACACAAACAGTGACGTCAACGGTAACGCAGACAGTGACGTGGACAATAACCGAGAGCGCCACACCGACAATAACAGAGACAGTAACGCCTACAGTAACGCCAACATATACACGGACAGTAACACAGACAGTAACGCCAAC
>FWPV01004389.1_pt1 | contig 30200 bp, 24 predicted proteins | sample 2228371 | NCBI WGS metagenome assembly FWPV01 (sample SAMEA103939776, study PRJEB20133) | metagenome | reverse complement strand
TTCCGATCTCATGCTATTAACTAAAAAGCTTGTGTTAGTTGTTAACATTAAGCTATAATTGTAAACTCCCCAGAAAAAGTTACTAACATTTGTTAGTAAAATGTTAATAAATAGAGAAAAAAATGTCTCTTGAAGAAATTTGGAATAATGTTTTGTTAAAAATAGAGGAGAGAGTAGGCAAAAGCACTATTGATTTATGGTTCAAGCCTATAAAGCTTTTTCAGATCAAAGAACAGCAGGCTACTCTTGATATACCTAATAGATTTTTTAAGGACTGGATAGAAGATAATTATCCTGATATGCTTCCGGAAATTTTCAGTAACATATTAGGGAATTCTGTCGGTGTAAAGTTTAGAATCGTTCAAAAAGTTGATCCTGATATTAAGAAAAAAGATATTAAAATGGAAAACCGCAGACAGAAACTTGCAAGCAGGGGTATATATTTAAATCCGAAATATACATTCGAAAATTTTGTAATAGGTCCAAGCAATCAATTTGCTCAGGCAGCAGCAAGAGCTATAGTGGAATCCCCTGGAAAAGCATATAATCCTCTTTTTATTTATGGTGGTGTAGGACTCGGAAAGACTCATCTTATTACTGCAATTGGAAATGAAGTAATTGATAGAAATCAGGATATGATAGTTATTTATATTTCTGCTGAACAATTTACAAATGAAGTAGTTTCAGCTATAAGACACGAAAAAATGGCTGAGTTAAAAGAAAAGTTCAGAAATGTTGACCTCCTTTTACTCGATGACATTCATTTCATTGCTAATAAAACACAAACACAGGAGGAATTTTTTCATACATTTAATGCAATCTATGAGCGACAGAAACAAATAGTAATTTCCAGTGACAGGCCACCAAAGGAAATTGGAGCAATAACCGACAGACTCAGATCAAGATTTACAATGGGTTTAATAGCTGATATACAGCCACCCGAGTTTGAAACTAAACTTGCTATAATTCAAAAGAAAGCAGAACTCGAGAAGATTGCAATACCCGATGATGTTGCGGAATATATTGCTTCTAAAGTGAAATCTAATATCAGAGAACTTGAAGGTTGCCTGATAAGATTAGGGATGCAATCTTCATTAACTGGAAAACCAATAGATATTGAGATGGCAAAAAATGTTCTCAAAGATCTTATAGAAGACGACGAAAGACCGGTTCTGCCAGAATACATACAGAAAATAGTTACCGAACATTTTGGAATTAAGATAAGTGATATGAAGGCAAAAAAAAGAAATAAAGAAGTAGCTATACCAAGACAAATAGCGATGTACATTACAAAGCAAACTACCAATCTTTCACTAAGTGATATAGGCAAGAACTTTGGAGGCAAAGATCATGCAACAGTAATATACGCTTGCAAACAGGTAGAGGAAAAGCGGGCTAAAGACGAATCTTTTAATAAAATGGTTGAAGGTCTTCTTAAGAAGATAAAAGCATAATAAAGTACGCCTATCGTACAGGAGGGAGCTTAAATGAAATTCGAAGTCATAAAAGATGAAATGCAGGAGAAACTATCCAATATTCAGAATATTGTCGAAAAAAAGAACACCATGCCAATACTGAGCCATTTCCTTCTAAGTGCAGGAAAGAAGGATTCATATATAATCGCAACAGATATACAGACTGCATTGAAAGAACCTATTGACATCAAGGTCGAAAAGGAAGGTAGAATTTGTATCCCTGCTAAAAAGTTATTTGAAATTGTGCGAGAAATTGAAGGTGATCTTTCATTTGAAACAATTGATGAACAATGGCTCAAAGTTAAGGCAGGCTCAAGCGATTTCATGCTTGCAACGCTCCCTCATATAGATTTTCCAGCATGGCCCGCGGTTTTTGAAGGAGAAGAGATCGAAGAAATATTGATTGCTCCAGAACTGTTACTGGAAATGATTGAAAAAACAATTTATGCAGCAGGTGAAAATGATACAAGATATACGCTGAATGGACTTTTATTTCATATTAAACCTGATGAAAAAATTTTAAGTGTTGTTGGAACTGATGGACACAGGCTTGCTTTTATTCAAAAGCAGGTAGATAATGACAAACTCAACATTAATGTAAGTGAAGAAAAAAGATTGATCGTACCGAGAAAAGCTGTTTCAGAATTGAGAAAATTTCTGTCAGTACCTGAGGATCAGCAGGGAACCACAAAGGTCAAGATAAGTTTAGGTGCAAAACATATTCTATTTAATATAACCGGTATAGAGTTTTTATCAAGGCTTGTAGATGGCACATATCCGAATTATGATAATGTAATACCAAAAGAAAATGAAAAAAGACTTATTGTAAAAAAAGATAATTTTATAAAGGTTCTTCGCAGGGTCTCAATAATGTCAAGGGAAAGGGCGAGTGCTGTAAAATTTGATTTAGATTCTGAAAGGATGTATGTTTCTTCGTCAAGCCCTGATATTGGCGAGGCAAAAGAAGATATGGAAATCGAATACAATGGAGAAAATATGACTCTTGGTTTTAACGCAAGGTATCTATTAGATGTTGCTGGAGTCATGAATGGAGAAAAGATTTTATTTGAATTACAGGACCCGCTCAGCCCGGTTCTTTTAAAGGAGGAAGGCAGCGAGGATTATAAATGTGTTGTTATGCCTATGAGGATATAAATAATTAGAGGGATGAATGGAACAGAATATTAATGGAAAAGAAACTTATTCAGCTGAAGATATAAAAGTACTCAAAGGTCTTGATGCTGTAAGAAAAAGACCTGCTATGTACATAGGTTCTACAGGTCTGGAAGGTCTTCATCATCTTGTATATGAAGTTGTGGATAACAGTGTTGACGAAAGTCTGGCAGGATATTGCAAAAATATTGAAGTGATAATTCATCTTGACGGAAGCTGCACAGTAATTGACGATGGTAGGGGTATTCCTACTGATATTCATCCTGAGGAAGGAAGATCTGCTGCAGAGGTTGTTCTTACAGAACTCCATTCAGGTGGTAAATTTGAATCTAAAGCCTACAGAATTTCAGGAGGTCTTCATGGAGTTGGCATCTCTGTTGTCAATGCTCTTGCAGAATGGCTTGATGTCGAAATCAAGCAGAATGGAAAGGTGTTTCAGCAGCATTATGAAAGAGGCATACCTTCAGCACCTCTTTCAATAGTCGGGAAAACTAAGGGTACAGGCACAAAAATAACCTTTAAACCTGACCCGGAAATTTTCGAAATTCTTGACTTTAGCTGGGATATATTATCCCAGAGGTTAAGAGAACTGGCGTTTCTCAATAGAGGTCTGAAAATAAGTCTTTCAGATGAGAGAACAGGTAAAAATCAGGTATTTCATTATAGCGGAGGGATTGTCTCATTTGTTGAACACCTGAATAAAAATAAATCTCCTATACATCCTAAACCGATTTATTTTTCAGGAGAAAAAGAAGACATCATTGCTGAAGTAGCTTTGCAGTATAATGACGGTTATTCAGAGACTATATATACTTTTGCGAACAATATTAATACAAAAGAAGGAGGCACTCATCTTATTGGTTTTAAATCAGCTCTTACAAGAACAGTAAACAATTATGCTTCTTCATCAGGGCTTCTTAAAGATAGCAAAGAAAGTCTTACAGGGGATGATATTCGTGAGGGTCTGACTGCTGTAATCAATGTGAAACTTATGAATCCACAATTTGAGGGTCAGACAAAAATGAAACTTGGCAATAGTGAAGTTAAAGGCATTATTGAGTCAATTGTAAATGAAGGGCTTGGAACATATTTTGAAGAGAATCCTTCTGTTGCAAGAAAGATAATAGAGAAAGCCTTACAGGCTGCCAGGGCGCGGGAAGCAGCAAGAAAAGCAAAAGAACTTACAAGAAGAAAAGGGGCATTAGAAGATACAGGGTTACCCGGAAAACTTGCGGACTGTTCGGAAAAAGACCCTGCATTGAGCGAACTTTTTATAGTTGAGGGTGACTCAGCTGGTGGTTCTGCTAAACAGGGCAGAGATAGAAGAACACAGGCAATACTTCCTCTTAGAGGAAAAATATTGAACGTTGAAAAAGCCAGATTTGATAAAATGTTGAGTTCAGAGGAGATAAAAATTCTTATAACTGCTCTTGGAACTGGAATAGGAACAGAAGATTTTGACATCTCTAAAATTCGTTACCATAAAATTATTCTTATGACAGATGCTGATGTTGATGGAGCTCATATCAGGACTTTGCTATTAACTTTCTTTTATAGACAGATGCCGGCAGTTATAGAAAAAGGATATTTATATATAGCTCAACCTCCTTTGTTTAAAGTTAAAAAAGGCAAAACAGAAAAATATATACAGAATGAGACTGAAATGTTAAATATGCTTTTTGAGCTTGCCTCTGAAGAGATAGAGTTAACATTAAAAGGGCAGAGTGTTAAAGGTAAAGCATTGATACCTTATTTAAAAAAGCTTTATAAATTTGAACGTCTTCTTGAATGGTTCGAAAGAAGAAGAAAAGATCCGGATTTACTGTTATTTATGCTTTCTTTGGGAATTAATAAAGATTTTCTGAAAGATGAAAATCGAATAAGAGAATTTGTGTCAAAAGTTCAGGCTACATATCCATCTATAATGGCAGGAGAAATTCAATTTGATGAGGAACATCAGACATATGGTGTTGAACTGAGAAAGAATAATTATAAGATGATTCTTTCAACGAGCTTTATAACATCTCCTGAATTCAGAGAACTCGAAGTACTTTACAATATCATCAGGGATCTCGGTCAGAAGCCTTATAAAATTCAGACAAAAGAAGGTATCAAAGAGGCAGAAACAGGAAAAGATCTTCTCGATGCTATACTTGCAATTGCAAAAAAAGGTTTGAATATTCAACGCTATAAAGGTCTTGGTGAGATGAACCCACAGCAACTCTGGGATACAACAATGGATCCGGAAAAGAGAACATTACTCCAGGTTACAATTCAGGATTCGGTTGAAGCAGACAGCATTTTCACTGTTTTAATGGGAGACCAGGTTGAACCAAGAAAAGAATTCATAACAACACATGCGCTCGAAGCAAGAAATATAGATATATAATCAACCCCAACAAAAACAGTTTGCCAATAAAAAAGCTCAAAGGTTTCTTAAAAGCCTTTGAGCTTTAATAAAGTGAAAAAATAAATATTTTCTATTTCTTACCTAAGATTGCATCTTTTGCAGCTTTTGCCACACGGAATTTAACAACCTTCTTTGCAGGTATTTTAATGATTTCACCTGTTTGAGGATTTCTACCCTTGCGGGCTTTACGCTGAACAAGGACTATTTTCCCGAGGCCAGGTAAAGTGAAAGAGTTCTTGGCTTCTTTGTAAGCCAGCTTTGCGATTTCATCAAGAATCATTGCAGCCTGTACTTTCTTGATTTCTGCCTTCTTTGCGATGTGGTCAGCGATTTGAGACTTTGTCATTGGTTTTCCCATAATACTTTCCTCCCTTATTTAGATTTTTATTGTGAACTTATTCCCGGGAATTTTAAATCTTTTCCGGGAATCATTTTTTATTATCTATTTTCTTCGTTTAACTTATTTATGTAGTATAGTGAATCTTTAAATAATCTGCAATCTATTTTAATAAAAAAATTAAAAATTTTGAATCATCTCCAAAAAAGTTGGTAAGATCATGAGGATTCGAGGGAAATGCTCAGGAATTACAAATACTTAAAATTTTGCAAAGGTCTTAGCAACTAAATTGGAGAAGAACCAAAATTTTAAATTACAAAAATGATTTGGATACTCTATCAACAAAATGGTATATTAATTAGTAAAGATAGATGAAAAAGTATTTACCCAATTCTTAATTAATAATCTTTTAAATTCGGGAGAAAATATATGATTTGTAGAAATGAAAAAAAAACCTGTATTCTGAAAAAAAGCATTCTTTTATCAATACTGATTCTTATTGCATCGTTAATTCTCATTTCATGCGGTGGAAGCAAGGAAGTTAGAAAGGTTTCTGAAGAATCAAAAATTGCTCAGGAAGCATTTGAGCTTGCAGAAATTCTCAGAAATGCTTATGAAAAAAAAGATATGAAGGAACTCGAAGAAAATTCCACAAGCAATGGTTACAGAGAATTACTTACAGTCATGAAAAAATTTGATAAAGCCTCTCTGGTCTTTACACCAACATGGGTAGAAATACATGAAACAAAAGTTTTACTCTCTGTCTCGTGGAAAGGCATATGGACAATCAAAGGAAAAGATTCTGAAGAAAGAGGCCTCGCTGTCTTTGTTTTTCAGGGTAAGCCATTAAAACTTGAGCAGATTCAGAGAGAAAACCCTTTCAGGCAACCTGAATAAAACTTCTATATCGAAAAAAAAGTTATCTACAGGTGCTACAACTTGTTTTGCTGCATGATGAGCATCCTGAAGAAACAGCAGTTCCAGCCAGAGGTCTTTCGGTTCCTGATGCACAGAAGACCGAGAATTTTTTCTTTACATTTTTTGAACTGCATTTAGGACAGGTTACTTCTTTATTTCCAAAAACGAGCTTTTCAAAATCTTCTCCGCAGGATGTACACTTATATTCAAAAATAGGCATTTTTAATCTCCTTATAATAGTATTATTTGTTCGGAACTTTTTCCCAATCCTTAAGAAATTTTTCAATTCCAATATCTGTCAAAGGATGTCTGGTTAATTGTATTATAACAGAATAAGGGATTGTAGCAATATGTGCTCCTATCTTTGCAGCCTCAACCACATGTAGGGGGTTTCTGATGCTTGCAACTATTACCTCGGTATTGAACATATAATTGTCGAATATTTCAAGAATATCAGCCACAAGGTTCATTCCGTTGTGACTTATATCATCCAGTCTTCCGACAAATGGACTTACATAAGTGGCACCTGCTTTAGCAGCAAGCAAAGCCTGAGATGGTGAAAAAATCAGTGTAACATTTGTTTTGATACCATACTCATTGAGCTTCTTAACAGCTTTTAATCCATCAGGTGTCATCGGTATTTTAACAACTATGTTTTTATGGATTTTCGAAAGAACTTTAGCTTCTTTGATCATATCATCAGCTTTCATGCTTACAGCTTCAGCACTTATAGGTCCGTTAACTATGCTGCATATTTCTTTAAGTAGAGGAACCGGCTTCTTACCTTCTCTGGCAATAAGGGAAGGATTTGTTGTTACACCATCAATTACTCCAAGTTCATTCGCTTTGCGAATTTCATCAACATTTGCTGTGTCAATAAAAAATTTCATCTTAACACCTTCATATTATTGATATAAACCTGAAAATCAGGTGAATAAAATACACAGAGTAATTCTAACAATATCTTTTACAAGATAAATAATGTAAGATAGAGCTGATTATAACCTAAAAATCTCAACTTGCCCTGTCGAGTCCGAAAACTACAGAGTATTATTAGTATAGAAAAAACTCTTTGTATTTCTTAAGCATTTCCCTCGAATCCTTGACTCCCTGACCCCTCGAATCCTCATGATCTTACCAACTTTTTTAGAGATGATCCATATCAAGGTCTAAAAAGTCATAGGGTTTTTTATTATACAATAAACGAATAATAATATTGTAAAATTACTATATGGAAAACTTGAAAAAATTGTTTTTAGCATTCTTCTTTCTCCTGTTATTCGGGAAGGTAGATGCAGCAAACTTTGAAAACATTCTCCAGAATCTTAATAGTCATGACATAAGAACCCAGATTGAAGCTGTTAATGAGCTGGGTAGATTAAGAGATGAAAGATCGATTCAAACGTTAATTGACTTTATTTTTAAAAAAACCGAGAGCTGGCAGGTAAAAATCAGGGCAATCACAATTCTCGGGGAAATTCCTGACGTTAGAATTACAGACAGACTTGTAACTATTTTTAATGACCCATTTCTTAATTATGAATGTCCTGCGATGAAATGGTACACTGCCATTGCTCTTGGAAAAAGTTTCAATAAAGGAACACGAGCAGTCGATACACTTATTGATGCATTAAATTATGATAATTTACTCATTAAAGAAGCAGCAATTCAATCACTTGGCAATACCCGGGACCCTTCTTCAGTTTCATATTTAATCCCCTTTTTAGATGACAAAAGATTTTCAATAAAATATAGTGTTATCAGAGCTCTCGGGCAAATAGGAGATATGAAGGCTGTTCCTTATCTAAAAAAAGTTGTTGATGAAGAGAAAGATATTTTATTAAAAGATGAAGCGTTGAAAGCTATCGAAAATATCAAGGAAAAATCATATGGGAAACTGTAGATTCATTTAATCCGAATAATGTGGCCTCTGCTCAAAAAATTATTTAGTTAGATGATTATAGTAAGTTTGGAAATTGCATAATTTCACATTTTTTTTGCAACATTTTGTAATTTATGTTTCAATATTAATATTAATGAGCAAACTCTGGGAAAATATATTCAGGAAGAAAAGACATGCAGACAGGATTGAAGAAATTCTTGTCAGAATACCTGTCTTTCAGGATTTAACTCCTCGAGAATTAAAATCAATAAAAGGAATCCTTTATCAGAGGGAATATAAAGCAAATGAATTTATTTTCAAAGAGGGAGATGCAGGTCTTGGAATGTATATAATATTCAGTGGAAAGGTTACGATTACATGCGGTAATGATAAACAAATTCTTGCTGAACTTGAAGAAGGTGATTTTTTCGGTGAATTATCTCTTCTTGATGAATCCCCCCGCAGCGCATCTGCTATTTCAAAAACCCCGTGCATATTGCTTTGTTTTTTTAAACCCGAATTGCTTGATATAATCGAAAGGAATCCAAAACTCGGCTGTAAGATTTTGTTAAAACTTGCCTGGACAGTGGGTGAACGCCTTAAGAGCACCAATGAACAGTTAAGGGCTCTAAACTGTCAGGTTAGAAACAATGATTAAAACCAGATTACCCAATTATCATTTACTCTGAAGGGGTTTTCATTGAAAGAACAGGGTAATATTTTTCTAAAAATTTTATTGTTAATAATTATTGTTGTAGCAGCAGGCATATTTTTGTATTCTATACCGAATATAGTTAAACTTGTAATAATCGCTGCTCTACTTGCTTATATTCTTGACCCGCTCGCAAACTTACTTGAATCACGCGGAATGAGCCGAACAAATGCTACAATAGCTATTTTTATTGGCATAGTATTTATTATTGCGATTTCTTACACATTAGTTTTACCACTATTATTAAATGAGATCAAGAATCTTAAAACAGGATTCAGTGCAGAACAGACAGTGAGTCTGGTCTCAAAGCTCGAAGAAATTATAGTTTCTAATCTATCATTTCTCGGTGTAACAGAACTTGACCTTACAGGAAAACTGCAAGAAACATTAGCTCACGCTGGAGAATGGATTTTTTCACATGTATTGGATGCTGCTTCAGTGATAACAAGTTTTATTCTAATACCATTTATCGTATTTTTTCTTTTAAAAGATGGAAGAGAATTCAAAAAATCATTTATAAATATAGTCCCGAATAAATATTTTGAGTTTACACTGTATCTTTTTTACAAACTTAATACTCAGGTGGGAAATTTTCTGAGAGGGCAATTTATTGATGCAGCTATTGTGGGTGTAATGGCAACACTGGCGTTATGGATAGTTGGCTTGAAATATTATTTCCTGATTGGATTGTTTACTGGAATAGCAAATTTGATTCCATATTTCGGTCCACTGACCGGGGCTGTTCTGGCAACAATTCTCTCAATAATACAAACCGGTGGTTTGCAGATGGCAGCATACGTACTTCTTGCTTTTGTAATTATCAAGCTTCTGGACGATGCGATAGTTCAACCTGTTGTTGTCGCAAAAAGTGTTCATATGAATCCCTTAACAGTACTGCTTGTGATATTAATAGGCGGCAAATGGTTTGGTATCCTCGGGATGCTTCTTTCAGTTCCTTTAACAGGATTTTTGAAAGTTGTTTTTCATGAAAGTATTCAAAATTATAAACGCTATAAGGCGTAAGATTTTTTATAAAAATATATTTTCAATTACTTCTATGATGTGCACTATTTTTTTATTATAGAGTTTTTGTGAAAATTGTAAAATACATCCCGGACAGGATGTAATAAGAGTCTGAAATTCATACCTGTCATAGTAATCCATGCAGGTGTCGAGCATATTTTTTGACAGGCTTTTATTTGAGAAGCAGAAGGTTCCTGCAAATCCACAGCATTTACTTTCTTTTGTTTTAATTAAATCAATGCCGATCTTTCTCAGTATTTCTCTTGGTTCCTTTGTTACACCAAGACCATATTTAAGATGGCAGGGGTCATGAAAGATTGCTTTACTGAAAGAAACATTTTTATGTTTTTCTGAGGAAGTAATTTTATCCAGTAGAAATTCAGATATATCATATGAATTAGTAATTCCTTTACCAATAATTTTCGGGTATTCAGTTTTTAATGCAAGTGTGCATGTGGGGCAGAGACTCAGGACTGCATCAACATTAAGCTTCGAAAAAAGATCAAAGTTTTTCCTTGCTAATAAAATCGCTTTTTCTTCCAGGCCAAGAGTTCTCAAGGGTATGCCGCAACATACTTCACCAGGTGGTAGAATTACTTCATATCCAAGAATACTCAACACATTTATGAGAGATTTTCCTAAATTGGGATAAATAAAATTAGTCATACAGCCAGTAAAAATGGCTACTCTTCCTTTTTTCTGAGGAACGGTCACTACCTGCAGTTTATCTTTTAATCTATGTTCGGGAATATTAATCTTAAATGGTAAAATACCTTTCTTATTTAGATAAGGCAGGAATACGTGCTGTGATAGATTAAGCAATTTAAAACTTATTAAAGGGTGATTTACAAAAAAATTTGATATAAATCTTAACAGATTCCTTGAAGAGTCATATCTTTTTAGTAAGGTTCTTCCTTTATAGATTATCTCCTTTATATCAATGCCCAGAGGACATTGAGGGATGCAGGCACCACATAATGTACAACTGAAAATTTTTTCGGAGATTAAATCAGAAGGTATTAATTGTCCCCTGTTTAATCCATACAGTAATGCGAGTCTGCCTCTTGCTCCAAGAGATTCTTCTGAAGCAGATTCATATGTGGAACATGTTGTTTTGCATGTTCCGCAGCGGATACATTTTGTAAGTTCATTTATATATTCTTTTTCATTCACTATTTAACCTGAATATTTTTTGGATATAGAAGTCTATTCATGCTGCCACTTTTATAATCAGAAAGATCAACAGATGTAAAAACATAACCGTATGACCTTAATCTTTCTTCAATCAGTTTGCGAATTTCTGGATCGAAAAGCATCTTGAATTCCTTTGATGGCAATTCAATTCTTGCCAGAATGTCATGATCTCTTACCCTTATATTTCTGAATCCGAGAGAATGTAGAAATTTTTCGGATTTTTCAATTCTACTTAGAATTTTGTTTGTTATCTTATAACCATAAGGTATTCTTGTAGCAAGACAGGAATTTGATGGTTTATCCCATGTTATAAGTCCGAGCCTCATGGAACAGTTCCTTATATCTTTTTTTGAAAAACCAGCATCAATTAATGGACTTTTGATGCCATATTTTTTTACAGCCTTAAAACCAGGTCTGTAATCCTTCAAATCATCTTTATTGCTTCCTTCAATAACAGAACAGAAACCATTTTCTCTGGCGATTTTTTTAATTATTTTAAAACGCATGTCTTTGCATATATAGCATCTATCAGATGAATTTTTGGTAAAATCATCATTCAGGAGTTCATCTGTTTCAATGACCCTGAGCTTAATTCCGATATCTCTTGCGATTTTTTTTGCAAAGATAATTTCTGATGTTGGGACTATTTCTGATTTTGCAATAACAGCAAGAGCTTTTATTCCGGAAAGCTTTACAGCTTTAAGTAAAAAAGTGCTATCACATCCTCCTGAAAATGCAATAACAGCACTTTGAAGATTTCCAAGTATTTTCAAAAGATTGTCTAACTTATTCACAGGGGATTTTCAGAGTACGGTTACTTCATAATTTTCCTGATGGAAACTCCGGCTTTCTCTGATGGTTATCTTAACATTGTATTTATTCTCAATATCTTCGATCCCTCCCCTTTCTTCATCAGTTAATAATTCAGCTACAGAAGGGTGGGCGGTTACGATTATTCTTTCAGAACCGTGTTTTGCAAGGCGCATTATCTTTCTGAATATCTCATAACAGAGTGTCTTGGGTGATTTTACGAAACCTTTGCCTTCGCAATATGGACAGGATTCACAGAGAGTTCTTCCGAGACTCTCTCTAACTCTTTTTCTTGTCATCTGAATCAGGCCCAGATCAGAAATATGAGATATAGTATTTTTTGCACGGTCTTTTTTCATTGCGTCCACAAAAGCATTGAAAACCCTGTCACGATTCTCGAGTTTTTCCATATCAATAAAATCAACGATAATAATACCACCAAGATTTCTCAATCGAATTTGATATGCAATTTCTTTAACAGCCTCGAGATTTGTCTTCAGGATAGTATCTTCAAGTTCTTCTTTTCCAACGAATTTACCTGTATTGACATCAATAACAGTCATTGCTTCAGTCTGGTCTATTACTATATATCCACCTGATTTAAGCCAGACTTTTCTTCCAAGTGCTCTTGATATATCAAACTCTATTCCGAAGGCATCAAAGATTGGCTCTGTGCCTTCGTATAATTCGATGTTTCCGAGCAATTTTTCAAAATATGTTCTTACAAAATCCTTTATCCTCTCGTATTCATCAACTGAATCAATGACCAGTCTTTTAACATCCTGAACCATCAGGTCTCTAACGCTTCTAAAAATAAGATCAAGGTCACTGTAAAGCAGAGTAGGAGCAGATACCCTATCTTTTTTCTTTTGAACGTTCTCCCATAATAAAAGAAGAAACTCAAGATCTTTCTTGAGATCTTCCTCGCAGGAGCCTTCACTTGCTGTTCTGATGATAAGACCATAACCTTTTGGTTTTATTGTTTCTACTATATTTCTCAGACGTGTTCTTTCTTCTTCATCAGAAATTCTTCGTGAGATACCAATATGTTCAACATTAGGCATCAGAACAAGGTATCTACCGGGAATGGTTACATATGAAGTCACTCTTGCGCCTTTGCTGCCTATCGGGTCTTTTGAGACCTGAACGAGTATTTCCTGACCTTCCTGAATAAGTTCTTCAATGGTCATCTCAGGCCGTGCTTTTTTTGTAATAATGTCTAAAGAATTTACCTTTTCTTCTTCATCAAGAAATGGTGCAAATTCTTCCATGCCAGCATGAATGTCTGTGACGTATAGAAAAGCGGCTTTTTCGAGGCCAATATCAATAAAAGCAGATTGCATGCCTGGTAATATTTTTACAACTCTACCTTTGTATATATTACCAACAAGGCTCGCATCCCTCTTTCTTTCGACATAAAACTCTACTACCTGACCGCCTTCGAGCAGTCCTACTCTAACCTCATCTCTTGTAACATTTATTAAAATTTCACTATCCATAATTAGACCTTACATTCAAAAAGCGGGATACAAGAAATATTCAATGGTTTTACCCATTTATTATCCCATCCATATAATCCTGTTCGTGTTATAGAGAGTTTTTCAAAAGGTGTATTGAATATTACCGGAAGAATCTCTCCAATTCTAACCTTCTTTTCATCAAGATCTTTAAGAATTAGTGTAACATAATTGTCTTCGCCAATTATTGCTGACTCAACCATTTCTCTTAAATTTATAACATATTTTTCTCTTTTTGTAACGATTTCTTTTTTATCGAGAAAATCTTTCAAAGATGATATATCTCCGCCAGAAATTCTGTATTCATAACAGGAAATAAAACTGTTAAGAGATCGGGTATCCGAAGGAATTGTACTCATTTGCTTTATTCTTATGCCTTCAGGCAAACAGAGATTCAGGTTTTCTTTATTAGCACCCAGATCAAAAGGCGGAAAGACTTTCATGTCAAAATATTCACTTAACCCTGAGATTCCGACGCCGAGAGGTGGACCAAAAGAAATCTCGGGCATGGGATTGAAACCTTTTGAGTAATCAATTTTAATTCCTGCTCTTCTTATTGCTCTTTGAATGACAAAAATAAGTTCGAGATGGGAAAGATATTTAAGAATACCTGTCTTTGAAAACTCCACTCTTATTGTGATGGGCTTAAAAACATGGGCTTGTGGAAAAGTAATTCTTTCAGATTCGGATATAATATTCGAATCTTTCTTCTTGATATTTTTTGTATTACAGCTTAAACCACAATTGTGACATGCTTTTCTACAGTCAAATGTAATTTCCTCGGAAAAAGCTCTGTAATATTCTTTTATTAAGAAATTTTTTGATACACCTGTATCAATAAAATCCCATGGAAGATTTTCTGATAGATCGTATTTTCTTGATGCATAATATATAGCATCAATACCTGTCAAATCCATTGCTTTCTGCCATTTCTGGAAATCGAAATTCTCTGTCCAGCCATCGAGCCTGCAACCTGATGACCATGCTTTTTCAATGAGTTCTGACATTCTTTCATCCCCTCGTGAAAAAGCAGCCTCAAGAAAACTCATATAAACATTATGGCTTTTAATATTAAAAGACTTCTTTGACAGAGCATTTTCTACTAATTTCTTTTTTCTTACTATTTCTTCTAACTTCTCCTGTCCATACCATTGAAAAGGAGTATGTGGTTTGGGAATGAAAGGCGAAATTCCTATATTTATATTGACAGGTCTCCTTGAGTTCTTTCTTGCAATCTTTAAGGCTTTATATGCCATTCTAATTATTCCCTCAATGTCTTCACCAGTTTCAGTCGGTAATCCTATCATGAAATAGAGCTTAAGATTTAACCAGCCTTCCTCAAAAAGTAATGAAAGAGCTCTTTCATAATCTTCTTCTGAAAAATCCTTATTTATAACTCTCCTCAATCTATCAGTTCCAGCTTCTGGAGCTATAGTAAAGCCTGTTTTCTTCACTGTTCTTATTTCGCGCAGGATTTCACGGGTAACAGCAGCAATCCTTAAAGAAGGCAAAGATAACGCAATATTTTTGCCAGAATTTCTTTTGTTGAATTCTTTTAAGACTTCGTAAAGACAACTGTAATCCCCGGCGCTCAGAGATGTAAAAGAAATCTCTTCATAACCTGTGTTTTTAAGGGAAAGTTCTGCAAGTTCAAGAACTCTCTGAGGTGAACGTTCTCTTACAGGTCTGTATATCATACCTGCCTGACAGAATCTGCATCCCATTGAGCAACCCCTTGAAACTTCAATGTTTATCCTGTCATGTATTATTGATGTATATGGTACAACAGGTTTTTCAGGATAGGGTACAGAGTCAAGAGATTTAACAAAGCGTCTCCTGACAGAGAAAGAAGAAGGATTGCTATTAGAAAATAGGTCTCTATTTTTAAGTAAAGGAATGTAAATACCCTCTATTTCAGAGAGGTTCTCGAGTAAAGACTCTTTTTTTCGGTCTCCTTCTTTTCTCCATTTGTCATATAAGTTGATAATTTCGATGATAGCTTCTTCACCATCACCTATCAGAAAACAATCGATAAAAGGAGACAATGGAAGAGGATTTACAGTGCATGGTCCACCAGCTATTATTAAAGGATAATCTGAAGACAGACGCTCTTCAGTTTTTAAAGGTATATTGCCAAGATTTAGAATATCCAGTACTGTAGTATATGAAAGCTCATATTGAAGACTGAATCCTGTAATATCAAAACCAGTTAGAGGTCTTTTCGATTCAAGAGAAGTTATAGGTAATGAATTTGCTCTCAGGTAATCTCTATAATCATTCCATGGTGCAAACACGCGCTCTGCAGATGCATAAGGTATATCATTGATTATCTTATAAAGTATCCGCAAACCAAGATGGGACATGCCGATTTCATAAATATCAGGAAAAACAAGAGCTACCTTCACAGGAGCTTCTTTGTGAATTACATTTATTTCATGATTGATATATCTGCTCGGTTTCTGAAAAATAGACAGGTTCACTATTTAGAATACCATCTTTTTTTATAAACGAACAAGACCCGGGTTAACTACAACTGGCGGAGGGGGAGGGATTCGAACCCCCGGTGGAGTTGCCCCCACAACGATTTTCGAGACCGCCCCGTTCAACCACTCCGGCACCCCTCCATTTTATTCAACTCAGAAAAATACAGATATTACAAATTTATTTTTTGATACCTTAAAAAAGTTATAGTTATTTATATGTAAAATAAAATTATCGGGTTAAACAAAATTTTTATAACATCTGCATTTGTCGGATCAAAAAGATTCGTTATCTTTCACTTTGTTTTGTTGTTCTGGCAATTCCTCTATTTCAGAGAGCACTTTTTTTATTTCTTTGTCAGTTGCATATAATTTTTCTCTACAGTATTTTATAAGAAAAATAGCTCTTTTAACTTTATCTGTAAGAATATCAACGTCTATATCAGCTTTTTCTATATGACTGACTATATCCTGAAGTTCTGCCATTGCTTTTGTATAAGTCATTTTCTTTTCACTCATCTTTCGATTCCTCCAGCAAAAACTCAACATTGCTTATTATTTTACCATCATACAACCGGGTAGATATAGCATCACTTTTATTAACTGACTTAATACTTTTCAGTACCTTGCCGTTTAAAGTAGTAATACTGTATCCTCTTTTAAGCACATTCATGGGGTCAAGAAGATTGATCTGTATCTGAATGTTTTCAACAATTTTATTATGCATTAGAATAAGATGTGAAGTTTTTTCATTTATTGTTTTTAGCTTTTCCTTTAAAGACTGCTTCTCATCTGAAATAAATTTAATCAACCCTGAGTTAATCCTTGCCTCACATGATTTGATATCGAGAGCAGGTTTCTGTAGTGCAGAAAATGAATAAGCCTGAAGGGAAAAAACAATATGCTTTATCATGACTTGTGAACTTTTAAGAAATTCCTTTATATATTTTGATAAAGAGAAAGAAAGTTGATTTATTTGGTTTTCCTCTTTATTGATGAGAGATAGAGTTCTAAATACGAGTCTTTCTTTCAGGGTATCTATATTGTCTTCAAATTCCCTGGCTTTTGAGATCAGAAACTCAGCAACTGCTGTTGGTGTAATAAACCTTATTTTAGCTACTCTATCTGCGACTGTTTCGTCTTTTTCATGGCCTATTCCTGTAAATACAGGCAACGGAAATAATGCTATCTCCCTTGCAAGAGCGTAACTGTCAAAGCAATGAAGGTCAACTGTAGAGCCTCCACCCCTGATAATTACTACAGCATCAAAAAGATCTTTTTCTTTCAGGCACATGTTTAAAGCCGAACGTATGGATTCATCGGCTTTTTCTCCCTGAACATATGCTGGAAACAGTTTGTGATAGAATCTATAATTATAGGGATTATTTGCAAGTCTGCTCGAAAAGTCACCATAACCAGCAGCATCTGCAGAAGATATGACAGCTATATTCTGTATAACAGGAGGTAATGATAATTTTTTATTAAGGTCTATTAGACCTTCTTTCAGTAATTGTTCAATTACCTGCTTTCTTTTTAAAGCCATTTCTCCGAGAGTGTATCCCGGGTCTATATCCTTTATATTCAGCGACAGGCCATGAATATCGTGGTATGTTATTCTGACAAGTATGAGGATTTTCATACCGGCTTGAAGTTCCTGTCCTGTGATTTTTCTAAAATTGCTGACAACAATACGATAAGTATTTGACCATATATTTGCTCTCATTTTTGTGATTATAGAGTCATCCTGTTTTTCGATAAGGTCTATGTAACAATGTCCTGAATTTGTGTGAAGATTTATCTGGGCTATCTCGGCAACCACCCAGTATTCATCCGGAAAATTAATAAATATTGAGGATTTTATTAATGAAGATAATTCACTTAGCTTAATAAAATTCATTTCTGCCTTCTTAATTTGAAGAATTTACTGAGTATTTCACCACATTCTTTTTCAAGAACACCTGATACAATTTCTACCTGATGGTTAAGACGTTTATCATTCAAAAGATGGAAAAGACTGTCAACACTCCCACCTTTTTCATCTTTACATCCATAAACAAGCCTTTTGAGACGGCAATTAACCATTGCTCCCGCGCACATAATACATGGTTCTTTAGTTACATAAAGTGTTGCATCTGTAAGCCTCCAGTTACCGATTGTCCTGCAACTCTCTCTGATAACAATAATTTCAGCATGTGCTGTTGGGTCAAATGTTGATTCACATTGGTTGTAAGCCCTGGAAATAATCCTGTTATCGATAACCAGTATTGCGCCGACCGGAACCTCTTGTTCTTTAAATGCAATGAAAGCCTGTTCCAGAGCAATATGCATAAATTCTATATCATGCTCAGAATACTTCATTGTTTTATTTTTATATATTCATCATTATATAAGCAACAATCAGGGCAATTTTTTAACCATAATAATGTATATATTGCTCAAAAGTTTATTTAACTAAATTATTTATTTTAGATATAAATATCAATGGCTCTATTCCTGAAACAAAATGAACTACTTGAATAGCAAAGAGCGAAAAACCTGTTAGCGCGTGAACTTGTAAAACGTAAGCACGTAAAATGTGAAAAAAACTGTTCAACGTTCTATGTTCTATGTTAATAAAAACCATATACACGTTTTTAACATGTTACGATTTACTTTTTATAGAAAAAGCGAAGAGTAAAAAGCGTGAAGAAACAACATTCTTATCCCCTTAACAAAGTGGGAATAAGGTAAAAATAGTCAAAATTCTTTGTATTAAATTATGAAGAAAAATTCATAAATTATGTAAATATCTGCCCATTTCCATCTGAAAATAATCAATTATTTCAGCATGTTACAATCTGGCACAATAAGTGCTTCCTAATTCGTTGTGAAATAGCGTTTTAATTAATTTTACAAAGAGGTGTTTTATGTTAAATAGAAGATTTTTTAAAATTGCTTTATTAATTATTGGGTTATATATTGTATTAATTACCCCATTACAGGCACAGATGAATCACTATTGTATAACGCCTCCTTTTGTTGTTGGTGGTGTAAAACCAAACCTGCTTCTTATGCTCGATAATTCTGCCAGTATGTATGATCTTCAATATATTGATAAAGGTTCATCTACGAGAGAACCTCTTTATTGTTATGATCAAACCTATAATTTTAGTTTTCATTATGCTGGATATTTCAAGGACTGGTATGTTTATTATGAATATGATTTCAACAATGATTATTTTTATGAGACAAATTTGACTTCAGCAGATTTTAATGCATTAAGTTGTGATAAAAAAATACCTGGCACTTTATGTATCAATGGGACAAATCTTAGTAATACGTCTACACCAAAAACAATTACTAAATTTGTTGCTGAAGGTAATTATCTTAACTGGCTTACATCTTCAAAATTTGATATTGAAAAGAGTATATTAACAGGTGGTAAATATGATCCATCATTAAATCTTTTAAACTTTGAGACAAGAGGTTGTGTCGGAAGAAGGTTTATAAAGGAACCAATAACTCAAGTATCATATACAGAAGGTGGTACAAATACCCCACTTGGATTAACTTTCGCTATTAGAGGACCTGACCATCCTTATAGTGAGACAATGCTTTCACTTGGAGGTCAGACATATTTAGAGATTTATGCTGGTGATTATTCACAATCAAATTGCCAGCAGGCTGTTGAAGATATAGTAAATCAAGAAAATTATAATACAATCAGAAATGATCTTGAGCTTTGTCTAAATTATGATGCCAAGGGTAAATATTGTTCACTTGATATGTTTACAAGTTGTACCACTGATAGTGATTGTATAACGAACCCGGGAACTTGTAATATTCTTAATGACGGGGTCTGCACTGCAATTAATAATGGTGTCTGCTCCCTTGATATTGCTGGCACTTGTACAGCAAACAACGGAACCTGTTCAAATAATAAGCAATGTCTTGGTGGGAGTAATAATGGAAGTGCTTGCAATAATAATGGACAATGCCCTGGTGGTATATGTTCAAAAATATGTATTGGCGGAGGAAAAGCAGGAGCACAGTGTAACAATGATAATGATTGCAGATACAATGCATGTTCGACTGGTAAGGTCGGGGCCACATGTAGTGTAAATGCTGATTGTAATGTAAATAAATGTACTTCAGGACTTGTTGGAAATCAATGCGTTGTAAATGCTGATTGTAATACTAAGGCCTGTTCTGCACCTGCAAGCAAGGTAGGGGTGACCTGTAATGTTAATACTGACTGTAATTCAGGAGCTGGAACATGTATATCTGGTGGTAAAAGCGGAGAAGTATGTTTAACTGATACAGATTGTGCATCTGCATATAAAGGAGTATGCCAGAAACCTGTAACACAACAGATAAAATCCACTTTTGCTCAAAGTGTTCATGAATGTTATCAATTCTGGAATTCTGGTTCTTTGACAGGCAACAACTGGTATCCATTGGTAACAAATCCATCAGGATGTAATCAGGTTTATAAAGAATTGTTTATATGCAGAGGTGGTGAAAGAGACTCTAATACATGTGAAACAAATGCTGATTGTCCGGGGGGAGAATGTATAAATGGGCCATATGCAATAGGACCTGGCAGTCCTGTTTTAATATGTGCTCCTAATTATGCAGGTTATTGCGCAAGCTCTGTATGTGCTGGAGGTGCAAATAATGGCATGTCTTGTACAGTACCTTCTGATTGCCCTGGTGGAGCATGCTGGCAGACAACTACATGGAGTGCAAGAGAATATGATTCAATAGAAAAATGTGTGGAATCTAAATTTGAAGAGTTCTGCGGGCAAACCCAGGTGCCTCCTGTTCTTGACCCTTCAGATGATCCTTCGTCAACAGAAAACTATGATAATTTACCGGCAATTATCGGCGATATGGGAATTAGGGCCCAGCTTGGAAATCCTGTTAAGGTTCTAACAGTTAATCTTAAGATTGATCTTACAAAAAATCCTGAACCAAAAGGTTTACTACAGGAATTCGAAAATCTCATCCATTTTGGAGCAATGAGCTTTAATACCTATGGTTCATATTCAGAAAGTCCTGTAAATTTACCCAGAACAAAAATTTGTCAGGCAACGCCTGAGATAACTTGTACCAGAAACCAGGACTGCTCGACCAGTGATATTTGTATAGATGCTTCTGATTCTGATGGAAGCAAAATATTACCTAATGGTTATATTCAGGGGAAATGTTCAACTACAGTTACAACTGCATGCGCAACTGATAATGATTGCCCTTCAAGTGAGATATGTATTTACTCAGTTGGAAACCATGACTCCGGGTTGGTTAAATCTATTGATAACCTTAGAGCAAGCACATGGACACCTTTTGCAGAAGCTTTTTATAATACTATTGGTTATTTTGCTCAAAGGACTGATAAACGTTTGAATACAAGTGATTTTATAACATTTTCCGAAAATCCTGATTATAAGGCACCAGTTCAATTCCCATGCCAGAAAAACAATGTTCTTCTTCTTACAGATGGAATGTCAACAGCTGATTTAAATCCAGATGTTACTTCACTTGTAACATCTTATAATGATGGTGATGGTCAGATTACAACAAGTGCATCTACATGCCCGAAATATGCTGGCAGTAAAAATCTCGATGATATTGCATGGCTTGCAAAAAACAGAAACATCAATGACTTTTCTAAAGACCCTTCACCTATAACAGGAAACAGCGAAACAATAACAACTTTTGTCATCTTTAATGGTGTTGGTAGTAATGATCCTGAGGAGTGTAATCCAGAAAAGCTTCTTAAGGAGACAGCAAGAAATGGCTGTGGAATAGACTCAACATGTGTTACAGGGTGTGGTGCTAATACAGTCTGTATAAAAAATTGTCCACCTTCAGCAGATTGCTATCAGCAACCAGAAACTCCACAGGATTTACTCGAAGCACTGAGAAGGACATTCCAGTTAGTGTCAGGCAAAGCTGCTTCTGGAACTGCTGCATCAGTTCTTGCATCAGGTGAGGGAAGCGGTGCAAATCTTGTGCAGGCTATATTCTATCCTGAGCGTTCTTTTGGCACAACAAAGATAAACTGGACCGGTTCAATGAAAAATCTCTGGTATCACATTGATCCGTATTTTAAAACAAGTAGTATTCGGGAAGACACAAATGCTGATAAAATGCTTTATGTGACAAATGATAATATTATAAATTTCTATTTTGATAAAGATGATAATACAACAAAAGCCCATCTGTATGTTGATGAGGACGGAGATGGTATCCCTGATTATGAAGCTACAGGTTCACCTACTTATTTTGAAAGTGTAAAAAGTCTCTGGGAGGCTGGAAAAATATTATGGTCAACATCACCGGCTAACAGAACTATATATACAACAGCTAATGGAACTACAATAATACCATTTAAAAATCCCTTAAGTGATGATTCTCCCCTTATATTTCTGTTACAGGCTCATAATAAGTCTTTTGCTGAAAGATTGATTTCTTACACGAGAGGAACTGATTATAATTCAAAGTTCTGCTCATCAACAGTTGAAAATTCATGTGCTCAGGATTCTGACTGTCCTGCAGGTGAGACATGTATCAACTTCAGAAACAGGACAGTTAGCATTGATGGAGTAACAAATACATGGAAACTCGGAGATATAGTCAATTCTACACCAAAAATTCTATCATGGGTCCCCTTAAATACATATCATAAATCATATCTTGATGATTCTTATAAAAAATTTATTGAGAGTGCAGGGTATAAATCAAGGGGAACAGTTTTTGTTGGAGCTAATGATGGTATGTTGCATGCCTTTAAATTAGGAGAATTGAAACTTTATGAAGAAAAAGACAGGAAAGCAGCATTAACAGGCACTGACCTTGGCAAAGAACAGTGGGCTTTTATACCGAGAAATGTTCTCCCATATTTAAGGTATATTGCTGATCCAGGTTATTGCCATTTATATACTGTTGATGCAACACCAGTATTATTTGATGCGAGCATAGGAACAACAGGATGTTCAGAGGGATATTACTGGAATTGCAGCAAGTATGGTTCAGATAATAAACCGTTAGGCGAAGAAAGATGGAGGACAATATTAATAGGAGGCATGAGATTAGGTGGTGCATGCAATAACATAAGTACGCTTTGTACTATTGACATGAATGGTGATGGTGTTATTAATGATAGCGATTGTGTTCATACACCTATTGAAAATGCTGGATATTCATCATATTTTGCCCTTGATGTGACTGATCCAGATAATCCTCAACTTCTATGGGAATTCTCAAATGAAAATCTTGGTTTTTCGACAACGGGACCAGCAATTGTTAGAATAGCAGCTAAAAAAGAAGATGGAATTACACCTGATAACACGAAAAACGGAAGATGGTTTGTAGTTTTCGGCTCAGGTCCTACAGGGCCAATTGATTTTGCGACACATCAATTTAAAGGTTATTCAGATCAAAATCTTAAAATTTTTATTTTTGATTTAAAAACTGGCCCTACAGAGGGAAATTTCTGGACTTTTGACTCGGGTCTTGAATATGCCTTTGCAGGTTCAATGCTTAATGCAGGTATTGATTTTGATCAAAAGAAACCATATAGTGAGGGTTTTTATCAGGATGATGTATTATATTTCGGTTATACTCAGGCTGAAACAAAACCTCCAACAAATACAACAAAGTGGACCTCAGGTGGTGTTATGAGACTTTTCACACTGAACAGTCTTTATCCAGATGGGAATGGTGATTCTTCAAAAGCGTGGAAACTCAGTAAAGTTTTTGATGATACACAGCCAGTTACTTCTTCAATTTCAAAAATTCAAAATTACAAAACAAACGAGGTATGGTTATTCTGGGGAACAGGACGTTATTACTATAGAATTGCTGAAGATATTGATGATCCAGGAACAAGAAGAAGGTTATATGGAATTAAAGAGCCATGTTTTTCAAATCTTGGTGTAGATTTCTCATGTACTGATACACTTAATCCAACAAGTCTTGGAGATGCTACAGAAACATCCTCCTCAGATTCAGACGGATGGTATATAAATCTTGATATGTGTACAAATAGAGATGGAGAAATAATTGATTGTGCTGACCAAAATGCAGCTTTTAAAACAGAACGTAGCATAACCGATCCTCTTGCCACGAGCATAGGAGTTGTATTTTTTACTACAACAAAGCCTTCTGCCAATGTATGCGAATTTGGCGGAGGTTCACATTTATGGGCTGTTAATTACAAAACAGGCGGAGCACCAAGCAGTTCTGTTTTAAGGGGGAGAACAATATTACAGGTTTCGACTGGTAGTATAGAAGATATAGATATTAGTGAAAGATTGGTTCAAAAACAGGATGAAACAGGAAGAGGTAGAAGGACTGAAATGATACAGGGTATGCCATCAGGGTCATTACCTGGTTTCCAAGTACCACCACCCCCCACGGATAAAATTTTACATATAAGGGAAAGATGAAGAAATACAATAAAGGAATCACACTCATTGAAATTCTTGTTGTGGTTGCTATAATAGGAATTCTTTTGGCAGCTCTGGGATTTTCTTATCAGGGATGGTTAAGTAGTTATAAAATTGAGAGTCAGACAAAACAATTATATGCAGACATGATGGATGCAAGGTCACATGCTATGACGAGATACAGGATGCATTTTATTGAGCTAAAAACAGATTCTTACCAGATTTTTGAGGATTCTAACAATGATGATACTCCTGACAATACAGATAGCCCTATTGAAGGATTTTTAAATCCCAAAAAGGTAACATATGAATTAAATAATTCAGGGCAAGACATCATTTTATTTGATACAAGAGGAATGGCATGGGAATATAATAAAGAGGATTCATCTCGTTCTCCAGCTTCAAGTATTATAAATATGACTCTTCCAGCAGGTGTAGTACCTGATTATGATTGTATAATTATCTCTCAAATGAGAATCAGGACAGGGAAATATAATGGAACTATGTGTGTTGAAAAATAGTTTTATAAAAAATTTTAACAATAGAGGAGTAAGTCTTGTCGAAGTAATGATTTCACTCGTAATCATGCTGCTTGTATTTGTAGGTTTGATGCAGGCAGCAATTTTAAGCATTAACAGTAACATGAGTAATATTTTAAGAGATGAGGCAATATCTCTGGCTACAGCAGAAATGGAAAATACAAGAACAAGACCATTTGATGATATTAAATCTGATACCACAAGTATTTCAGATGCTGATTGTCCGAGTTCAATTGCAACTGGTACAAAAGTGTCAGTGAATATCAGAAATATCAAGAAGGACATGTGTGTAAGATTAAATGTTACTGACATTGATTCTGATACAAAACAATTAAATTTGACGGTTGGATGGAAATGGAATAAAGAAGACTATTTTCATAATATAAGCACTCTCAGGAGAAGGTAATGAAAAGACAATCTGGTTTCACAATGGTTGAACTACTTATTACAATGGCAATTTTTGTTATTACTATTGTCGCTGCTTCAAATGTATTTTTAAGTGTTGTTACACAATTTAAACAACAGAGCAAAATCACAGAAACTCAGTTAGAGGGACTTGTAGGATTAGATGTATTGAGAAGAGACATTGAACAAGCTGGTTTTGGTTTGCCGTGGATTATACCTTCTGATGTCAATTATAACGAAGGTTCAACTAATACTTCAGGAACTATTCCTTCTCCAAACCTTTATAATGATGCTACTAATAATCCACCAAGAGCTTTTGTATCAGGTGATAATATTGTAGGACTCAAAGGCTCTGATTACTTTGTAATTAAAGCTACAAGTGTCGGTACGAGTGAAGCTGTTATGAAATGGACTGAAATTGTAAAAACTCTTACCGGATATAGCGTTAAATTATGGAATTCACCAATAGAGGATCTTATTGACGATGATTATGCAATTTGCATTATTCCATCAAGAGGTCTTGAAAACCAGAGAATTCTTGTTACAGATGGAACAAATTTTACAGTAAAGTTCAAGCGTGCAGAATTTCCTCCTGCGTTTGGTCCCACAACCCAAAATGATACATATTTAGTATATGGCATTTATGGTAAAACAACTGAGCCCACTATAACATCTTTACGAATGCCTTTTAATAGAACAGATTATTATATAGATAGAAACACGGTTTTGCCTCCAAGATGCGCTACTGGCACAGGTATTCTTACAAGAACAATTATCAGCCAAAAAGATGGAAATCGTATAGAACCAATGCCTATACTGGATTGTGTAGCAGATTTTCAGGTAATTTATCTGTTAGATACTGATGATGATGGAGATATTGATAGTTATAAAAGTTTATTGAAAGATAATGAGGGTAATGACCTGACAGCGAGACAGATAAGGGAACAACTCAAAGAAGTGCGTGTTTATATCCTCGCACATGAAGGACAGAAAGATATAAGTTACAAATATCCAGACTCATCTGTTGTTGTTGGAGAGTTTGGGGTCGGGAGAACTTATAATTTTATAGATGAAGGTATTAATGATTGGGAGCGCTATCGCTGGAAAGTATATAGAATAGGGTCACAACCTAATAATCTGGGGTAAATATGAATAACAAGAAAGTAATGAATAATACAATAATTAAAATTAAAAGGTTTAAACCAGGGAAAATGAATCAAAAGGGAGTTGCTTTAGCGATGGTTTTAATTTTATCATTAATAGCGCTTATAATTATCTCAGTAATGCTCTTTCTTTTAACACAGGGAACTCGTATATCAGGTTTTTATAAAAGATATGCAACTGCCCGTGAAGCAGGTATAGGAGGTACAGAAATAGTATCTAATTTAATTAAAAATAGCGGTAACCTGGTTATATCCGATTTTATAGATTATCCAAAACAATGTAACTGTGGTGATCCTTATATTCCTGGAGATAATGTTTTCAAGGATGGAAGTTCTATCCCACCTGATGATCCTTACTATTGTTTATGTGCTAAACTTTGCGATAATACTGCTGATTGGCCTTCAAAATGTAGTTCAACAATGGAACCAGCAGACTCACCTGACATGAAATTTGATCTTACGGGAATTGATACAGAATACGAGGTAGCATCAAAGATTGTAAGTACAACAATTGGCAATACTGATTTAAGTGGAGAAGATTTAGGAGGTTCATGTGTTGCCTGTAGTGGTGGCACACTTAATATTTCTCTTTCTCCTTATCTATATAGAATCGAAGTTAATTCTGAGAGCGCAGGGAAAAAAGAAAGATCACGTTTATCAATTCTTTATGCTCATTAATAATATGATAAAAAATTTCGTAATCATCTTAGCTGTTTTATCAATTTTTACAGTTTCTGGATGCAAGGGGAAAGAACAAAAACAGTCTCCAGAGAGTATTTCAACTGCTCAAACAGAGGGGGTTATACAAAAACAACAGGAGACACTGGATTCTGAAAAAACCAATGTTCCTTATGAAAACTCTAAAGAATCTACAGGGATTACTGCACCTAAAATAATATCTCTTGACATATCTCCGAGAATTCCTGTTATCGGAGATACAATAAAGGCTGCTGTTAAAACGAATCTAAAAGAAGAGGATATAACAATACATTACCAATGGTCTATCAATGATGGTGACATCATGGCTGAAGAAACTGATTCTTTAATGATTTCTCCTGATAAATTCAAGAGAGGTGATAAGATTAAACTACGGGTTATACCTGATGATGGTACACTTAAAGGAACTCCTATGACAGTTGTTATAACTGTTGGAAATGCAGCACCAATCATTAAATCATCAAAGGATACCATTAAATTTGATGGAAACACTTATACTTATCAGATAAGAGCTTATGACCCTGATGGAGATTCACTTAATTATTCTCTTGTGACAGCTCCTAAGGGAATGAGAATAGATCAGTCAGGATTTGTTCAATGGACTGTACCTGATAATTTCAGAGGACCTGCCTCTTTCACTATCTCAGTGTCTGACGGACACGGCGGTGAGACCCTTCAGAGTTTCAATCTTGACATAAGATAAAATATCTGCTATTGAATTAGTGATACTCATAATCAAAGGGATTTTGAGAAGTTTTTTTTATATCTTAAAACTTATAAATAATCCCATGAAATATGGTTTTTCAGTAAAATAACGATATATAATTTATTATGAAAAAAAATAGCTTGATATTAACTGCATTAGCATTGACATTAATTATTGTTTTATCAGGATACACATACTTCAAACATGAAGCAAACGCACTGATCAATCATAAGCATGAAGACCTTAAAGCAATATCAGAATTAAAGTCAGGGCAGATTAGAAAATGGTTGCATGATAGATTTGGTGATGCTCATACAATTTCAGAATCCCCTTTTATGAAAAGAGCTTTTGGACAGCTAATTATAGCCCCTGAGAATACCTCTTTAAAAAATGATATTTTAAAGCGGTTGTCCATTGCTCAAAAAAATTGGGGATATGAAAATATTTTAGTTATCTCTTCAAAAAAGGAAGTCCTTCTTTCTCTTAGTCCAGAATGTAAAGAAATCAGTTCTGAAACAATAGAAAAGATTAATCATGTCCTTATTAAAAAGGATGTTAGTTTTACTGATTTTTATTATTGTTCCATTCACAAAATAATTCACTTTGATATTATTGCCCCGGTTCTGGACGATAAATCTTCAATAATAGTTTTATTAATATTTCGTATAAATCCAGATGAATATCTTTATCCTTTGATTCAGTCCTGGCCAACTCCAAGTGAAACAGCAGAGACCCTGCTTGTTCGAAGAGAAGGGGACAAAGTTCTTTTTCTAAATGAACTCAGGCACAAAAAAGATACAGCACTTAAATTAAGAATACCTTTAACTGAGAAGAATGTTCCTGCTGTACAGGCTATCTTGGGTCACGAAGGTATTTTTGAAGGAAAAGATTACAGAGGAGTTGAAGTTCTTGCAGATATTAAAAAGATAGAAGATATTCCATGGTATATGATCGCAAAAATTGACAAAAAGGAAATCTATTCAGAAGTTAACCAGAGAGCTGTTATCGTTATTGCTTTCACTTCTTTGCTTGCTCTTCTTGTAATAATCGCAACTTCATGGTTTTATTATTCAAGGCAGAGAGATATTTATCGAGAATTGTTTTTAAAAGAAAAATCCTTAAGAGAAGCCCTTGAAGAATTTCACATAACCCTGAATTCAATAGGAGATGCGGTTATTACAACAGATACAAACGGAAATGTAAGATTCCTGAATCCAGTTGCTGAAAAATTAACAGGCTGGAGCGAGGTTGATGCAAAAGGGAAAAATATAGAGGAAGTTTTTCAGATAATTAATGAACAAACAAGAAAAAAGGTGGAAAACCCTGTACAAAAAGTCTTAAGAGAAGGTTTGATTGTCGGTCTTGCTAATCACACACTGCTTATCTCAAAAGATGGCAGAGAATTCCCTATTGCTGACAGTGGTGCTCCAATTCATGATCAAGGAGGCATAATTGGAGTTGTACTTGTATTCAGAGACCAAACAGAAGAAAGGGCACATCAGAAAGTTATGGAACAGAGCGAGGAAAGATTCAGAAAATTATTTGAAGAAGCACCTGTTGCGATTTATATATTTGACAAAGAGACTGGTGAAATTATAGACGCAAATATGAATGCTGTTAGAAGTTACGGGATGTCAACACTGGATGAATTAAAGAAGAATGAATTCTGGATGGAACCACCTTACTCATTCAATGATGCCCTTGAATGGATTCATAAAGCAGATAAAGAAGGCCCCCAACGATTTGAATGGCTGAATCGCAAAATAACAGGTGAAATATTCTGGGAAGATGTAAAATTGAGCAAAATAAACATAAACGGGATTGAAAGAATTCTTGCTGCTACAATTGATATTACTGAGAAAAAGAAATCTGAGGAAAGATTGCGTGATAGCGAGGAACTATTCAGAAAGCTGTTTGAAGATCATGCTGCTGTTAAACTTATAATTGACCCTGACACAGGCAATATTGTGGATGCCAATAAGGCAGCGGAAAAATTTTATGGCTGGAGATGTGAAGAATTAAAGAAAATGAAGATTCAGCAGATAAATACTTTACCTTCTGAAGAGGTAAAAAGGAAAATGCAAGAGGTTAGAGACCAGAAAAGTATTCACTTTGAATTCAAACACAGACTCGCAGATGGCTCAATTAAAGATGTGGAAGTTTTCAGCAGTCAAATTAATTTAAAAGGAAAAGACTTGCTTCATTCAATTATTCATGACATTTCAGAGCGCAAAAAGCTTGAAGCACAACTCATGCAGGCGCAGAAGATGGAGGCAATAGGACAGCTTGCAGGAGGCATTGCACATG